>ERZ857521.1636-NODE-1636-length-25145-cov-5.136947_pt1 | contig 25145 bp, 23 predicted proteins | sample MGYA00519701_ERZ857521 | MGnify/ENA primary metagenome ERZ857521 (study PRJEB31778, sample SAMEA3449346) | human gut metagenome | biome: human gut; feature: human-associated habitat; material: faeces | place: United Kingdom | collected 2010/2012 ...
AAGAACTATTTGGCATAGTGGCAGAAGCCGCTTAGCCGATATGTTGAATTTTTAACGGACTATTATATATAAGACGCCTTATTTATGATTGATCTATTGAAAAACAGAAAAGCGGTAGATGTCATTGCGAGAAAGTTCCTTTTGCAAGGGGAATTACGTTTCAATGAGTGGCTATTCGATGGGAAAATGGAAAGTATTATTTTTTGTTATGAATATGCAAACCAATTTTCTAAACCGTTATATAAAGAGTTTGCCAATGAACTCATTGACGATTTATTTCTGCATATTGATTTGGAAGAAGATATTTCTTTTTCTAAAGGATTGTCTGGAATTGCATGGGGAATATTATATTTGTTTCATCAAGGCTATGTGGCAGGGGAGATGGATGATATATTAGTTGATTTTGATAATGTGATTATGCAAAAGGATCCTCGCCGTTATCCCAATGACTCTTTTGATTTGGGGTTTGAAGGTGTCTTGTATTATATAAATACTCGATTACGTTTTGCTTATGAATATCAATTAAAGAAACCATTTGATGCGGTTTATTTATCTGATATCCAATATGCATTAAAACATCAGATTTATTCCGAAATGGAATACAATCAAGACAAAATCTTTTGCCAATGTATGGAGTATGGGATGGGAAATCCCGACTTTGAGTTAGGGTATTTACAGCTTCCATTTGTAAAATGTATAATGGCGTAAACAAGAGTAATAGAATGAAAGACCTGTTAACACGAATTGCTGATTACTTGATGATGAATGCCAGTTTCCAAGATGACTTGGGCATTTTTCACGGGAAAATGGGATGTGTCTTGTTCTTTGCCCATTATTCCCGTTATATAGGCCAAGAACGTTATGCGGAATTTGCCAGTGAGCTTTTGGATGAAATTTATACCGATTTGAACGAACGTACACCGGTAGATTTCGCTTACGGTTTATGCGGCATCGCATGGGGCATAGAACATCTTGTGCAGCAAGGTTTCACCCAAGGAGATACCGGAGATATTCTCGCTGACGTGAATGGGCAAATCATGGAGCGCAATCCCTTGCGGATACAGGATCTGTCTTTTGAAAAGGGACTGGAGGGAATTGCGTATTATATCCGGATTCATACGCAATCGCCCTGTGCGAATACCCGGACAATTGATGAAGAGTATCTGCAAAGTCTGGAGACTGCCCTAAAGACAAAACTCCCGATGTGGTCAAATCCGCGTGACGCCTTAATGCTTCCGGGTGTTTTATATCAGAAAATGAATGCTTTGAATATCACCGATGATGCCAAATTATCGGTTTATCCGTTAGGTATAGCCGATGGATTAGCCGGAATGGGCTTAAAAATTATGGGAATATGAAGAATCTGTTTATAATAAACCAGCATAGCCGGGCCATGTTTTATGGTGTAGGTACGTACACTCGGCAACTAATTGCTGCTTTTCAATCACAGTCCTTCCGGATAACGGTCGTAACATTATCGGGCGATTATTCCGGCTTAGAAGTCTTTGAAGAGGAGGGAGTCCGTTCTATTCATATTCCCATGCCGGCTTATGAACGTTATACCCGGTTTTTCAACAAGAAAGAGGATGATCGCTTTTTGCGGAATGTTTACTATATGTTGCTTCCTTATATTCCGGAACAGGGAGATTTGTTATTCCACTTCAATTTTCAAGAGTTAGGGACATTGGCCCGTTTGTTGAAAGAACATTTTACGTGCCGAATCACAGCCACCATGCACTATTCACATTGGAGTTTTGACTTGTTGGGCGACCGGAAAAAGCTTAGGACCTTTTTAGCGCAGGAATCGGATGATCTGCCGGGAAAGAGCATCCGGGATATGTTTGAAATGGAGCAAATTTTCTATCGGGACATAGTTGACCAGGTGATAGCAATCGCCCGGCATAATTATGAAGATTTGTTGAACCTATATGGGGTGCCGGCCTCAAAAGTAGTCTTGATCCCAAATGGGCTGAAAGATGAATACCACCCTGTTAGCCAAGAGGAAAAACAGGCTTTACGGAATCAGTTTTACATACAGGAAGATGAGAAACTATTGCTGTTTGTAGGGCGTGTTACACCGGTGAAAGGGGTACGCTATCTGGTCCGGGCTTTTCAAGAGCTGTTGAAAGAACGAGGCGATATCCGTTTATTGATTGTCGGAGAGGGCTTGGAAGCCGATTTCAAGGAATATCTGTCGCTTACATATCCTTTCTACTCCAGAATTTCCTTTACGGGCTTCGTGCCTAAAGAGAAATTGACCGCTATATATTCCTTAGCGGACATAGGCATTGTACCTTCTGTGCATGAGGAGTTCGGCTATGTCGCTGCGGAAATGCTGATGCATGGTGTGCCTTTGATCGTCAATGAGATCACCGGGTTGAAAGAGATTGTGCAGGATGGGATAAACGGTTCTTATTTCCATATTCGCAAAGAAAACGAAGAGGCTTCGGTTTCTGAACTAAAGGAAAAAATAAACGAACTGTTGGATAATCCTGACCAAAGGAAACTTTATAAACAGGCCGGAAGAAAAATTTTCCGTGAGAGATATGCATTGGATATTTTTTACCGGAAAATACAGGATTTTTATTTGCATTTTATAAATGGCTGATTTATCAGTCTATTGTTTAATATTTTAATTTTTGTAGTATGAAAACATTAAACAGAATTTCAATTCATGAGGTGGATTTATCCACCCAGTATTTGTCGCGTGAAAGAATGAGAGCAATCAAAGGTGGCGGTGGAAACTGCTATCTGTATTGTGGAAACGGAGGAGCTTCTTCTATGCAAATAGTATCATCTTGCAGCTCTTCTTCTTGTGGTAGTCTTCAATATATAGATTGTTATTGTTATTAATTTTCACAAGTTAATGTGTTGCAGATTAAATCATAGAATCTGCAACACTACATTTAAATCTCATGAAATATTTTTATTTATTTACCTTGTTGTTGTGTTCGAGATATGCTTTAGGTCAGATGATATCTACACCGGTGGAAATCAAGATCGACCCGGAAAAAATAGCGACAAGTGGATTGGGACTAAATGATTTGGTAGACACAATAGAATATGTTCCATTGGAAACAAAAAAAGAATGTCTGATTGGGAATAATATGCTTTTTGATTTCAGTGAAAAATATATTATTGTGAGCTATTATAATGCCGAATCAGCTTTGTTGTTTGATAGAAAAGGACATTTTTTATGCTGCATAGGTAGTAAAGGATCTGGACCTAATGAATTTGTGAATATTAGTAAATTGTTTATATCTCCTAATAATCAGTATGTTATTATTGTGGATTATGGAAAAGCACTCTATTTTAATACAAAAGGAGAGTTTTTGTGGTCTACACCATTGCCATTAGACGATAGAACAACGATAGCTTATCATCGTGAACAGTTTTTGCGGATGGCTCAGAGTTATGTGTATAGGGATTCTACCTATTATATTTATACGCTTCATGATATAAAGGGGCGATTGTTGAAAGAATCGATAAAGTCGATATCTATACCTTTACAGGTTAACCAAACTTATAGGATTGCTTATAGTACAGTAAACATAGTCCCTGCTTATACTTATAAGAATAAGGTTCATGTGCGAGAATATTTAAATGATACAGTTTATGTAATAGATGACATAAGTAATTTCGTACCCAAATACATATTCAATTTGGGTAAATATAAGGTAACACCTGAAATACAAGGCGATATGGCTCATTTTCGCAAACGTACCGCTGATAAGTTATTTGTCTTGGATATGTATGAAACCTCTGGTAAGATATTGATAGAATACATGTATCATGGAGTACATTTTGGCTACTATGATTGTGCGAAACAAAAGATGTACGAATTTAAAAACAGAGAAGGGTTCCCGAATGATTATGATGGAGGATTAGACTTTGTCTCATCAGGGTTTGGTCAAAGGAATGAGTTTATAGCAACTTACTTTTATGCAGATGATATAGAGAATTTAATGTTTTTACAACATCGTAAAAAAAGAAAAATTGAAGGCCCCCAATCAGCCGTTCAAGCATTCGAAAAACTGGTCAAGAAGGTGGACCCGGATGACAATCCGATTATCATGATTGTGAAACTGAAAGAGTAGATGCCATGAATACGCAGGAGAAAGAAATCATTCAGGTCTTTAAGCATCTGCTCAACTTGCTGGGGGTATCTGTTTCAAACCGAGATTTGTCCGATTATTGGCAGTCCCATCCCGATTACCTGTCTATGGCTTTTTTTGCAGATGCCTGTAAAAGATATAAGATGGATTACGCTGCATTGGAATTGACACCGGCTGATTTCGGGAAAAACGGTGTCCCTTTCATTACGCATCTGGTTAATGAAGGCGGACACTTTGTGGTGGTGGAAGACATAAATGAAGCCCCAATGATTACCTATTATCTTCCATCGAAAGGGCGTATGACTGTTCCGTTAAAAGAATTTCTGGCGAAATGGAGCGGTTCGGTGTTTTATGCCTTGCCCCGTAAGGATTCCGGAGAGGTTGGCTATTGGGGTAAACGGTGTAAGGAGATTATCAGTCAACTCAGTCTGCCTCTATGTGTAGTTCTGCTGCTTGGTTTGACAATAGGCTCTTGCTTATTGACCCATCCGGTTTTCTCATCCGGCTTTCTTGCCTTATCCGCGATAAAAATACTTGGTCTGTTCTTTTGCATCAATCTGGCCTATCATGAATTTGTAGGTGAAAGTCGAATCTCCCAAGCGGTTTGTCAGAAGGGCAAATATACCGGCTGTGATGATGTATTGCAATCTCCTGCATCCCAAATCGGAGGGATTCCCATGTCTGATATAGGCTTGGTCTATTTCTTGGGAAGCATTCTGGCCTTGCTCCTTTCTGTGTTCGTTCCTCTTCAGCCGGTAACCTTGAGTCTATTGTGGATTATGGCAGTGTGTTCCATTCCATACGGCTTGTTTTCAGTCTGTTATCAATTGTTCAAGATAAGGAAGATATGCCCGTTTTGTATGTCCGTTATATTTACCTTATTCTTGGAATGGATTTGGGCTTTTATCCATGTCCCGATTATAGAAAATGTATGCAGCTGCCAAGTATTTTTCCCTATTGGCTGTTTCCTTCTGACCATATTCGCATGGATAGCCGTAAGACCTACCCTGCTAAGGGCAAAGGATGGATTTGAATATAAATACAAATATCTGCGGCTTAAGAAAAATCCTCATATATTCAATGCCAGTCTGGAAAAAATGCCGTCTGTCGATATGGAAATCAAAACAACGGAATTAATAGTCGGGAATCCGGAGTCGGATACTACGATAACTTCTATTGTCAATACTCACTGTGCCCCTTGTGCCCGGATGGAAAGAAGAATATACTCCATTCTGAAAGATTTTGGGAAAGATATCCGCATAGTTTTTCGATTTATGTTGGCTGGGAATAACCGGGAAGAAACTTTGTATTTCATCCGATTGTATTATGCAAAAGGAGGATGGGTATTTGCAGAAGCGTTACACGACTGGTATCAGAACCGGGATTATAGACAATTGATTTTGAAATACCAGGAGGTCAAAGAGTACTCTTTGGAAAATGACCTTATCCAGCAATGGAATGCCTGGTACACTAAGAATCAACTGTCAAGTACGCCGATAGTCTTTTTGAATGACAAAAAAATAGAACAGGAATATGATATCGATGATATCCGCTGGTTGGTACAAAATTGTCTCTATGAGAAGACATAAGTGCAAATTCAAAATTTCATTTATAACAGTTGTAAACGCCTGATTTTTTAGCATATTGTTTAATTTTTTAAATTTCACAACAATGAAACATTTAACAAGAATGTCAATCCATTCGATTGACGCAGCATCGGCTCAACCTCTGTCAAGGGAAAGAATGAAAGCCATCAAGGGCGGTGGCGGTAATTGTTATTTTTATTGTGCAGGATACAATTATACTACAATAACAATTGTATCAAGTTGCGATTACTCTTATTGCAAAGCAGTAGAAATACCTTATTGTACCTGCATGTAGAATGCTTCTGAACAAAGAGGCCGTTTCAAGATAGCTACGTGAGTTTTTTGATACGGCCTCTTGAGCAAATAACCATTGTAATTATGATGAAAAATATTTATTTGCTATTGTTTTTATTGTGTATAGGGAATGCAGGGATTGCACAAATGCAACCCATAAAAATTAAATTCGATCCGGAAAGTATGGAAAGATCGAAGGTGGGATTAAGTGCATTTATAGAATCCATCGAATACATACCTTTAGAAACAACAGATGATTGTGTCATAGACAAAGGGATGGTTTTCGATTATGATGACACACATATCATCGTAAAAGACAATACATGTCAATCCGCTTATTTGTTTGACCGGAAGGGGAATTTTCTACGCACGATAGGAAGTACCGGAGGAGGTCCGGATGAATTTGTTGATGGCATCCATTGCATATATCTTGATGAAGATGATCATACGATTATTGCCGGAACGTTAGGAAAAGCCTTGTGTTTTAATAAAAAAGGGGAAATTCTTTGGACTACAGTCTTTCCTAAAAATGAAGACCGTAGTATTATAGCCTATTTCCAAGGTAAATTCTTGCGTTCGAGAAGTAGTTATTATTTCCCGGATTCTGTTTATTCGGTTTATACTATATATGATCAAAAGGCACATTTGTTAAAGGAAGCCATACCATCACTTCGTATGCCTCCCTTAATAAACAAACAATGGCGTATATCATTTGCCACACGGCATATAGTTCCGGTTTACACGTATCAGAATATGCCGCATGTCCGGGAATACTTGAATGATACCGTTTACAGGATAAATGGATTGAATCAGTTCATTCCTAAGTATGTATTTGATTTAGGAAAATACAAAGTAACTCCGGAGATACAAGCGGATATAGAACATTTTGCAGATAAGACGTATAATAAGGTCATTATCGCGGAGATTGTGGAAACCAATCAAGTGCTGTTATTCCAATATTATTATAAAGGAATTATAAGATGTTGCTATTATGACAAAAGTGATAAACGTTTATATAGTTTTGATAGTTCGGGATATCCTAATGATTATGATGGAGGTGTGAACTTCGTATTGAATTGGTCAAGAGGACAAAAGAACCGATTTGTCCAGACCTCTTTTTTGGCAGAAGAATTTCTCTCTCTTTTTGAACAGTGTCAACAAGAGAAAAGACCTATTAGAGGCCCTCAATCAGCCGTTCAAGCATTTGAAAAACTGGTCAAGAAGGTGGACCCGGATGACAATCCGATTATCATGATTATGAAGTTGAAGGAGTAGACTCTTGGGTATTTAATCCTGTTTTAAAGCCTGTTTTTTTCTTAAAAATAGTCTACATAAAGAATATTTGTTGCAAACTCTTTTTTAGTCCGATAATTATATCTAATTTTGTTTCAATTCATGTTTAGAAATAAAATACATTATAAATTAAAATATAGCGAGACATGGAAAACAATGAATTACTCCAGATGGTAAGAAGTAAGGCACAAGGTTGGCTTACGGATAGTTATGACGCTGAAACGAGAGCAGCAGTACAGGCTTTGTTGGATAAAGAAGATCCGACAGAACTGATAGAATGCTTCTATAAGGACTTGGAATTCGGAACAGGTGGGCTGCGCGGTATCATGGGTGTAGGTTCAAACCGGATGAATATTTATACGGTGGGGGCTGCTACTCAGGGTTTGTCCAATTATCTGAAAAAAGAATATGCGGACCTTGAGCAGATCAAGGTGGTAATCGGTCACGATTGTCGTAACAATAGCCGGAAATTTGCTGAGATATCTGCAGATATATTTTCGGCCAACGGCATTAAGGTGTATATTTTCGAAAGCCTGCGTCCTACACCGGAGATGTCCTACGCTATCCGCAAGTTGGGATGCCAAAGCGGTATCATTTTGACGGCTTCACACAATCCGAAGGAATATAACGGATATAAGGCTTATTGGAATGATGGAGCGCAGATGATTACTCCACATGATAAGAATACCATTGCCGAAGTAAACAAAATCCGTTCGGCAAGTGATATTAAGTTCCAGGGAGATAAGGCTTTGATTGAGACTATCGGTGCGGAGATAGACGAGCAATTTGTGAATGATCTGAAGACGATTTCTCTTTCTCCGGAATCTATCCAACGCCATCATGATATGAAGATTGTCTATACACCGATACACGGAACAGGTGTCAAGTTGGTGCCGATGGCTTTAGCTAAATTTGGATTTACCAATATTATCCATGTGCCGGAACAGGATGTGGTCAGCGGAGATTTCCCGACGGTCGTTTCTCCGAATCCGGAAGAGCCTGCGGCTTTGGCTATGGCGGTGGAGAAGGCGAAAGAGACGGATGCCGAATTGGTATTGGCTTCTGACCCGGATGCAGACCGTGTGGGTGCAGCCGTTAAGAACAATGATGGGGAATGGGTATTGCTGAATGGTAACCAGACGGCTTTGATGTTTGTTTATTACCTGATTACCCGTTGGAAAGAGTTAGGTAAGATTCAGGGTAAGGAATATATCGTCAAGACAATTGTAACAACCGAGACGATCCATACGATTGCCGAACGTAATGGAGTAGGCTTCTATGATGTTTATACGGGCTTTAAGTGGATTGCCAACATCATGAAGCAAAACGAAGGTAAGTTGCAGTTCATTGGCGGAGGCGAAGAAAGCTACGGTTTCTTGTGCGAAGATTTCGTCCGTGATAAGGATGCGGTTTCGGCATGTGCCATGTTGGCCGAGATTGCGGCTTGGGCAAAAGATAACGGCATGACGATGTATCAGTTGCTTCAGAAAATTTATGTAGAGTATGGTTTCTCGAAAGAAAAAGGAATTTCTGTAGTAAAGAAAGGCAAGAGCGGAGCTGAGGAAATCGAGGCTATGATGAAGCAATTCCGGGCAAATCCGTTGACCGAGATAGCCGGTTCGAAAGTCGTTCTGTTCAATGATTTCTCTACATTGAAAGGATTGGATTATTTGACTAACGAGACATTGACTCTGGATATGCCGACAACCTCTAACGTGCTTCAGTATTTTACGGAAGATAAGACTAAAGTCTCTATCCGTCCTTCCGGAACAGAACCTAAGATTAAGTTTTATATTGAAGTGCATTCAAATGTGAATAGTGTAGACGAATTGGCTGAAGCCGACAAAGCCGCACTCGCAAAGATTGAGGCTATCAAGGCTTCGTTAGGTATCTGAAAATAAATAAAGAATGAAGAATTAAGCATGAAGGATCTTAGATCCTCTCTTGATTCTTCATTCTTTTAACTCCTTCTTCCTCATGATTACCCTTATCACCCAAAACAAGAAGCGATACTTGGATTTATTACTTTTAGCCGATGAGCAAGAGTCGATGATTGACCGATATTTGGAACGAGGAGAGCTTTATGCGCTTTATGATAACAGTGAATTGGTATCGGTATGCGTAATCACCCAAGAGGGCGAAGGAATTTATGAAATAAAGAATATCGCCACTTATCCCCAATATCAACGGAAAGGTTATGGTCGGCAGCTGATTCATTTTCTGTTCGAGCACTATCGCCACAAATGTCATACCATGCTGGTCGGGACAGGCGAGAGTCCGCTGACCGTCCCCTTTTATGAAAGCTGCGGATTCACCTATTCGCACCGTATTCCCAATTTTTTTACCGACCATTACGATCATCCGATTATCGAAGCTGGCAAGTTGCTGACAGACATGGTCTATTTTAAGAAAGAACTCTGATTTTCTATCAAAATAAAAAGATTCTAAATCAAAATTGGTAGTATTTTTTTTCGAAAATATCCGTTATTTGTCACAATTAATCAATTAAAAATATCTTATCATGAAAAGGCATATTATTTTGTGCGGGTTATGTTTGGCTTTAGCCGGATTAACCGGTTGCAACCCGCCGGTAGATTCGGTCGAAGTCACCCGGTTACAGGTAGAAATGAAGTCCAATCCGCTGGGAATAGATGTGGCACAGCCTCGTTTTTCGTGGCAAATAGCATCCGATAAACCCGATTTAATGCAGGTGGGTTATCGGATTCAGGTGGCAGCTTCTTCGGAAGATTTGCAATCTGGGAAGAATTTGCTTTGGGATTCAGGCGAAATAACTTCTGACCGTTCTTTGTTTATTCCTTACGAAGGTGAGACGTTGCAATCCCGCCAGTCTTATTATTGGCGTGTCAAGGTAAAGACCAATCAGTCCGCCGGAGATTGGAGTGAGGTACAGATGTGGTCGATGGCTATCTTGAATCCTACGGAATGGAAAGCCCGCTGGATTGGTGAGAACCAGATGTCGAATCCGGGAGAGACGGATAAAGACCATACGCGTTTGGCTGCACGTTATCTGCGTAAACCTTTTTCACTCAACAAAGAGGTGAAGCGGGCTACCTTATATATATCCGGGCTGGGATCTTCTGAATCTTATTTGAATGGGAAACGGATCAGCGAAGATATCTTTGCGCCGATGCCTTCTCATTATCCTACGCGTGTATATTACAATGTATATGACGTGACAGATTTGCTACAACAAGGAGATAATCTTTTGGGTGTTGTCTTGGGAAATGGCCGGTATTTTGCCATGCGTAATCCGGGAATGCTGACTTATGGGCTGCCCTCGTTATTAGCTCAGTTGGAGATGGAGTATACCGATGGCACAACCGAGCAAGTGGTGAGTGATACGAGCTGGAAGGTTACTTCGCAAGGTCCGATTATCGCAAATAATGAATTTGACGGAGAAGAGTATGATGCCCGTAAGGAATTGAAAGGGTGGAATACTGCACAATATGATGATTCGGCTTGGAAAACGGCTGAGTTGATGGATGAACCGCAAGGCAAACTGGTGGCTCAACCCAATCCGAACCTGACGATTCAGGATACGGTAAAGCCTATTCAGGTAATAGCCCGGTCAGATGGAAAGTACATTTTGGATATGGGACAGAATATGGTCGGCTGGTTGAATGTGCAATTAAAGGGCAAGGCGGGTAAACCGATTACCTTGAAGTTTGCGGAGATCTTGAATCCGGACACCACGCTCTATTTGGCCAATCTCCGTTCGGCGAAGGTGACGGATGTCTATACGCCGGCTTCAGATGCCGCTTTCACATGGGAACCCAGCTTTGTTTATCACGGTTTCCGTTATGTAGAAGTGGACGGATTGGATTACCGGCCAGAACCCAGTGATTTTTCCGGCTATGTCATTTATGATGAGATGTCTACTACCGGAAAATTCAAGAGCTCCAATCCGTTGGTTGACCAGATTCATAAGAATGCTTATTGGGGAATCCGGGGAAATTATCGCGGGATGCCGACCGATTGTCCGCAACGTGACGAGCGTTTGGGCTGGTTGGGTGATCGTGTCACTGGAGCGAGCGGCGAGGCCTATCTGTTCAATAATGCATTGTTGTATAATAAATGGTTGCAGGACATAGAAGACTCTATGAGTCCGGAGGGGAGTATCTCGGATGTGTCGCCTAAGTATTGGACGATTTATAATGATGATGTGACTTGGCCTGCGGCTTTCTTTACGGTCGCAGAGATGCTTCATCGCCAGTTTGGGGATGATAGTGCTATCCGCAGACATTACCCGGCCATGAAGAAATGGATGCAGCACATGGAGCAAACGGCTATGCAGGATTATATCATTACCAAGGATACGTATGGGGATTGGTGTATGCCTCCGGAAGAACAACATTTGATTCATTCGCAAGACCCGGCCCGCAAGACGGATGGTTCAATTTTGGGGACCAGTGTCTATTATAATCTGTTGCACCTGATGATGAAGTTTGCCGATATTTGTGGAAAGTCGGAGGATATCGCCGGATATCAGCAGTTGGCGGATAAGATGAAAGAGGCTTATAATAAGAAGTTCTTCAATCCGGAAACAGCTCAATATGGCAATAATACGGTTACGGCCAATATGCTATCCTTGCGTTTGGGATTAGTGCCCGAAGGGTATGAGCAGAAAGTATTTGATAATATAGTCCAGAAGACGGAAGTTGACTTTAAGGGGCATGTCAGTACCGGTGTGTTGGGAATCCAGCATTTGATGCGTGGTCTGACGGAATATGGCCGGAAGGATTTGGCGTATAAGATTTTGACGAATGAGGATTATCCAAGCTGGGGCTATATGATTAATAAAGGAGCTACTACGATTTGGGAGTTGTGGAATGGAGATACGGCAGACCCGGCTATGAACTCGGCCAACCATGTGATGCTTTTGGGCGACTTGCTGATTTGGTATTACGAAGATCTTGCGGGAATCAAGTGTGCGGATGATGCTGTAGCATTTAAAAAGATAGAAATGAACCCGGTTCTTCCCGAAGGACTTGATCATGTGGATGCTTCGTATGAGTCGGTTTATGGAACCATTGAAAGTGAATGGACTCGGGATGGTGATAATTTGACCTGGAGAGTGGTCGTTCCGGGCAATACATCGGCTCAGGTCTATTTCCCCGAAGGCTATCAGAAAGTAAGTAACTCGGATTTAGGGAATGTACGCTATTCCGATGATACGAAGATAGAAGTCGGTTCGGGTGAATATATTTTCCATTTTACACGAGAATAAGCTGGAAGGATGATTTCTCTTTTTTGAGGAAATATTTAGTTGAATATTTGCAAGGTAGGTTATAAATGTCTATATTTGCAACCGATTTTCCTTAGAGGGTAGAAAAGTAATGCAAAGGCATTCACCCTCGGGTCCTAACCTGTTTAAATAGTAAAAAGACAGATGTACGTAGTAGTAGAAATTAACGGTCAGCAATTCAAGGCTGAGCAAGGAAAAAAGTTGTTTGTTCACCACATTCAGAATGCTGAAAACGGCGCAGTTGTTGAATTTGATAAAGTATTGTTGGTTGACAACAACGGCGAAGTAAAGGTTGGTGCTCCGGTTGTAGAGGGCGCAAAAGTGGTTTGTGAAGTGGTTTCTCCCTTGGTAAAAGGAGACAAAGTATTGGTTTTCCACAAGAAGAGAAGAAAAGGTTACCGTAAATTGAACGGTCATCGTCAACAATTCACAGAGGTTTTAATTAAGGAAGTTGTAGCTTAACGTTTTAAAGGAGTAAGAAGAAATGGCACATAAAAAAGGTGTTGGTAGTTCTAAGAACGGCCGTGAATCAGAAAGCAAACGATTAGGTGTAAAGTTGTTCGGTGGTGAGACCGCTAAAGCTGGTAACATTATCGTTCGTCAAAGAGGTACAGTTCATCATCCGGGTGTAAACGTTGGTATGGGCAAAGATCATACATTGTATGCATTGGTTGATGGCGTGGTTACTTTCCACAAAGGAAAAGCAGATCGTTCATATGTTTCTGTAAAGGAAATTAAGGCGGAAGCTTGATTTTGCTCGGAGAAAGTTTTTTACATAGAATAAAGGACGGTCGGTATAGGTAATATGCCGGCCGTTTTTTATGCTTTGTCCGGAACATACTTAAATTTAAATTATCGCTTATGCTGGAAAACGTTTATGCTTATTTTCGGGAGAATATTCAGAAAAACGAGCAACAGATTGCCATTCTTAAACGCAAAATTCATACTATAGGGACGATCCGTTTGCTGATTGTCTTGATGGCTATAGCCCTGTTTTATTTTATTCCGTTTCCGACCTGGCTTGAGCGGCTTGTTGTACTGGCCCTGTTTGCTATACCCTTTATCGGATTGATGGTTTATCATAATCGTTTGTTTGCCCAAAGAACGGATTGCGAAGCCTTGTTGGCGTATAACCAGAAAGAACTGAAAGCCTTAGATTATGATTTTTCTGCATTCGACGGTGCACCGGAAGAGCAGGATGCCGGGCATTCATATTCCTTGGATTTGGATTTGTTTGGCGGGCATTCCTTGTTTCAGTCCATGAACCGGTGCGTGACGACCTTTGGGAAGAAACGTTTGGCAGTGTGGATGAAGCAACCTTTAACCCAAAAGGATTCTATAGAAGAAAGACAAGATGCGGTTCGTGAATTGGCGGCTTTCCCGGATCAATTCCAATTGTTTTATCTTTTGGGCCAGAGAAAGTCGGGAAAGGGAAGCGATATCCGTAATCTGGAGCAATTGAGGGAGGGTGTCAATCACTTTGCAGAGAATCGGATCTGGAAAGTCTTGGTTTGGATTGTCCCTTTCTTTTGGTTATTCCTTATAGGTGGATATTTGTCTGGATTTGTAGCCGAGAAATGGTTGGGAATATATTTGGCGGCATCATTTATTATTGCCTATTGGCGGACTAAAGAGATTTACCGGTTACACCTTTCTGTAGATAAAATGGAACATATTCTAGAAACTTATGCAGGGCTGATGAGGCATATAGAGGAAAGGCGGTTTCAGGCTCCTTTATTAAGCGAGCTTCAACGGCATTTCTTCAAAGAAAACCAAAAGGCTTCTGATTCATTGAAAGTTCTATCCCGACATATCGGAGCCTTGAATCAACGCTTTAGTTTGGCGGGGATGATTTTGAATCTGCTTTACTTACGGGATACGCGTCAAGCTATTGCTTTGGAACAATGGCGTGTCAAGCATAAAGAGGATATTATGGATTGGATCATGACCTTAGCGGATTTTGACGCACTTTCATCGTTGGGTAATTATGCTTTCACGCACCCGGATTTCACCTATCCGGAGATTGCTGAAAGTTATTTCCGGATGCAAGGTGAACAACTCGGACATCCTTTATTGAACCGTAAGCAATGTGTGAAGAATCCAATAGATATTCCGCGCAGCCCTTGGTTCTTGATCATTACGGGAGCCAATATGGCCGGGAAAAGCACTTACCTGCGAACTATAGGCGTTAATTATTTACTTGCGTGTATGGGGCTTCCGGTATGCGCAAAGCGATTGGCAGTATATCCGGCTCATTTAGTCACCAGCTTACGCACTTCCGATTCATTGGCCGGTAATGAGTCCTATTTCTTTGCCGAATTGAAGCGATTAAAGATGATTATAACCCGTCTTCAGGCCGGTGAGCAGCTCTTCATTATTTTGGACGAGATTCTGAAAGGCACGAATTCTATTGATAAACAAAAAGGTTCGATGACATTGATGAAGCAACTGATAGCTTACCAGGCGTGTGGAATTATAGCTACGCACGATTTGATATTGGGTAGTTTGGGGCAGGAATTTCCTCATCAGATTAAAAATTATCGTTTTGAGGCGGACATCCGGAATGATGAGCTGAGCTTCTCCTATAAGTTGCAAGAAGGGATTGCTCAAAATATGAATGCTTGCTTTTTGATGAAGAAGATGGGTATCACCATGGATTGACCTTGACCCAAAAGAAAGACGGTGTGTCATAATTGCAAACTGCTGCGTTATTTTCGGAATTCGGGCTAAGTCATTTACTCCAGTAAACTCCTGTCGCCCTCATCCTCAATGCCTTGCATTTTGCTAATTCTGACACACCTTAATGGGGCTGCATCAAAACATTCATTTTGACACAGCCCCTTTCCCTGTACCTCCCCTATGAGGAAAGATTAATTTTGTTCTTTCAGAATCACATCATGGGCTCCACCTTCTACAATAGAAGTAGATGAAACCAAGGTGATTTTTGCGGTCTTTTGTAATTGTTCAATGGTAATTGAGCCACAACTGCACATGGTCGCTTTAATCTTGCCTAGGGTAACTGCCAAATTATCTTTCATTTTTCCGGCATACGGAACGTAGCTATCTACGCCCTCTTCAAACTTCAGAGCTTCGCTTCCGCCCATATCGTAGCGTTGCCAGTTTTTAGCCCGGTTGGAACCTTCTCCCCAATATTCTTTGACGAAGTTATTTCCGATTTTTAATTTTTTTGTCGGTGATTCATCGAAGCGGGCGAAATAACGTCCCATCATCAGGAAGTCGGCACCCATAGCCAAAGCTAATACCATGTGATAATCATGCACCAAACCTCCGTCACTACAGATCGGAATATAGATTCCTGTTTTCTGGAAATAGGCGTCGCGGGCCTTGGCTACATCAATTAATGCTGTTGCTTGTCCGCGTCCGATACCCTTTTGCTCGCGGGTAATACAGATGGAACCACCTCCGATACCCACCTTTATAAAGTCGGCTCCGGCTTCTACCAGGTAGTTGAACCCTTCTTGATCTACTACGTTTCCGGCACCTACCAATATCTTATTTCCGTAAGTCTCTTTGATCCAACGCAGGGTATCTGACTGCCATTCGGAATATCCGTCTGATGAGTCAATGCAGAGTACATCCACACCTGCGTCAACCAAGGCTGGTACACGTTCTTTGTAATCGCGTGTATTGATACCGGCTCCGACCAGCAGAGTCTTGTCCTTGCCTGATAATTCATACGGATTCTGACGATGGCTATCGTAATCCTTGCGGAATACGAAATATTGTAATTTTTGGTCTTTATCAATAATGGGTAATGTATTCAGTTTATGTTCCCAAATAATTTGGTTTGCTTCAGACAGGGTGATGCCTGCTTCGCCCACAATCAGTTTGGAGAATGGGGTCATGAATTCTTTGACAGGAGTGTTCAGGTCATCTTTTTCAACCCGATAATCACGGCTTGTCACGATTCCCAATAGTTTTCCGTTCGGAGTGCCGTCTTCGGTAATGCCAATTGTGGAGTGTCCGGTTGTTCTCACCAAAGCTACTACATCCTTTAGTGTATTTTCCGGAGTCAGATTTGAGTCACTGATAACAAATCCGGCCTTGAATTTCTTTACTTTTCGAACCATTTCTGCTTGGTTCTCGATGGTTTGTGAACCGAAAATAAAGGAAAGACCTCCGTTGCGTGCTAATTCAATAGCCAATTCCGGTCCGGAGACAGATTGCATGATAGCCGATACAAATGGAATGTTCAATTGGATAGCAGATTTCTCGCCCGCTTTGAATTTTACTAAAGGTGTTTTTAGTGATACGTTCTGAGGCGTACATTCTTTTGTCGTCAAACCTGGAATAAGCAAATATTCACCGAAGGTTCTTGATACATCATTTAAGTAAACTGCCATAAGATACTATTATTTACTGGATGAAAGTTTTTGCTTGCAAAGATAGTGATTTTTTTTGGAACGAACGAATTTCTGAAAGAGTTCGTTGGTCTCATTATCGGATAAACAGACCTGTTCGAATATATTCCGGAGCAAATTCTCGTTTACCCGTTCAGAATCCTCTTGCCGGACGGTAATAAACAATCCGCCTATGTCTGCTGCTCCCGGGCTGGACAGGAAGTGCTGTTCGTTATGGGCTTCATATTGCCAAGGCCGGTGCTTTTTTCGGGGAATGAGAATCAGGCGCCAGGCCGATTCTTGAAAATGGACGAACAGGTTCATCATGGGTTCCGTCTCTTCTGGATTTGTTTTGGCTGATTGACAGATGGCGTGGAAGAGGCGGATGGCTTGATCTTCGGAGTCAGACTCAATTACCAATCCGTTCCGCAGGTAATGCGTTAATAAGAATAATTTGCAATTTTCTTCCTGATAGGCAAGATGCAGGAAAGGACGGATATCATTGTCTATAGGCATGATCCCGAAGGGGGCTGCTTGAAAATGAGCATGATCCGGAGCCGAAGCTCCGCACCTCGGTCCATTGTAAAACAAGGTGAAATCAGGCAATTCTCGGGCAAGAAGCAGCAGGTCGTTTATCCGTGTCCGGATTTCCTGGGGGGTATGAGACACCGCCGGGATGGTAAGATGCTCCCGGAAGATAGGATAAGGGTTACAAAGTATCCAATACTCCTTAAACGAAACATGCAATTGGTTTTCTGGCAAATGTGCTGGACAAAGGAAGCATTTCCGTTGTTTTAGGGAATGGCTATCTACCTTAGCGGCCGAGGAAACGATACGTGCCGGATTGAATTGCACCTTTATTTTTATTCCGGACAAATCAAACTCTTTTATCCGGACATCTTCCAATGCTTGGTGATTTGCCGCGGCTAAATCCCAGGTAAGGAGTTGTTGCCTTAACATCTCCCTGACCTCTTGTTGCAATGCGCTCATCTTTCCTTGTTTTTTAAGATACGGGCTTTCAGTTCCCATGTCCGTAACCGGTCCTTATAAAGATTGTTCCGGTTCGTCTGTTCGATGCTGAGGGTCGCGTCCGAATTGTCTTCCCATCTGCGGCACAGGTAAAGTACGTCATAGATTCTTCCGATTTGATAATCCCTGCTGATCCGCAATCCTACAGCATAATCCTCACCATAACTGGTGTTCGGAAAATGAATCCGGCGGATTAAAGGAGTATAAAACGCGCGTGGTGCACCCAGCCCGTTGATTCGCAGGGCATTGTTCCGTCCGTTGTCGGGAGTCCATTCTTTGTGGTCGATTATTCCCGGAGGAATCTCTTCCATCTGGAAATTCGTCATCCGGTAGCTCCCGATGACCATACCGCATCGTTGGGTATAAAAGGCATCGACAATCTTTTGCAAGGCCGATGTGTCGCTATATACATCATCGCTATCCAGCTGGATGGCAAACTTACCGCATTCCGGATGGTTGACACCCAAGTCCCAACATCCGCCGATACCCAAGTCGGTACGTTCTGGCCGGAGATGAATCACCTGGACTCCGTTTGCATACTTTTGTATACACTCACTTGTCCCATCGGTCGAATGATTGTCTATGATGATCAGGTTAAAAGCGAACGAGGTCTTTTGATGGAGTACCGAGCGGATGGCATCTTCGATGGTTTTTACCCGATTCCGTACCGGAATGATGACAGAGGCTTCTACGGGAAAATTCTCTTCTGTGAAATCCACGTTCAGGAACTCCGGTTTCAGGTAAGCTCCGATAGCTTTCAAATGCGCTGTGCAGGCCTGCTCCATCTCCTTTTGTGCCTCTTGATTCCTAGGGTTTACATAGTCGAACATTTTTTGTCCGCTGCTCCGGGTGTCTTTTTCTTTGGCCGTATAGAGGTATTCGTTGATATGCACGATAGGATATGAACGGGAAATGTTCAGTCGGACATCATAAAGCCCGGCGTGTTGATAATCGCCCGTAGCCTGCCGGATAGCCTTTTTCAATGCAGAGGTGCGGATGAAAAGCAATTTTCCGAAATCGAAATCATTACGTAGACTACCCTCTTGGTAATCGATCAACGGATGGGGAATGAATTTATCCTCTTTCTCTTCCCGATAGTCCGCGTAAACCAAACCGGCTTGTGTCATCTCTGCTATGGTATAAAATCGCTCCGGAGCGAAAGGCCCCAACTCGATGTCTTCATCGGTTATCTGTAACAGGACATATCGGGTATTCACTATTTCCGCTATCCGTTCCATTTCTTTACGGCTCGGATGGGCGAGAGGTAAATATGTATATTCTTCTTCTTGTGTTATCATAGCTATTAAAATAAAAAACGCAGTCTGTCTATAAGCCGGGTTCTGTACTTATGTCTAAGCATAAGCGCCTGCCATTTATCTAATCTTGTTATTTCTAACAAGCTCAAGCGGTCTACCCCTCAGCATCGGGCGGGCAGCCCTACAACGCCGATATACATGACCTTACAACCCATAAGGCGTACGGCACCCTTTGTTGCCAAAGGATCCGGTGAGCTCTTACCTCACCTTTTCACCCTTACCGGGCCAAAAGCCCGGCGGTTCTTTTCTGTTACGCTACTCAAGCCTCACGACCTGCTACCCGTTAGGAAGTATGGTGCCCTGTGTTGCCCGGACTTTCCTCTTGCTCCCAAAAAGAAACAAGCGACAGACCGACAAACTGCGTGGGCGCAAAGATACGACTTTTATTTATTCATCGCGACTTCCGCCTAAGAAAATCATAATGTAATACATCAAGGTGGCCAACGAACCTAAGGCAGCTACCACATACGTGTAAGCGGCCGATTTCAATGCGTCTTCGGCTTTATCTTGTGTAAACACATTCGTAATTCCGGCACGGCTCAACCATACCAACGCGCGCTGGCTGGCATTGATTTCGACAGGCAGGGTAATGAAACTGAACAAGGTGGTTGAGGCAAACAGGATAATCCCCAACAACATCAGCTGCGGGAACGTGTGCAGCAACAACATGCCACCCAGCAACACCCATGTCATGATGTTCGATGCGAAACTTACCACTGGGACCAACGCCGAACGCATTTTTAAAGGAGCATAAGCCGTAGCGTGTTGTACGGCGTGTCCGCATTCGTGGGCCGCAACCGCTGCCGCTGCTATGCTATTGCTGGCATAGACACTCTCGCTCAAATTGACGGTCTTGGTCATCGGATTGTAATGGTCAGTCAGATGTCCCGGTGTACAGGTAACCTGCACATCATAAATACCGTTGTCATGCAACATTTTCTCGGCCACTTCTCGACCGGTCATTCCATTGGGTAAAGGGATTTGAGAATATGTCTCAAATTTTCGTTGAAGGCGGTTTGACACCACCCAGCTCAATAGGGCAAAGCCTATGAAAATAATCCAATACAACATAATAATTTATTTCTCATTTAATGATTATCGCTTCAAATATAGAACAAATTCCTGACCAAACAAAAAATGGCAGAAAAACAAGACATTCTTTTGCCTTTTTCTGCCATTTTTAGGATTTTATCCTGTCGTTTTTTCACTTATTCTTCTTCGTACCGTATAATGGTCTGTTCGCGGTCCGGGCCTACCGATACGATCTTGATAGGAACACCCAGTTCTTCTTCCAGGAATGTCAGGTAAGCGTTGAACTCTTCGGGGAATTCATCTTCGCTCTTCATCTTCGTCATATCAGTCTGCCATCCCGGAAGCTCTACATAGACCGGTTCTACCTCACCATCGATGGAATAGGGGAATTCGGTAACCTCTTCTCCGTTGATTTTGTAAGCCACACACGCCTTGATAGTCTCGAAAGTATCCAGTACATCACTCTTCATCATGATCAGCTGGCTCACTCCGTTAATCATCACCGCATATTTCAATGCTACCAGATCAATCCATCCGCAACGGCGCTTACGTCCGGTAACAGCTCCGAACTCATGGCCCAATTGACCGATTTTGTCACCTACTTCATCAAACAGCTCTGTGGGGAACGGACCGCTACCCACGCGAGTGCAATAGGCTTTGAAAATACCGTATACCTCACCGATATTACGTGGAGCTACCCCCAGACCTGTACAACATCCGGCACAGATGGTATTGGAAGAGGTGACGAACGGATAAGAACCGAAATCCACGTCAAGCATTGTACCCTGTGCGCCTTCCGCCAGGACATTTTTGTCTTCTTTCAATAAATTATTGATGAAATGCTCGCTATCGATCAGTTTAAATTGCTTCAAGTAGTTCAGTGCGTCCATCCACTTTGCTTCCAGCTCCGTAATGTCATACGTATAATTCAATGACTTCAAGATAGCTTCGTGGCGTGCTTTGGCTGCACCGTAAATTGTATCGAAATCCCGAAGCAGGTCACCTACGCGAACACCGTTACGGCTTACTTTATCGGTATAGGTCGGACCGATGCCTTTGCCTGTCGTACCAATCTTTCCGGCGCCCTTGGCTGCTTCGTAAGCAGCATCCAGAATACGGTGAGTAGGAAGAATCAGATGCGCCTTTTTCGATATATATAATTGCTTTGTAATGTCATGTCCGCTTGCGGCCAAAGCTTCCGCCTCCTCTTTAAAGAGAACCGGATCAAGCACTACTCCGTTACCGATTACGTTCACCTTTCCTCCTTGGAAAATTCCCGAAGGGATGGAACGGAGCACATATTTCTCTCCCTTGAATTCCAGCGTATGACCGGCATTCGGTCCGCCTTGAAAACGGGCTACCACATCATATTTCGGAGTCAGGACATCGACCACTTTGCCTTTGCCTTCGTCTCCCCATTGCAATCCTAATAGAACATCTACTTTCATTGTCTTTATATATATGTATTAATATTATCTACCATCAAGGTTTGCGCCAACGGACAAAGATAATAATAAAAAACGATTGAGAGATTGAATCGGTGAATATTTTCAACTCATTCGTTTTTGAGGGGCAGAGTGGCAGAGTCAAAAATTCCAAGCAGCTTCTTATTATTCCTATTTTATTACCGGATGTCGGATTTTCAGTAAAAATAATGTATATTTGCCGGAAAATAGCAAAGACACTTAAATTTTATAATAACAAATTATGATGAAGAAACTTGGTATGGCGGCAATGGCCATGGGCTTATTGCTGGCTTGCGCTCCGAAACAGCAGCAGTCGGAGGCAGAAACGACCCTTTCAGGGTTGAAAAAAGCGGACTTCGTGTCTGAAGTAAATGGCAAACCTACAGATTTGTATGTACTGAAAAACGCGAAAGGCGCAGAGGCTTGTATCACTAACTGGGGCGGCCGCTGGGTATCTATGATGGTTCCTGACAAGAACGGGAAGATGATTGATGTTGTTTTGGGATACGACAAATTGCAGGATTACATTTCCAGTTCGGGCAACTTCGGTGCGTTGATCGGACGCTATGGCAACCGTATCGCGAATGGCAAATTCACGTTGGACGGAACGGAATATACCCTTCCGCAAAACGATAAAACCAATTGTCTGCATGGCGGACCGAATGGTTTCGACCGTCAGGTTTGGGATGCCAAGCAGCTTAGCGACAATTCTGTACAATTGACTTACTTGTCTAAGGATGGAGAAGCCGGATTCCCGGGCAATCTGAATGTGAAGGTTACTTATACCCTGACCGATGATAATGCGATGGATATCAAGTATGAGGCAACGACCGACAAGAAGACGGTGGTCAACCTGACGCACCATAGCTACTTCAATCTTTCCGGTGTTCCGGGATCTACCATCATGGATCATCAATTGTCTATCAATGCCGATCAATATACACCGGTCGATTCGTTGTTTATCCCGACAGGTATTTCTCCGGTAGAGGGTACTCCGATGGATCTGCGCCAGCCGATTACTATTGGCGATAGAATTGACGGGGATTTCGAACAGTTGGTAAAAGCCGGTGGTTATGATCATAACTGGGTACTGAACACCAATGGGGATATCAAGCAGGTTGCCGCTACGGTTTACGCGCCGACAAGCGGGGTGCAGATGGAGGTTTACACTTGCGAGCCGGGCTTGCAGATTTATTGCGGTAATATGATGGCAGAAAAGGAAAATGGCAAGCATGGTACGGTTTATCCTCGTCGCGGTGCTATCTGCCTTGAGTCGCAGCATTATCCGGATTCACCTAATCATCCTGACTTCCCCAGTGTGGTATTGGAACCGGGTCAGACCTACCAGAGCGAATGCATGTATAAGTTTTCTGTAAAATAAGGCAGGGAGTTATTGAGATGTCTTTTTCTCTGTTTTGAAAAAGGAGATTCTCTGCTGCTCTTTCTCATGTCCGTTATTTCCGGAAAAATGTTTGTCGTTTTGCCGGAGATAACGGAATTTTTTTAGAAAATAACATACCCCTCGTGATAAATGTGAAAAAAGTATGCACTCTTTGGAGGAAAAGGTAGGCATAAATGGAACAAAACGTCCCATCCTTTTTTCTAAAGGTAGGCATAAAAACCTTTCCCTTTATTTTATCCTTTTATTATTGGCTCATTCATAAATAATATTTACTTTTGCCTTCGAATTTTGCAAAGTCGAGTTTACAACTATGCGCGAAAGTATTCTACATACAGGGATTGTTGAACGGGTCGATACCAATCGGGTCATTGTTCGGATCACGCAGTATTCGGCCTGTGCCGGGTGCCATGCGAAGTCGGCTTGTACGATGTCCGACAAGAAAGAGAAACAGGTAGAGATAGAAGACGCTTCGGGGGACTACCATCCCGGAGAAGCGGTGGTAATCATCGGGCAAGATTCGATGGGTATGGAGGCTGTCCTTTGGGCGTTTGCTGTGCCGGTTGTTCTGATGCTGATAGCTGTTGTGGCGGGAATCTCGTCCGGATGGGAGGAAACCGCCAGCGGAGCGTTGGGGGTGCTGGTCCTTATACCTTATTATATAGTATTGTATGTGTTACGGGATAAGTTGAAAAAACGATTTGTTTTCAAGCTTAAAAAACTCAAAGATTAAATATAATGATTTTAATTGCCGTTATTTCGTTAGGGGCTATCGGCATAGTCGGAGCCCTTTTGCTTTATGTAGCTTCCAAGAAGTTCGAGGTACACGAAGACCCGCGTATAGGTCAGGTACAGGAAGTCTTGCCCGGAGCTAATTGTGGTGGTTGCGGATACGCCGGATGTGCGGGATTCGCCGGTGCTTGTGTAAAAGCGGATTCGTTGGATGGGATGCTTTGCCCGGTAGGAGGGGCTCCTGTCATGGCGAAGATTGCGACAATCTTGGGAAAAGAGGCCTCTTCGGCCGAACCGAAGGTGGCGGTAGTCCGTTGTAACGGGACATGTGCCGCACGCCCGCGTACCAATAAGTTTGATGGTGTGAAGAGCTGTGCGGTGGCTTCCTCATTGTATGGAGGCGAGACCAATTGTACCTTCGGATGCTTGGGCTATGGCGATTGCGTAAAGGCTTGTAGCTTTGATGCCATCCATATCAATCCGGAAACCGGTCTGGCAGAGGTGGACGAAGACAAATGTACCGCGTGCGGCGCCTGTGTGAAGGCGTGCCCGAAGAATGTTATCGAATTACGCAAGAAGGGACCGAAATCACGCCGTATCTTCGTCAGTTGTGTGAACAAAGATAAGGGTGCTGTTGCCCGCAAAGCTTGTGCCAACGCTTGCATCGGATGTGGTAAATGCGCGAAAGAGTGCCCGTTCGGAGCCATTACGGTAGAAAATAACGTGGCCTATATTGATTACAACAAGTGCCGTATGTGTCGTAAGTGCGTAGCGGTGTGCCCGACGGGAGCCATCCACGAGCTGAACTTCCCACCCCGTAAGGAAGCGGCTCCGAAGGCAGATGTAGAGAAACCGGTCGCTCCGGCTGAGCCTGTACAGGCCAAACCGGTGGAGAACACAGCAACTGAAGTTAAGAAAGAAGAAATTAAAAAATAAAAATCTAATCGTATGCTAAAGACATTTCGAATCGGAGGCATTCACCCACCCGAGAATAAACTGTCTGCCGGTAAAAAGATTACCGCACTGGCTGCACCCAAACAGGTTATTATCCCTTTGAGCCAGCATATTGGTGCTCCGGCACAAGCTGTGGTGAAAAAAGGAGACGTGGTGAAGGTCGGCACGTTGCTGGCCAAAGCCGGTGGTTTTGTTTCCGCGAATATCCATTCGTCCGTTTCCGGAAAAGTAAACAAAATAGACAATGCGCTTGACACGAGCGGATACCGGCGTCCGGCCATCTACATTGACGTGGAGGGCGA
>ERZ857521.1637-NODE-1637-length-25088-cov-3.695482_pt1 | contig 25088 bp, 22 predicted proteins | sample MGYA00519701_ERZ857521 | MGnify/ENA primary metagenome ERZ857521 (study PRJEB31778, sample SAMEA3449346) | human gut metagenome | biome: human gut; feature: human-associated habitat; material: faeces | place: United Kingdom | collected 2010/2012 ...
GACAGCGTCGAGCAGGTCGCTCTTCATCAGGACGATGTCGGCGGATTCGATGGCGACATCGGTGCCGGCGCCGATGGCAATGCCCACATCCGCTCTTGCCAGGGCAGGAGCATCGTTGATGCCGTCGCCGATCATGGCGACCTTCTTGCCCTCTGCCTGGAGTTTGCGCACTTCCTCCTCCTTATCCTGGGGGAGAACCTCCGCTACCACCCGGTCAATGCCGGTCTGGCGGCGGATGGCTTCGGCGGTCTTCTTGTTGTCGCCGGTGAGCATGACCACATCAATGCCCAGCTTTTTGAGCTCCGCAATGGCTTGACGGCTGGTGGGCTTCACCACATCTGCCACGGCGATGAGTCCGATAACGGTGCGGCTGCCCTCAGCCTCCCGTACAAAGAAGAGAGGGGTCTTGCCCTCGTCTGCCAGACGGTCGGCCTCGGCTTCCAGTTCGCCCGAGTCAACGCCCAGGGCGCTAAGCAGGCGGCGGTTGCCCGCATGGATGGTGACACCGTTCACCCGGCCCCGGACGCCCTGACCTTCGGCAGCGCCGAAGTCTTCGGCTTCGGGGCAGGCAATTCCGGATTCAGCGGCATACTGGACGATGGCGTCTGCCAGCGGATGCTCCGAACGCTTTTCCACTGCCGCTGCCAGCATCACCAGTTCGGCTGCGTCGGTGCCGCCCAGGGGAATCACATCGGTCACCCGGGGCTTGCCCTCGGTGACGGTGCCGGTCTTATCCAGAATGACCGTGTTCACCAGATGGGCGGTTTCCAGGCTCTCGGCGCTCTTGATGAGAATGCCGTTTTCAGCACCCTTGCCGGTGCCCACCATGATGGCCACCGGAGTGGCAAGGCCCAGAGCGCAGGGACAGGAGATCACCAGCACCGAGATGCCGATGGAGAGGGCAAAGTCAAAGCTCTGCCCCAGCAGCAGCCATACAATGGTGGCGATGAGGGCGATGGTCATCACAGTGGGGACGAACACCGCCGCCACCTGGTCTGCCAGCTTGGCGATGGGAGCCTTGGAGGAGGAAGCCTCCTCCACCAGGCGGATGATCTGGGCCAGAGTGGTGTCGTCGCCCACCCGGGTGGCCCGGAACTTGATGGAGCCGTTCTTGTTGACCGTGGCGGCGATCACCCGGTCATCCACCGTCTTTTCCACCGGGATGCTCTCACCGGTGAGGGCGGATTCGTCCACCGAGGTGCGTCCTTCCAGGATCACACCGTCCACCGGAATGCTCTGTCCGGGACGGATCACCACAATATCCCCGGGCACGACTTCCTCCACCGGGATCTCCACCTCCACGCCGGAGCGCTCCACGGTGGCAGTCTTGGGGGCCAGGTCCATCAGCTTGGTGATGGCTTCGGAGGTCTTGCTCTTGGAGCGGGCCTCCAGCCACTTGCCGAAGGTGATCAGGGTCAGGATGGTGGCGGCGCCCTCAAAGTAGAGGTCCATGGAATAGGCCATGAGTGCCGCATGGTCCCCGGCTACAAAGGCAAAGGAGATCTGATAGATGATATAGATGCCATAGATCATCGCCGCCGAGGAACCCACTGCGATGAGGGAATCCATGTTGGGGGAGCGATGCCACAGGGTTTTGAAGCCGGTGAAGAAGTAGTTCCGGTTCAGATAGAGAATGGGCAGGGTGAGCAGGAACTGGGTAAAGGCAAAGGCCAGGGGATTGTGCATGCCGTCCAGCCAGCCGGGGACCGGCAGTCCCACCATGCTGCCCATCGAGAGATAGAACAGCGGCACCAGGAAAATGAGCGACCGCAGGAACTGCCGCTTTTTGGTTTCGGCCTCCTTGAGGGTGAGGTTTTCCGGAGGTTCGGGGCGGGCGGATTTCTGCCGGGCCGCGTCAGCGGGGGAAGCGCCGTAGCCGGCCTCCTCCACCAGCCGGGATATATCCGACGGCTTCAGGGTGGATTCATCATAGTCCACCATCATATTGTTAGCCAGCAGGTTCACATTCACCGAACGGATGCCCTCCGCTTTGGAAAGGCTCTTTTCGATGTGTGCCGAGCAGGCCGAACAGGTCATGCCGGTGACAAGGAATTTCTGTTTCATGGTTTCACCTCAACAGTTTCATGTAGGTTAACCCTCCCCCGGGGGAGGGGGTGTTTCCGTCTATAATTATACTGTGAAAGTGTAGTTTGTCAAGAGGGGGCGAGAAGATTTTCAGGCAGGTGGGTTTTCGGCTTGCCAAAGGACGGCGGATATTCTACAATAGAGGAGAAAGATCACCAACTGGTGAGAGTAAAAAAAGGAGATGAAGCCATGCTGATATCCTGCTGCGGAAACCGCTGTGATGAATGTGAGCGGTATCCGGGGGAGTGTCCCGGCTGTGCGGCCATCGGCGGAAAAGCGGAGTGGTGTGCCAGTCTGGATGTGGAGGTCTGCCCCTTTGTGACCTGTGCGGCAGAAACAGGAGTTTCCCATTGCGGCGAATGTGAGGAGTTTCCCTGTGAGCTCTATGAGCTGACCCTGTCCGAGGACGCCGGAGAGGAAGAACGCCGGGCCTTTGCCATGGCACGGTACCGGAATTTCGGCCTTCTGGATGCCCAGCGGTTTTTGGAAAAACAGTCCGATTGAGTCGGACGGGAGTTTTCCCGTCCCATGACCATCAAAATAAAAGAGAAGCAGGTGTCTTAGTTATGAATCGTATGCTGAACAAGAAGAGCATCCGGGATATTTCTCCCAAGGGAAAGCGGGTCCTGGTGCGCTGTGACTTCAATGTGCCGCTGGATGGCAGCACCATCACCGACGATAAGCGCATCACCGAGGCGCTGCCCACCGTCCGCTATCTGATGGAACAGGGCGGACGGGTGATCCTCTGCTCCCATCTGGGACGCCCCAAGGGTCAGGTGAACCCCAAGTACAGCCTGGCTCCGGTGGCAGCACGGCTTTCGGAGCTGCTGGGCTGCGAAGTGCCGCTCTCGGCTGACATCATCGGCGAAGATGCCCATCGGCTGGCTGATTCTCTGAAGGACGGTCAGGTCATGCTGCTGGAAAATGTGCGGTTCGACCCCAGAGAGGAAAAGAACGACCCCGAATTTGCCAAGGAACTGGCTTCCCTGGCAGAGCTCTATGTCAATGACGCCTTCGGCACTGCCCATCGTGCCCATGCCTCCACTGCCGGTGTGGCAGACTATCTGCCCGCTGTCTGCGGCTTCCTCATCGAGAAGGAGATCGGCTTCCTGGGCGGCGCGCTGGAAGACCCCAAGCGTCCCTTTACTGCCATTCTGGGCGGCGCCAAGGTATCGGATAAGATCGGCGTGATCCGCAGCCTGCTGGAAAAGGTGGACAGCCTGCTCATCGGCGGCGGTATGGCCTATACCTTCATCAAGGCACAGGGCGGCGCCATTGGTGACTCGCTCTGCGAGGAGGATAAGCTGGATCTGGCCCGGGATCTGCTGGCAGAGGCCAGGGAAAAGGGTGTGCGCCTGCTGCTGCCGGTGGACACTGTGATTGCCGACGCCTTCAGTGAGGAGGCCAATACCCGCACTGTTGCCGCCGGGGAGATCCCGGACGGCTGGCAGGGTCTGGACATCGGCGAAGCCACCCGGGAACTGTTTGCCCAGGAGATCAAGAATGCCGCCACTGTGGTCTGGAACGGGCCCATGGGCGTCTTTGAGATGAAGAAGTTCGCTGCCGGTACTGAGGCAGTGGCAAAGGCTCTGGCAGAGAGCGATGCCATCACCATCATCGGCGGCGGTGATTCGGCTGCGGCTGCGGCTCAGCTGGGCTATGCCGACCGTATCAGCCATATCTCCACCGGCGGCGGTGCGTCGCTGGAGTTTCTGGAGGGTCTGGTGCTGCCGGGTATCGCCTGCCTGGAAGACAAGTAAGCGCAGGAGGACAGCATGAATCGGGAAAAGAGAACGCCTGTGATCGCAGGCAACTGGAAGATGAACAGCGGCAGTCCGGCAGAGGCTTCGGCCCTGCTGGGCGGTCTGCTGGAGGCCTGCCCCAAGGCTCCGGCCTGTGAAGTGGTAGTCTGCCCGCCTGCAACAGCGCTGGCACTGGCAGCGGAGACCCTCCGGGGCAGCGCCATTGCCCTGGGCGCCCAGAACTGCCACTTTGCTCCGTCCGGTGCCTATACCGGCGAGGTATCTGCCGCCATGCTCACCGGAGTGGGCTGCACCCATGTCATCATCGGACATTCCGAGCGCCGGCAGTACTTCGGCGAGACCAACGAAACCGCCGGAAAGCGTCTGGCGGCAGCAGTAGCCGGAGGGCTCTGCGGTATCCTCTGCGTGGGCGAGAGCCTGGAACAGCGGGAGGCCGGACAGGAGATCGCAACCTGTGCTGCCCAGCTTGCGGGCGGCCTGGCGGAGATTCCGGCAGAGGCACTGGCCCATGTGATGATCGCCTATGAGCCGGTGTGGGCCATCGGCACCGGACGCACCGCCACTGCGCAGGAGGCCAACCGGGTATGCGGCGAGATCCGCCGCCTGCTGGCAGAGCAGTACGGTAAGGAAGCAGCCGACGGGGTGCGCATTCTGTACGGCGGCTCGATGAATGAAAAGAACGCCGCGGAACTGCTGGCCCAGCCGGAGATCGATGGCGGACTCATCGGCGGAGCTTCCCTCAAGCCGGAGAGCTTTGCCGCCATTATCCGCGCCTGTGAAGCAGGGGAGGCGAAGGCATGAAGCAGCCGGTGATCCTCATTATCCTGGATGGCTTCGGCATTGCGCCGGACAGCCAGGGGAATGCCATTGCGCTGGCAAAGACCCCGGTGACCGACCGTCTGTGGCGGGAGGTGCCCCATACCCGGCTTTCCGCTTCGGGGGAAGATGTGGGTCTGCCCGCCGGTCAGATGGGCAACTCCGAGGTGGGACACACCAACATCGGTGCCGGACGGGTGGTCTATCAGGAGCTGAGCCGCATCACCCGTGCCGCTCAGAACGGTGAACTGGAACAGAATCCGGCGCTCCGGCAGGCAGTGGAGCATATCCGTGCCACCGGCGGCAGTCTGCACTTTATGGGGCTGCTCTCGGACGGCGGCGTCCACAGCCACAATACCCACCTCTATGCCATGGTCCGGGCTGCCAGGAGCCTGGGCGCTGAGAAGATCTATGTCCATGCCTTCCTGGACGGACGGGACTGTCCGCCCAAGTCGGGCCTGGGCTTTGTGAAGGAACTGCGGCAGGAGCTTTCTGCCATCGGCGCCGGAACACTGGCTACCGTCTGCGGACGGTACTATGCCATGGACCGGGACAACCGCTGGGAGCGGGTAGCGGAGGCCTATGATGCCCTGACCCTGCCGCCGGCGGAGATCGCCGATCCGGAACAGTGGGTGGAGGAGTCCTACCGCCAGGAGATCACCGATGAGTTCGTGAAGCCTGCGGCCTGCTGCGAGGGCGGACGCATTTCGGACGGGGACAGCGTGATGTTCTTCAATTTCCGCCCCGACCGGGCCAGAGAGCTCACCCGGGCGCTGACCCAGCCGGGCTTTGACGGCTTTGAAAAGAAGGCAGCCCCGAAGGATCTCTGCTATGTCTGCACCACCGTCTATGACGACAGCTTCGAAGGGGTGCTGGTGGCCTTCCCGCCCGAGCGCCCGTCCCAGACCCTGGGCGAAGTGGTTTCCCAGGCGGGGCTTTCCCAGCTGCGCATCGCCGAAACCGAAAAATACGCCCATGTGACCTTCTTCCTCAACGGCGGACGGGAGGAGCCCTTCCCGGGCGAGGACCGCATTCTGGTGCCGTCCCCGCAGGTGGCGACCTACGACCTTCAGCCGGAGATGAGTGCTCCGGAGGTCACCGAAAAGGTGACCGCTGCCATCCGCAGCCGGAAGTATGGGCTGATCGTGCTCAACTTTGCCAACTGTGATATGGTCGGGCATACCGGCAGCATTCCCGCAGCCGTACAGGCGGTGGAAACAGTGGACCGGTGCCTGGGTGAAGTGCTGGCGGCAGCAGAGGAGGCCGGTATGGCGGCGGTGATTACCGCGGACCACGGCAATGCCGATGAGATGCTGGCAGAGGACGGCGGTCCCAAGACCTCCCACACCACCAATCCGGTGCCGCTGTGGGTGACTGTCCCGGGGCTGGAACTGCGTTCCGGCGGACGCCTGGCAGACCTGGCTCCCACTGTCCTGGAACTGATGGGACTTTCCCAGCCGAACGAAATGACCGGCACATCGCTGATTGTGTAAAAAAACTTCAGCCCTGTTCACAGAAAATTGATGATTTTTCACCAGTATTCACAGGAAAACCGGTTGAGGTTTTCGCTGAAAAGATTTATAATAAGAACAGGTATACATACAATAGGATTGTTGCCATCTGACACAGAAATCAAAAACCCCAGCAAAGGAGTTGTTTTTATGAAAAAGAGTATCTGGATCTCCCTGGCGGCATTTGCTATCTTTGTAGCGGGCGCCCTGGCAGCTATCGCCATCTATATCAGCCGCAATGGCAGCCGTCTGATCGGTGACGATGAATATGACGATTATGATTTCGATTTCGATGAGGACGAAGATGCCTCGGATGAATACTGCGGTGAATGCGCCATTGATGATGACGCACAGAAGTCGGTTGTAATCGAGGACAATGCCAGCGAGGAGAAGTAAATCTCCCGTCTGGTTCCCACGATCCATGCAGGGCCCTGGTATACAGCCGGGGCCCTGTTTTTTTAACTTGTGCCAAAGAATCTTCATTTGGTTCAGCAAAAATAAATGGGTTTCCCCGCAGATTTCCAAAAAATACAATTAGAATTCTATGAATTAGCACTTATACTAAGCAACTGCTGAAAACCTCTTGACCGATGGAGGGAAACATTCTATAATCTAACATATCGCCTAAAGGACAGGAGGAAGTACCATGGCAAATTCGGAACAGACCAAACGAGCCCTGGCCGAAGGGCTGAAAACTGCGCTGCGCAGTCAGGAGTTCGACCAGATCACAGTGGCGGACATCACCGAGTGCAGCGAAGTGAGCCGCAACACATTTTACTACCACTTCCGGGATAAACAGGAACTGGTGGATTGGATCTTCCATACCGATCTTGGTCCGGTACTCCGGGACAGCCGCCCCGGACGCACCTGGAATGAAGCCCTGACTGAGCTGCTGGCCCGTCTGCAGCGCAGCCGGGTATTCTATGCCGGTATCCTGCGCAATCAGGGTCAGGACCGGTTCAGCAGCTGTCTGTTTGAGGACTGCAGCCAGATGGTAAGCAGTCTGCTGGCCCGCCGTCCCGGGGAACTCTCCCTGGCGGAACAGGAGATGGCTGCCCGGTTCTATGCCCATGCAGTCATCGGATTGGCAATGGATTGGATTCGCGGCGACACCCAGGCGGAACCTGAAGAGATTGTCACCATGCTGCAGAAGCTGATCAACCGCCGCTGAGTGAAAAACTCCCGTCTGGATCACAGGCGGGAGTTTTTTCTGCGCATAAACCACAGCTCCCATGTCCACACTGATGGGTGAAAAGGAGCGTGGTACCATGGAATTTGAGAAAAGCAGGACCTGGGCCAATCTGATGAGTGCCTTTGCAGGTGAAAGTCAGGCCCGGACCAAGTATGAAAATTATGCCCAGAAGGCTTCGGAACAGGGCTATGAACAGATTGCGGCTATCTTCCGGGCCACTGCCGCCAATGAGCTGGCCCATGCGTCAATCTGGCTGGAAGCCCTCCATGAAGGCGCCCTGCCGGATACCCTGGTCAATCTCCAGGACGCGGCCCAGGGCGAGCATTTCGAGTGGAGCAGCATGTACAAGGACTATGCTGAGATTGCCCGGGAGGAGGGCTATACCCGTCTGGCGGCGGCCTTTGAGCTGACTGCCAGGGTGGAGGCGGAGCATGAGGCCCGTTACCGGAGTCTGATCGGGCATCTGGAACAGGGCTCCCTTTCCAAGCGTGCCGAAAAGACCGTGTGGATCTGCCGGTACTGCGGGCATATCCACGAAGGGGAAGCGGCTCCGATGCGCTGTCCGCTCTGCGGCAAGGCCCAGGGCTTCTTCGAGGTGCACAGCCGGGAAGTGTGATCCCTCTTTATACGCAAAAAACCGTCCGGAGCTGTTTGATACAGCCCCGGACGGTTTTTGTATTAAGGAGGAGAAAACAGATGAGATTCAGAATTTACTTGGCTTCCGCCGCTTCCTTTTCCATTTCAGCATTCTTGGCTTCGATGAAACGGATCAGGGTTTCCACTGCGCCGTCAATGCCGATGCAGTCGGTGCGCAGGGCCAGATGATAGTTCTCTGCCCGGCCCCACTTCATGCCGGTGTAGTAGTTGTAGTAGTTGGCACGGCGCTTGTCGGTCTTGTTGATGAGCTCGACCACATTGTCGCTCTCCACGCCGTAATCCTCTACAACACGGCGGACCTTGCTCTCCATATCCGAGTGGATAAAGACATTGAGCACATTGGGCTTATTGCGTAGCACATAGTCCGCGCAGCGTCCGACAATTACGCACGGGCCCTTTTCTGCCACGTTCTGGATGGTCTTGGACTGAGCGATAAACAGCTTATCGTTGAGCGGCATATCGTAGAGTCCCATGGTATTCCCGTACATGGACAGCGAATAGAGCAGGCTGTTGGTGATATTGCGGTCATTCTTTTCAAAGAGATGTTCTGCAAAGCCGCTTTCCTCAGCAGCCAGTGTAATCAGTTCCTTGTCATAGAAGGGGATGCCCAGCCGTTCTGCCAGCTTCTGACCGATGAGTCGTCCGCCCGAACCATACTGACGGCTGATGGTAATGATGGTGTTGTTTTTCATAAACAGCCCTTCTTTCTTATATAGATATCCGGAAAACGGACGATGGATCAAAGAGTTCCGATTCTCTTTGTTCAGCTTTATTATAGCACACGACTTGGAAGAAATCAACAAAAAATATATACTTTTCTATTTTTATTACTGCAAAATAAACTGAACCAACTTATCATTGCGGATAAGTTGCCGGATGCGGCGGAGAATCCGGCCCGGGAAAGGGGACAGGGACGCATATTCTTCCGCCCCAGGGGATAAATATGGGGACAGGAGGGATAGTATGATTACCATTTCACTGCGTATGGATAAGAAGCGTCTGGCGGCTCTGGTGCTGGCTCTGGCTCTGGCAGGGGCGGGAGCGGTGTGCGCCAAGCAGATGCTCTGGCAGAATGTGCTTCCGGCGGAGAGCACCGTATCCGCCCGGAAGGTGAATACAGCTGCCGCCAATGAACAGCAGCGCCGGGATTTTATGGCGGCGTACGGCTGGGAGGTGGAGGAGGAACCGCTGGAGATCCAGGAGGTGCTGATCCCCAGCGAGTTTGACGAAACCTATGAGAAATACAACTACATCCAGAAGCAGCAGGGCTTTGATCTGAGCCGGTACCGGGGCAAGGTGTGCCGGAAGTATGTCTATGCGCTGCCGGGGTACCCGGGCGGCGTGGAGGACGCGCGCATCACTCTGCTGATCTACAAGGATCGGGTCATCGGCGGGGACATCAGTTCCCCGTCGGCAGATGGGTTCATGCATGGGTTTGACGCCTCTTCGTCGGTATGGCTGGGACTGGAGCAACTTGCCTGACCTGTGCACTTGAGAAAACAGCCGGGGTATGGTATCCTTGAATCAGCAAACCGAAGGAGGAGTACCCCATGGCAAAGATGCGTCTGGACCGGCTGTTGGCCGGACAGGGCACCCAGACCCGCAAGGAGGTCCGGGAACTGATCCGGAAAGGCCGGGTGACAGTGAATGGTCAGCCGGAAAAGGCAGCGGACCGGCAGGTGGAGCCGCTGACCGATGTGATTGAGGTGGACGGTGTCCCGCTGCGGGTGCGGGAACATGTCTATCTCATGCTCCATAAGCCCCAGGGGGTGGTATCCGCCACCGAGGACCGGCATCAGCCCACTGTGGTGGATCTGGTGCCGCCGGAACTGCGCCGGAAGAATCTCTTCCCCGCGGGCCGGCTGGACAAGGATACCGAGGGCTTTGTGCTCATCACCGATGACGGCGCCTTCGCCCACCGCATCCTCGCCCCGAAGAACAAGCTCCCCAAGCGGTACACCGCAGTGCTGGATCACCGTCTGGACCCGGCGGTGATCGGTGAGTTCGAAAAGGGCGTGGACATCGGCGGCGGGGATCACACCCTGCCGGCAGAGCTCACCATCCTGGAAAACGGGGAAAACCCCCGGGTATCGGTGATCATCTGCGAGGGAATGTATCATCAGATCAAGCGGATGTTCGAGCGGTTCGGCTATCAGGTGATCTACCTCAAGCGGGAACAGATCGGTGGCCTGCCCCTGGACCCCACTCTGCCCAAGGGCGCCTGCCGGGAGCTGACCGATGAGGAACTCCGCCGTCTGGAGGGGAAGGAAGGAGAGGATGCGCAGTGAAACGATGGGATCGTCTGTCCCGGGGATTCCGGCAGCTCCGGTGGGGCGTGTCGGTATTCACCGGAACCCTGAGCATGGCTGCGGGCATCTTCACAGCCGGGACGGTGCAGCGGTTCCGCCTGTGGAAGATCAGCAAGCTGGTCTGGATTCCGCCGGCAGTGTGGACCGCCGGAGGGTTCCTGGGCGTCTGCCGGGCAACCCGCCGCCTGGAGCGCAGCCGCCTGCGCCGCCGTACATAAATACGCATCCGCACCGGGCCGGAGAGATCTTCTCCGGAGCCGGTGCTTTTTATATACAATTTGTTTGGACAGTGATACAAAAACCACCATTTGAATTGATTCACCCGATGCCCTGTGATAGAATATCCGGGTAGTGTATTGTAGTATCAGATTAGAGGAGTGAACAGAAATGAATGGAAAAGTCCGTCGGTTCTATGAGGAGCTGGCTGCGATGTCCGGCCTGCGCCTGGACCCCGAGGGCGGTGCCCTGTACGGCACTTACAAGGGGTATGGCGTAGCAGTCCTGGCCCCCAACCCTTCCTATCCGTACCAGATGTGCGCGGTGTTCTCCGCCAGCCGTCCAGATGGCCCGCTCACCAAGGAGGAATGCAAGCAGTTCCTCAAGGAGCATAAGGCTGCGGCGGATCTCAGCCAGAATGGATGGCAGATCACCATGATCATCCGGGGCGGCATCGGACAGAAGCACCTCCGGGAGAACTTTGTACAGTCGCTGGAGGATACGACCGCCTACCTGCGCGGCGCCGGCTTCACCGACTGCTGCCAGTCCTGCGGTAAGGTGACGGAAACCGATCCGTGCTGTGTGGCAGGCGCCTATGAGCACCTTTGCCCGGACTGCTATGCAGTCCTCCAGCAGAGCAGGAACCAGGAGTCCATGCGGCAGGCCGGTAAGGGCGAGAACATCACCGGCGGTCTGGTGGGCGCCCTGCTCGGCAGCCTGGTGGGCGTGGTGAGCATCATCATCTTCAGCCAGCTGGGCTATGTGGCAGCTCTCTCGGGCGTGATCATGGCAGTCTGCACCCTCAAGGGCTATGAAATGCTCGGCGGAAACCTCTCCCGCAAGGGTGTGGCACTCTGCGTGGTGCTCATGCTGGCGATGACCTTCGTGGGCGACCGTCTGGACTGGGCGATCCTGGTGTCCCGGGAGCTGGGATACAGCTTCCTGACCTCTTTCCGCCTGATCCCCGCGCTCATTGAGGCAGACATCATCGAGGCTTCCTCCTACTGGACCAACCTGGTGATGCTCTATCTCTTCCTGCTGCTGGGCATGGTTCCCACCGTGCGCAATTCGCTGGTGTCCCGTGCCAACGCAAGCCGCATCTACCGTCTGGAAAAGTCCGGCACCCGGATGTAACCGTCTGCCGGTGCAGTAAAAAATCCCCTTCCCGTGATTCCGGGAAGGGGATTTTTGTTTTATGGCAAGGGCCGGGGCTCAGCGCAGGGCGGGACGGAGGGCCGGCGCCTGGTTCAGCGAACGGTCCACCTTGGAGCGCACCGGGGTAAAGACTGCGTAGGTGGTGAATTCAGCGGCAAAGAGTGCCAGCCATACACCGGTTTCACCCCAGAGCACCGAGAAGAGCATCAGGGCGGCGGAGATGAGCACCACGCCCCGGAGCACGGCGATCACCGAGGTGTAGCGCACCTTTTCCAGCGACTGGAAGGCGTACATCATCACGGTGTTGAGGCCGGTGAAGGGGAAGGCCAGGAAGTAGAGCCGCATGGCCCGGATTCCCATGGGCACCAGGGAGGGCTCCACAAACACCGGCATGATGAAGCCGGCGCAGAGCACCAGGATCAGATAGATCATGGTGGAGAAAATGGCGGCGGCAGTCATGGCGCAGCGGTTGGCGGCCCGGACACGGTCATACCGTCCGGCGCCGTAGCTGGTGCTGAGGATGGGCTGGGCAGCCTGGGCCATGCCGTTGAAGACGCCCTTGCCCACATAGGCGATGTTGGAGAGCACCGAGAAGATGGCCACAGCCGCTTCGCCGCTGACCCGGAGCAGGGCGATATTGAAGAGCAGAACGATGAGTCCGGCGGAGAGTTCCAGAATGCTGGAGCCGATGCCGTTCCGGAGCACCCGGACACAGGCGGCGGGGTCAAAGAAGTTCCGGGTCAGGTGCAGGTGGTTCTGGTGCAGGGCAAAGTGAAGCAGGTAGAGCAGCACAGCCACACAGTGTCCGAGGATGGTTGCCAGACCGGCGCCGAACATGCCCATGCCCAGCTTCATGGTAAAGACATAGTCCAGCACGATATTGCAGATATTGCCGGTGGTGCCGGCGATCATCACCAGACGGGGGTTGCCGTCCGCCCGGATGATGACGCCCAGGGCGCCGGAGAAGATATAGGCAAAGGCGAGCAGGTTGATGGGGCGCATATAGTCCACCACTTCGGTGAGGATGCGGTCAGTGGCGCCGAATACCCGGGCCAGCGGCACAATGAACACCGAGGTGAGCAGGGTCAGGGTCAGGCCCACAACTGCCAGCAGTACCATCGACTGGGTAAAGACCCGGTTGGTCTGCTGGGTCTGTCCCTGTCCGGTGAGGATGGAGGCAGTGGTGGCAGTGCCGACGCCCACCATCAGGCTGAAAGCGGAAAAGAGGGTGAAGACCGGCAGGGCCACATTCAGGGCAGCCAGGCCGTCGCTGCCCACAGCCGCCCCCACAAAGAACACATCTGCCATACAGTAGAAGGAATGGGCGATCTGTCCGATGAGGGTGGGGAGCAGATAGCGGAAGTAATCACTCTGCACCTCCCGGCGCACGGCCGGATCGATGGACACAGAAGCAGTCATGGAGCAAAAGACCTCTCTTTTTTCTGAAAATAGGGCGGCAGAAGAAGCCTTCCACGCCCGCACCCGAGATTCTACCACGGGGCAGACGAAAAAGAAAGTGGGATACCGGACGAAAAAATCCGGGGAAATACCGCCTTTTTTGCCGGTCTGCACAAGCAGCCGGGGAAAATGCAGGGAGGCCGGGGGATAGCGTCAAATTGCACAAAGCATTCCCAGCACCTGCCCGTTCTGGAAAAAATTCTCTGCAATAATATCTAAAAAATCCTGCACAGTATAGTAGAATCTGTCAGAAGAAAGGGGGAAGTTTTGGGAACCTAAGCTTTGTGCTTCAATACAAAATCCAGGGAAATCCAGGCGCAAAATAGGCAATCTGCCGGAAAGTTAGCAAAAAATAGACAAAAACTTGCAACTTTTATCGTGATTTCTATTGCAAAACAGGCGGGTTTTATGTACAATAGTGTGTGTATTGGCTATACTGACGAAAGTTTGCACTGAAATCATAGCGAAGAGGGGTAAAGAATTATGTCTAACCGGTTATTCCAGGGCATTATCCACCAGATGCGGGATTCCATCGACCGTGTGATCGGCGTTGTGGACGATACTGCTACCGTGATCTCCTGCAGCGATCTCACCCGCATCGGGGAGACCAGTGAATATCTCATGCTGGACATGGGGGAAAATCAGGATCTGTTTGTGCGGGATGGATATACCTACAAGCCGTTCGGTTCCAAGTCCAAGCCGGAGTTTGCGGTCTTTGTGGAGGGCTCGGACGAAATGGCTGCCCGGTACTGCGGCATTCTGGCTGTGGCACTGTCCGGCATCAAGCAGTATTATGACGAGAAGTATGACCGCAACAACTTCATCAAGAATGTAATCCTCGACAACATCCTGCCCGGCGACATCTATGTCAAGGCCCGGGAAATGCACTTCAATTCGGATGTGAGCCGGGTGGTTCTGCTGGTGCGGATCGTCTCCTCCAATGATATCTCCGCTTTCGATGTGATCCAGAACCTGTTCCCCAACAAGCAGAAGGACTTTGTCTTCAATATCAGCGAGAGTGACATCGTGCTGGTCAAGGAGATCAAGGCCGGCATCGATTCCAAGGACCTGGAAAAGCTGGCCCGTTCCATTGTGGATACTCTGGGCGGCGAGTTCTATACCAAGGTTGTTGTGGGCATCGGCACCACTGTTGTGGGCGTCAAGGATCTGGCCAAGAGCTTCAAGGAAGCACAGGTCGCGCTGGAAGTGGGCAAGGTATTCGATACTGAAAAGGCCATTGTCAGCTATGATAACCTGGGCATTGCCCGTCTGATCTATCAGCTCCCCACCACCCTGTGTGAAATGTTCCTCAAGGAAGTATTCAAGAAGGGTTCCATCGAGAGCCTGGATCAGGAGACTCTGTTCACCATCCAGAAGTTCTTTGAAAACAATCTGAATGTATCGGAAACTTCCAGAAAGCTGTTCGTACACCGCAATACCCTGGTTTACCGGCTGGAGAAGATCAAGAAGCTCACCGGTCTGGATCTGCGCGAGTTCGATCATGCCATCATCTTCAAGGTTGCCCTGATGGTCAAGAAGTATCTGACAGCCAATCCCGTCAAGTATTGATCCCGCTGCGGGAACCAGCACCTGACAGTTCTGAAAAAGACCGTATAATCCCAAATGAGTCATTGTCTGCAAGGCGGTAATTGAGTGTGATTAAACTGACAAATGTATCCAAGCGGTACCCTTCCGGAAATCTGGCACTCGACAATGTGAGTTTGGATATCGATAAAGGCGAATTTGTGTTTATTGTCGGCTCTTCGGGAGCGGGCAAGAGTACGCTGATGCGCCTTTTGCTTCGGGAAGAAACTCCCACTTCCGGCCGTGTGATTGTAAACGGTCGGAATGTAGGGGAGATGAAGCGGCGTGATATCCCCTATTTCCGGCGGACGCTCGGCGTGGTGTTTCAGGATTTCCGCCTGATCCCCACAATGAATGTGTATGACAATGTGGCCTTTGCCCTGCGTGCCACCAATGTATCCAATAAGGATATCCGGCAGCGTGTGCCCTATATTCTCAATCTGGTGGGCCTGCAGGGAAAAGCCCGCAGTATGCCGGAGCAGATCTCCGGCGGCGAACAGCAGCGTGTGGCCCTGGCCCGGGCGCTGGTCAACAATCCGGATCTCATCCTGGCGGACGAGCCCACCGGCAATATCGACCCGGAACTCTCCTATGAGATCGTGGAACTGCTCACCGAGATCAACAAAGTGGGTACCACCATTGTAATGGTCACCCATGAACATGAACTGGTTGCGCAGTTCGATCATCGCATCATTCAGATCGAAAAGGGCCGCCTGGTGGCGGATACCGGCAAAATAGGAGGTCACAATGGGAGGAAGTAGTATCGGGTACCTTCTGCGGGAAGGCGCCCGGAATATCTATGCAAACAAACAGATGTCGGTGGCAGCCATCGGTGTACTGGTGGCCTGTATGCTGCTGATCGGTGCTTCCATTGTGTTCAGCTTCAATGCCAACAGCTTTGTAGGCTATGTGGAAGCACAGAATGAAGTAGTGGTGTTTCTCAAGGATAACCTGAGTGACGACCGCATTTCCGAAGTGGAACAGCAGCTGAAGAATACCGAGAATGTATCGGCAGTCCGGTTCATCAGCAAGGAAGAGGGTCTGGACAGCTGGGTACAGTCCATGAGCGGTGTGGCTGAAAACAGCGAGGAGCTGTTTGCCCCCCTTTATGAGGACAATATCATGCCCGATTCCTTCAGCGTGACCATCCGGGATCTTTCCCAGCTGGACGCCACTGTGCAGGTGCTGTCCGATTACGATGATGTGGACTATGTCCGGGCGCCGGAACAGGTGGCCCAGACCATCACCATCATCAAGCATGCTGTCAACCTGGGCGGCGCAGCCATTGTGCTGCTGCTCATTGGCGTGGCATCGATGATTATTGCCAACACCATCAAGATCACCGTATTCAACCGCCGCAAGGAAATCAGCATTATGAAGTATGTGGGCGCAACGGATATGTTTATCCGCCTGCCCTTTATTGTGGAAGGGCTTCTGCTCGGACTGCTCTCCGCTTCGGTGGCCTTCCTGCTGATCTGGGGGCTCTATTCCTTGCTGGTACACTGGCTGGCAGGCGAGGGTGTGGGCTGGCTGACCTTCCTCACTGAGAACCTGGTGCCCTTCGGCGCCATGGCACTGCCGCTCATGGGCTGCTTCCTGTTTGTGGGAGTTGCCATCGGCACCCTGGGCAGCATGATCTTTGTGCGTAAATACCTGAAAGTATAACGGCGGCCCATCCCCCCGGGGATGGACAGGAAAAGAGGCGATACCCCATGCATCAGACATACAGACGGCTGATCGCGCTGACACTCTGTGCCGGCCTGATCACCACAGCATTCAGTACACAGTCGGAGGAGCTCTGGCAGGTGAGCTATGCGGACACCACCGTGAGCTCGGATGACCAGGCGCAGATCGACGACCTGAACAACCAGTACGAAGAACTGGAGGAACAGCAGAAGGAGATCCAGGCGCAGATCGACGCAGCCAAGAGTGAAAAGGACAAGTATCTGGCAGAAAAGAATCAGCTCAATGGTCAGATCGACAATACCCAGGCACAGATCAATGTGCTCACCGACAAGATCACCCTGCTGGACAACATGATTGCGGAGAACAACGCAAGCATTGCGGATCTGGAAGAGGAGATCGACAAGGATTATGAGATCTTCCGTCAGCGGGCCCGGGCTTCCTATATGTCCGGAGACAGCAGCACCATCAGCCTGCTGCTGGGTGCTGACAGCTTTTCCGATTTCCTGATGAAGGCGGACATCACCGCCCGGGTAGCGGAAAATGACCGGGAGATCATTGCCGGCCTGGAAGCCAACATTGCGGAGCTGGAAAAGCTCCAGGAGGAAAATGAGGCCAACAAGGCGGATCTCAACGAGTCCAAGGGTACCCTGGACGAGAAGAAGCAGCAGCTCAATGGTCAGGTGAGCCAGATCCAGGGACAGATCGAGGACATCGATGCCCTGCAGAAGCAGTATGAGGCCAACAAGGCAGAGATCGACAAGATGATGGCGCAGGTACAGAGCGAAATCAACGACATCTATGCCTCCTATGAGTCCCAGGGCGAATATACCGGCGGTGTCATGACCTGGCCTGTACCCGGTTACACCGGCATCACCAGCTACTATGGCTGGCGCTTCAACAACACCGACTTCCACACTGGCATTGATATTTCCGGCTCCAATATCTACGGACAGAATATCGTGGCGGCAGCGGACGGCGTTGTCATCAAGGCCCAGGAGACCTATGTCCAGGGCGTAGGCTATGGACGGTATCTCATCATCGACCATGGCGGCAATATCTCCACCCTGTATGGTCATACCAGCCAGCTGCTGGTATCCGAGGGCGATCATGTCACCCGCGGACAGGCCATTGCCAAGGTGGGTTCCACCGGCTGGAGTACCGGCCCGCATCTGCACTTCGAGGTGCGTGAAAACGGTACCGCTGTCAATCCGCTCAGCGGCTATCTCAAGCCCTGATCACACAGAACAGCATGTTCAGACAGGCTGCGGCTTTCCCCGTGGGAGGCGGCAGCCTGTTTTTCATGGGAAAATCCCGGGTGTTCACAGAATTTTTACCTTCGGGGCACAGATTCTGTCCCCAAGGCTGTGGAAACTGTGTTATACTATACCGGTAGATCTCTGCCGTCCCATGCGGCAGAACCAGAGGCAGGAGTTGAATCAATGAACAGAAAAATTTCACTGGGCGTCACCATTGCGCTGATGTCCCTGGCAGCGGCAGTAGCCATTGTCATTACGGCAGGCTACTCCATGTACGACTTCAACGGCCGGATGCAAAGCCTGCGGGAAAGTGAAGTCATGTACAGCAAACTCAATGAGATCGACGGATATGTCCGTCAGAACTTTTATGGGGATATTGATGAGGAAGAACTGATGAATGCCGTAGCCAAGGGCTATGTCAGCGGCCTGGGCGACAAGTATGCCCGGTATATGACCCCCGAGGAATATCAGGCACAGATGGAAGCCTATGAGAGCCAGAAGGCCTCCATCGGCGTCAGCGTTGTCATGGACCCCAGCGGTTATATGAAGGTTATCGAGGTCTTTGCCGATTCCCCGGCAGAGGAAGCCGGCATTGAAGTGGGCGACCTCATCGTGGAAGTGGAAGGCACTATGGTCACTGCCGATAACTATTCGGAACTGAGCACCTCCATGGGCGGTGAGGAAGGCTCCACCCTGAACCTGGTGGTCCGCCGGGACAGCCAGGATGATGATGTGGAGATCGTTCGCCGGAATATCGAAGTGCCTATGGTCACCTGGGAACAGTACGGCGATGTGGGCTATATCAAGATCAAGGAGTTCCACAACAATACTCCTGCCCAGTTCAATACTGCCCTCAAGCAGCTCACCGGCAATGGCGTCAAGGCGCTGATCTTCGATGTGCGCAACAACCCCGGCGGCACCATTGACTCGGTGGTGGATATGCTGGATACCCTGCTGCCCGAAGGCGATCTGGTATCGGCTACCTATCACGACGGTCACACTGAGGTGCTGGGCACCAGTGACGCCGATGAGGTGAACCTCCCCATGGTGGTAATCACCAACGAGAATACCGCCAGTGCGGCAGAGCTGTTTGCCCAGGCCATCAAGGATTACAACAAGGGCCGTACCGTAGGCACCCAGACCTATGGCAAGGGCGTAATGCAGACCATCTATCCCCTGAGCGACGGCGGCGCCCTGAGTATCACCGTAGCCAAGTACAATCCCCCCAAGAGTGAGAACTTTGACGGGGTAGGCGTCAAGCCGGATTACGCGGTGCAGCTCACAGCGGAACAGCAGCGCAACTTCTATGAGCTGGACGAGGAGACCGATCCCCAGCTGAAGAAGGCACTGGAGCTGGCGGAAGCGGTGATCAAGACCGGCGGCTTTGACGGCCTGAGCGAGATCCCCGAGAGCAGCTCGGAGGAGACCGAGGAGGATACCTCCAGCGAAGAGGAGACCGCTTCGGAGGAGACTTCGTCGGAGGAGGAGAGCAGCGAAGAGAGCTCTTCCGAGGACGAAGCTGCATAAGCTCCAACTGAATACCAAGGGGAAAATCCCACAGGCGGCAGAACGGAAGATTCCGGTATCTGCCGCCTGTTTTACCAAAATAAATCACCGGGAAGTGCGGATCAGACAGCTTTCGCACTTGACACCGGGGACTGATTTTACTATAATACTGATATTATGCGTCGCAGGACGCACATTTGTTTGACTGAACTGCACCAGAAAGGGTGATTGCTTTGGATAAGATTTTGATGACACAGGAGGGCTTTGACAAGCTCCAGGAAGAACTGCATCAGCTGCGCACCACTGGTCGTGCGGAAGTATCCGAGAAGATCCGTATAGCCCGTGGATTCGGTGACCTGTCCGAGAACAGTGAGTATGATGAGGCCAAGAATGACCAGGCTGTCATGGAAGCCCGCATCGCACAGCTGGAGGAACAGCTCAAGCATGTGGAGATCATCGACCATGATGATATTGCCACTGATGCTGTATCGGTTGGTTCGCTGGTCAAGATCCTGGATGTGGAATACGGCGATGAGATGACCTATCGTATTGTATCGTCCCTGGAATCGGGCGGCGAAGGTGAAACCATCACCGATAAGTCGCCGGTGGGCCAGGCTCTGCTGGGCCATAAGGTGGGCGAAGTGGTAGAGGTTCAGGCTCCGGCTGGCGTGATCAGCTTCAAGATCCTGGAAATCTCCCGGTAAAGAACAGTGTTTTGACAGATGCGGACAGAAATGTCCGCATTTTGTGTTACTATGGGAAAAAGTCAAATTCCGCCGCTGGACAAACGGCTAAAACATGATAAAATAAAAAGGTAACGTTAATTATACAGGGAGTGTAAAATAGATGAGTGAACGGAACAATACCCCCGTGCAGGAGGAAGTTCAGACCGGCGAGAGCCTTTCGGAACTGCTCCAGATCCGACGGAACAAGCTCAATGAACTGATGGAATCGGGTCAGAATCCCTATGAGATCACCCGTTTTGATGTAGATGCCCATGCCAAGGAAATTGTGGATGGCTTTGACAATGGCTTTGAGGGCCGTCATGTATCCATTGCCGGCCGTATTATGAGCTGGCGTGATATGGGTAAGGCCAACTTCATCGACCTGCAGGATGGCAGCGGCCGCATCCAGATCTATGTAAAGATCAATGAGATCGGCGAGGAAGCCTTCCGTCAGTTCGGCAAGTGGGACCTGGGCGACATCATCGGCGTGGAAGGCGAAGTATTCCGTACCCGCCGGGGTGAGATCTCGGTGAAGGCTGAAAAGCTGACCCTGCTCTCCAAGAGCCTGCGTCCGCTGCCGGAAAAGTGGCATGGCCTCAAGGACACCGATGCCCGGTACCGTCAGCGTTACCTGGACCTGATGGTGAACCCCGATGTGAAGAAGACCTTCATCACCCGTTCCAAGTTCATCAAGTTCATGCGCAGCTATCTGGACGATATGGGCTATATCGAAGTGGAAACCCCGGTGCTCAATACCATTGCCGGCGGTGCTGCTGCCCGTCCGTTCATCACCCATCACAATACGCTGGACATTGATATGTATATGCGTATCGCCACCGAGCTGCCGCTGAAGCGTCTGATCGTGGGCGGTATGGAGCGCGTCTATGAGATCGGACGCATCTTCCGCAATGAGGGCATGGACCCCAAGCACAACCCCGAATTCACCACTGTGGAGCTCTACCAGGCCTATACCGATTTCCATGGCATGATGGATATTGCCGAGGGCATTCTCTCGGGCGCTGCCAAGGAGATCCTTGGCACCTATGAGATCCAGTGGCAGGGCGAGACCATCGACCTGACCCCCGGCTGGCGCCGTCTGACCATGGTAGAGGCCGTACGGGAGTATGTGGGCATTGACTTTGATGCCATCACCGACGATGCTGAAGCTGTGGCTGCTGCCAAGGCTGTGGGCGTGGAGCTGGCTGAAACTGCCGACAAGACCTGGGGCAACGCACTCTATGCCTGCTTCGATCAGAAGGTAGAGGAGAAGCTGATCCAGCCGACCTTCATCACCATGTATCCGGTGGAGGTATCCCCGCTGACCAAGCGCAGCCCCAAGGACCCCCGTCTGACCGAGCGGTTCGAGCTGTTTGTCTGCCACAGCGAGCTGGCAAACGCCTATTCCGAGCTCAACGACCCCATCGACCAGCGTCAGCGGTTTGAAAAGCAGGTGGAACTGCGTGACCGCGGCGATGATGAAACTGAAATGCTGGATGAGGACTTCCTCATGGCACTGGAATACGCCATGCCGCCCACGGGTGGTATGGGCATGGGCATCGACCGTGCAGTCATGATGCTCACCAACTCGGATACAATCCGGGAAGTAATTCTGTTCCCGACCATGAAGCCGCTGGGCACCGGTGACCGCCGGGAGGAAAAGGCAGCAGCTGCCGCTCCGGCTGCGGTTCCCATGAAGGAAGCAGTCACAGAGCCGGTGGACTTCTCCAAGGTGGAGATCGAGCCGCTGTTCCAGGATATGATCGACTACGAGACCTTTGCCAAGTCGGATTACCGGGTTGTGAAGGTCAAGGCCTGTGAGGCAGTGCCCAAGAGCAAGAAGCTGCTCAAGTTCGTGCTGGACGATGGCTCGGGTGAGGACCGTGTGATCCTCAGCGGCATCCATGAGTACTATGAGCCGGAGGAGCTGGTGGGCAAGACCCTGATTGCCATTACCAACCTGCTGCCCCGGAAGATGATGGGCATCGACTCCTGCGGCATGCTCATCAGCGCCGTACACAGTGAGGACGGCAAGGAAGGGCTCAATCTGCTGATGGTGGACGACCGCATCCCCGCCGGCGCCAAGCTCTACTGATCCCCGGTGCCGCCGGACAGGCTGTTCCGGCAGTGACATATCAGATATGAAAAGACGGCAGACTCTCAGCTGAGTCTGCCGTCTTTTTTGTATCCGGTTCAGGGGGTTGTTTCGCTGGAGAACCCAAGGGAGGTGATGGAGGCGGTCACGCTCATATGGGCAAGGTGTACCATCTCCCGCAGCTCCTCAAAGGAGATCCTGTCCTGGTTGAGGAACCAGTCCTTCACCAGGGCCAGCAGCCCGGCATTGGAATAGTCCAGCAGGCACTGCACCCGGATATCCACTGTCGGGGACTGGGTCAGGTACTTGATCCAGGTGATGGTGTGCTCCTTGAGCTTGTGGGAAAGGTGATTGACAAAGTTGAGCTCATGATCCCGGGTGAAGAAGAGCTGGAAAATGTCCGCATGGTCCCGGAAAAATTCCAGGGTCCGGTCAATATCCGCCAGAAGGATCTCATAGCGGTTGGTATTGAGGGTGGGGTGCAGATCCTTGTAGATCTCCAGGATTTTGTCGATCCACTCATCTTCCACCGAGAGCAATAAGTCCTGTTTGTTGTCATAGTGGGAATAGAAGGTGTTCTTGCTGATATAGATGTCCCGGCAGATCAGATCAATGGTGATGTCCCGGTAAGGTGTGGTCCGGAGCAGCTCCATAAAACGGTGGCGGATCATCCGTTCCGTGCGTATGAAGCGCTTGTCCCTGCTTTTGTCTGACATGGTTTCTCCTGTTTTACAGTACTTTTTCGCAATTTGGTTCGTTATCGAAGTTTATAGAATAATCTTACTAAAACTGAAGCGGGATTTCAATTATAATTGGGGCAAAAGTTCAAGGAGGAATCACAATGAGCGATAGACTGAAAGGAAAAGTTGCCATCATTACCGGCTGCAATTCCGGAATTGGTTTTGCAACTGTGAAGCTGTTTCTGCAGGAGGGTGCCAAGGTAGTCGGCACTGACATCCGGGTGGACAATGCCCTGAAGTTTGCCGAGGAGCATCCGGATGACTATACCGTACTCCGTGCTGATGCCACTGAGGAAGCTGACTGGGAAAAGGCCTGCCAGACTGCTGTGGAGAAGTATGGCAAGCTCACTACCATCTGCAATATTGCCGGCATTGTAAAGGGAATCGAGCTGCCGGATGTCACCAAGGAATCCTTCCTGAAGATGCAGGAGGTCAATGCGTACAGCACTCTGCTGGGCATGCAGATCGGCTACAAGTACCTGGAAAAGGGCGCTGGCTCTTCGATTGTCAACACCGGTTCCATGGCATCGGTGCATGGCGATCCCTACTGCTCGTCCCATGACATTGCCTACTCGGCTTCCAAGGCCGGCATCCGGTATATGACCCGGTATGCTGCCTGGGATTACGGCAAGGACAGCATCCGTGTGAACGCGGTTATTCCCGGCGGTGTGATCACTCCCATCCTGAGCAACAACAATGTCAAGATCGATGAATCCAAGCCGCAGCCCGACTATATGACCTATGTGGCCTGTCCACCCTACTTCTGCGAGGCAGAGGATCTGGGCTGGGGATATGTCTACCTGGCATCGGACGAATCCCGCTGCGTCACCGGTATTGACCTGGTGATCGACTGCGGCTGGACTGCTAAGTAACTGAGCTGCATCCCGGTTCCGGGAAAACAGAATACATTCGCCTGACCGGAGAGGGTTTGTCCTCTCCGGTTTCTTTTTGCACGGCAGTCTGCCTTCCCCGGGTGGAAATTGGAAAAACTGTGAATAAATCATGGACAGCAATTCACAGGATTCTGGAAATGTTCAGCCCCAGGTTACAACTTTTATGCCAGAAAAAGGTATACTGTGTTGTGTTGGCTGTATGTGTATAAGGAGTGTTTTTTATGGATTCGCTGTATCTTGCATTGGGGCTCTTCTTCCTCTATTCCTTCTTCGGATGGCTGGCTGAAGTCGCCTTCTCGGCTGTGAGCCGCAAAAAGTTTGTCAATACCGGTTTTCTCACCGGCCCGGTCTGTCCCATCTATGGCGTGGGCATCCTGTTTATCCTGCGCTTCCTGGAACCGCTGCGGAATGACCTGTTCTTCCTCTTTGTGGGCAGCACCGTAGTTGCCACCGTGCTGGAATATGCTACCAACCGCTTCCTGGAAGGTCTCACCGGTACCAAGTGGTGGGATTACAGCCGGTTCCACTTCCACTTCGGCGGCTATGTCTGCCTGCCGTTTTCCGCCTTCTGGGGCGCGGGCGCTGTGGTCATCGTCCGCTGGATTAACCCCCTGGTTGTCCGGCTGGTGCAGCTGATCCCCGTTCCCGTCGGCCGGGTGATCCTGCTGGGCTGTGTGATCCTGCTCGGCCTGGACCTGATCGCCACCGCCGGCACCATGGTGCGGATGCGCCGTCAGTTTGCCCTCACCCCCGAACAGATGGAGGCTCTGGAACAGGCTGCCAGCCTCCCGGGACGGCTCAGCGAAGCCATCCTCGGACGCATCCAGCGCCGTATGGAGCGCACCGTTCCCCAGCTCTCCCGGCATGAGGAAGCTGCCCGGGCCTTCCGGGAACACCAGGAAGCTGCCAGCGGCGTCTTTGCCTATGGCTGCGGCTTCTATAAGCTGGTGTGGCTCTTCGGCATCGGTGCTTTCCTGGGTGACATCATCGAAACCATCTACTGCCATGCCACCGCAGGAGTGTGGATGAGCCGCAGCAGTGTGTTGTACGGCCCGTTCAGCATCGTGTGGGGACTGGGCGCCGTACTGATGACCGTCATGCTCGAACGCCTCCGCCACCGGGACAGCGTTGCTGTCTTTCTGGCAGGCACCGTCCTGGGCGGCGTGTATGAATATGTGTGCAGCGTCTTTACCGAAGTGATGTTTGGCACAGTGTTCTGGGATTACAGTGCCTTCAAATTCAACCTCGGCGGACGCATCAACCTGCTCTACTGCTTCTTCTGGGGCATGGCGGCAGTGGTGTGGATCAAGGGAGTCTATCCCTTCCTGTCCGACCGCATCGAACGCCTGCCCATCCGGCTGGGCCGGGTGCTCACCTGGGTCTTTGTGGTGTTCATGTCGGTGAATATCACCCTGTCCGGCTTGGCTCTGGCCCGGTATTCCCA
>ERZ857521.1641-NODE-1641-length-25019-cov-5.497476_pt1 | contig 25019 bp, 23 predicted proteins | sample MGYA00519701_ERZ857521 | MGnify/ENA primary metagenome ERZ857521 (study PRJEB31778, sample SAMEA3449346) | human gut metagenome | biome: human gut; feature: human-associated habitat; material: faeces | place: United Kingdom | collected 2010/2012 ...
CGTGGTGATCGACAATCTCGCCGTACTCTACACGGGGCGGAACATTCTCTCCGTCGCGCCGGAGTGCGAGGGCGTCCTGGTGCAGAACTGCGAGTTGGGCTGGGGCGGAGGCTGCGCCGCTTCCTATGCCCTGGACACCATCACCGGCTATGGAGCCGGCGTCCAGCGCAACGGCGGTGTGGGCGGAGCCAGCTCCAGCCATAACACCTTCCGCAACAACTACGTCCATGAGACCTATCAGGAAGGGCTGGGACTGGAGACCGCCATCGAGTTCAGCGGCCAGGCCTTTGACGTGACGGATGTGACCATTGAGGGCAATGTGTTTTATCACTGCGGTTCTGCACTCATCTACTTCAACTGGGACGAGGCGGCAAACCCCGACCACCAGTTCAGAAACGTCAGCTTCCGGGACAACCTGGTCTTTTACAGCACCATGAGCGACTGGGTGGACACCGGCGAGGACGTAGACGGCTTTACGACGGGGGCATTTACCATCGATGGCGGCCCCAATATGCAGGACGGCACCGTGGAGGTTCGGGACAACGTGTTCTTTGCCGCCCGGGAGTGCCTGGTGTATATCAGAACCTATGTGCCGGAGTACCTGCCGGACTTTGAGGGCAACATCTACGCGCAGTTTTCCGACGGTGTGTTCCTCTCCAGCGTCTCCGCCCCCAACTATTGGAGCGCCAACGCCGCCGAAGGCGTCCGCGAAACACTGTTCGATGAGAGCGGAGAGGCTCTGAGCCTCTCCCGGAGCCGGTGGGGTGAGGCGGACTGGTAACAGTCCGGTTGCGCCGGAGGAGCAATGGCTGGCTCGCGGCGGCCTTTGACCCACACTGTGACCCACACGGGGAAACGAGCGGACGGAGACAATGGACACAAGAGCTCCGGAAAGGATGGCACCCCGGAGTGAAGAGGGTGCAAAAGGGGCTGAAAGCAGCAAACCCTATCCTCCCAATCAGTTGGTAAGGATGAGGCCGGCGGTTCGAATCCGCCCAGCAGCTCCAGAAAACACCTGAAATCTTCGGATTTCGGGCGTTTTCTGTTGCAGATTTCCGCTTTTCTGTGTAGGCCGATCAGTAGAACTGGATGCCCTGCTACGGTTTATATTAGGTAAATGCAGTTGCATTCAGCTTAGTTTTCCTATATCCGGATATGTGCATTCAAATTATCAATGGGCTGACAGTCACCCTGCAAGTGTCAACTTTAGTTGGTTCATTGCATTCATATCGCAGGTGAAAGGGGCGGGCGGGATATGGTTATCGATCTTAAAGGCATGATAGCCGGTGCTTTGCTGGAACGATACGGAGAAACGCCTCTTGCAAAAATAGCCATATCAGGTATGCAAAAAGGTCCGGCGTATCACGCCGGACCTTTTTGCATCATTTTTTGGATAAAAAACATCTGATCTATGATATCTATTTGGATCGCCCTATCAGGAATCCTTTCCGCCTCGCCGTCTTCGCACCATGTTATTGATGAGAATACTACATAGATGCGTTCTGCTGCCGCTGCCTCAATTAAAAGCACTTCGATTTCATTCTTCTGTGGGTTGGCCGCATTGCAAATCAAACAGACGGTCCTATTATGGCCTCAACGGCATTTTCCCGCAAAGCCATGTACCTATGAGGCTTCTGCTGCCAACACAGCTCCTTTTTGAGCATTCCGGTGAATTCAAGCGCAGGTGGAGATTCCTTTGGAGGACAGCGCCTGCAGCAGAGAGTTTCCCGCTTTACCACCGGCTTCTGTTATCAAAAACATATTAGCAATGCCTCTGCAGAGAATACTATGTCACATTTGCTTGTTTTTATGGTTCAGATGGTCTGATTACCGGTGGACCAGACGTGATTCCTGTTTGCTGCCGCAGCTGTATTCTGGGCCATGACGCCCACCAGCGGATGGGGCGTATAGAGTTCCTCCAGATAAGCGCACTCCTCTGCCGTCAGGGTAAGATCCACCGCTTTGGCCGCCCCTTCGATGTGGGAGAGTTTGGTGGCTCCCACTACCGGGGCTGTGACGTTCGTCAGCAGCCATGCCAGGGAAATCTCCGTCATGGACACGCCCCGGCGGTCGGCCAGCTCCGCCACCCGGGCCAGAATGGGGGCATCCAGATCCTGTGCTGCGGCGTACTTCAGCTGGGCGTAGCTGTCCTCCCGAAGCCGCTTGGAGGTCTCCCCGGGATGCTTGGACAGTCTTCCACCTGCCAAAGCACTGTAGGGGGTCATGGCGATGTTCTCTTCCCGGCAGTAGGGTGCCATCTCCCGCTCCTCCTCCCGGAAGATCAGGTTGTAGTGCCCCTGGACAGAGACGAATTTGGCAAAGCCCTCCCGTTCTGCCAGGGCGTTTGCCTTGCAGAGCTGCCAGGCAAAGCAGTTGGAGATGCCGATATACCGGGCCTTGCCCGCCTTCAAGACGTTGTTCAGCCCCTCCATGATGTCATAAAGGGGCGTCTGGTGATCCCACATGTGATAGATGTAGAGATCCACATAGTCCATCCCTAAATTTTGCAGGCTCTTGTCCAGCATTCGCCGAATATGCTCCTGACCGCTGATCCCCGCTTCGATCTCTTCGTTGGTACGGGGGAGAAACTTGGTAGCCACCACTACCTGATCCCGCTGGGCAAAGTCCCGGAGGGCCCGGCCTACATACTGCTCGCTGGTGCCGCTCTGGTACGCGATGGCGGTGTCGAAGAAGTTGACCCCCAGCTCCAGGCCCCGTCGGATAATCTCCCGGGAGTGGGCCTCGTCAATGGTCCAGGAGTGCTGGCTGTTTTGGGCATCTCCAAATCCCATGCAGCCCATACAGATGCGGGAGACATCCAGATCGGAATTGCCCAGTTTTGTGTACTTCATATCCATTTACCTCAGAGTTTCAGACCGGACACCCATGCCTTCAGATCCCCTTCGTTCAGCCGCCCGTTGAGCAGCCGGCCGTCCAGGATCCTGGCGCCGGGAGCGCTGCTTTGCAGGGCTGCGGCCGTGCTGCCCAGGCCGCTTCCGCCGGAGGTGGCAAAGAGGACGATGGTTTTGCCGGAAAAATCGTAGCGCTCCAGGAAAGTGTTGATGATGGTGGGAGCCGTATACCACCAGATGGGGAAGCCCAGAAATATCACATCATGTTCAGCCACAGGGGCGTCGGTATCGGCCAGGGCGGGACGGGAGTTCTTGTCGTTCATCTCCACGCTGCTGCGGGAGCCCTTGTCCATCCAGTTGAGATCGGCACCGGTATAGGGGACCGCGGGTTTGATCTCATAGAGATCCGCCCCTGCGGCCTTTGCCAGAGCCTTTGCCGCCTTTGCTGTGTTACCGCTGACAGAGAAATAAGCAACCAATGCGTTCATAAAATAACCTCCTTATCCCTTCAGGGATTTTCCCAGTTCATAGGCCTGGTTCAAAAATGGGCTTCGTTTTGTCATGGATACCGAGCCGCAGCCGGTTCCCAGGATCATGCCCTGATCCCGGAAGTTCATATACCGGCACAGGGTCTGATAATGGGCGGACAGATCCTGCATGGTCCAGTCGTTGCTGTCCCAGGCAGCGGCGATGAGGGCCGTTTTCAGCTTGCGGGAAGAGAGCTTGCCGGTGAAGCTGTAAAATCGGTCAATGACCATTTTCAACTGGGCGGACATGCCAAAATAGTAGAGCGGCGTGACAAATACCAGCATATCCGTCTCCAGGAGCTTGTCCCGAAGGGCCGCCATGTCATCCTTCTGCACGCAGGGCCCCGCCATGCCGCAGGCGTCACAGCCAAGACAGGGATGGAGGTTGGCCCGGGCGGCGTCAAATACCTCTGTCTGGTGCCCCGCCTCTTTCGCTCCCTCCATAAACCGCTCAGCCAACAGATTGGAGGAGCCGTGCTTATGGGGACTGCTCTCAATCATCAAAATACGCATCATGGTTTCCTCCTTTGCCCTCATTGTAAGTCCACGATCTAAAAATGTAAAATGCTCATTTTTAATATACAGACATTCTTGGAAAGCATTTTTATCTTGCTTTCAGAAGGCAGGGGTGGTAGCATGGAGGAAAGGGGGGCTGCGGATGGAACTTCGGGTTTTGAAATATTTTCTGGCGGTGGCCCGGGAGGAGAACATCACCAGGGCGGCGGCCCTGCTCCATTTGACCCAGCCCACCCTTTCCCGGCAGTTGATGCAGCTGGAAGAGGAGCTGGGGGTGCAGCTCTTTCACCGCAGCCGGTATCATATCGTTCTGACGGATGAAGGGATGCTGCTGCGTCGCCGGGCCCAGGAATTGGTGGATCTGGCGGAAAAGACGGAACGCGAATTCGCTTGCCGGGAAACGGAGCTTATGGGGGAGATTTCCATAGGGGCGGGGGAAACGCGAAGCATGTCCTTTTTGTCTCGGGCAATGGTTTCATTCCGCACGCTTTATCCAAAGGTGACGTTTCGCATTTTCAGCGCCAATGCCGATGATGTGAAAGAACGGCTGGATATGGGTATCCTGGACATGGGTCTTTTGACCGAGCCGGTCGACGTGGGAAAATATGCTTTTTGCCGGATGCGGGAAAAAGATCTCTGGGGCGTATTGGTTCGGGCAGACTCTCCCCTGGCTGCCATGGAAGCTGTGACGCCCCAGGATCTGGAGGATGTTCCGCTGCTGATCAGCGGACGGGAAATTATCCAACGGGAACTGGCCAGCTGGTTTGGGGAACGGTGGGAAAAATTGCAGATAGCGGCCACCTTCAACTTGGTTTTGAATGCGGCCAATATGGTACGCTGTGGAGTAGGGACGGCTTTGTGCTTCGACTTAAATACGGCGTTTGATGATCTGCGTTTTCTTCCGCTCTCGCCGAGAATGGAAACAGGGACCGTATTGGTTTGGAAAAAGGATCAGATTCTTACTCCTGCGGTAGAAGCCTTTCACCAGCACATCAAAAATGCTGAACAGGCATTCTTATAGAAATGAAATAAGCATTAGACATGGATTGAAAACTGCTTTAGAATGCAGGTGTCCCCAGGAGGACACCTGCATTTTTTGTTTTGGAGGCTATGATATGACGATCCAGGAGGCAAGTGCGCGCTATCAGATCCCCATGCATATTCTGCGGGAATATGAGAGTTGGGGACTGTGCGGGGCGGTCAAAAAGGTAATGGGTGACTGGCAGTACGATGACACCGATCTGGAGCGTCTGAGTACCATCATGACCCTCCATGATATCGGGTTCACCACAGAGGAGGTGGAAGTCTATATGCGGCTTCTGCTGGAAGGAGAGCCCTCCGGTGCCCAGCGGCTGCGCATGTTGGAAGAAAAGCGCAGCGCCGCTTTGGATGAGATCCACTTCAAGGAGCATCAGCTCCAGCGGCTGGATTACCTGCGGCATGAGATCCGAAGATCACACAGAAGGACAGGAGGCATCGAAGCATGAAACGAATTTTTGCACTGCTGACTGCTTTGGCCCTGGCTTGTGCCTTGGCGGCCTGCGGAGGAACGGGTGCCCAGAGGGGCTCGGAACAGTCACAGTCCACGCCCCCCGCTTCCTCCTCGCAGGACGGGAGCAGTTCCGCTGCCAACGGGGAACCCAATGTGCTGGTGGCCTGCTTTTCCGCCACCGGCAATACAGAGGGCATTGCCCGGCACATCCAGACGGTTTTGGATGCTGATCTCTATGAGATCGTCCCCGAAGAGCCTTATACCAGGGAAGACCTGAACTACAGCAACAGCGATTGCCGTGCCAACCGGGAGCAGAACGATCCGGATGCCCGTCCAGCCATTTCCGGGACGCTGGAAAACCCGGGGGATTACGATGTGGTGTTCCTGGGCTACCCCATCTGGTGGGGCCAGGCGCCTAAGATCATCCACACCTTCCTGGAGAGCTACGACTTTGCAGGAGTGGCCATTGTACCCTTCTGCACCTTCGGCTCCAGCGGCATCGGCGGCAGCCTCAGCGACATCCAGGCCCTGGCTCCTGATGCCAACTGGCTGTCCGGCCAGCGCTTTGACGCCGGGGCCGACCAGGAGGAGGTGGCCCGGTGGGTGGAGGGCCTGGAGCTCCTGTCCGGCATGGATGGGGACTTTGAGGGGTCTGTTTCCATCGTGGAATAAGGGCTGCAGACTGCCGCGGCCGAATCATTCACCCGCGGCAGTTACGAAACAGGAGTGTATGCCTGCTTTTTGCCGCCGTCTCTCTGTCATACAGGACATATCGACCAGCATGGTGGCTGCTTCAAAATGCAGGAACAAAATATGAATTCACTTGGAGGTGGCAATATGGAATGGTCTGCGACTGCAATGCAATACGGTGAGGAGCGGTTTGTCCGGGATCCCTTTGGACTGGACCCGAGCGATCCGGAATTTTCCACGCTGTTTTCCAACTTCGCCTTTGATGAGGTAATTCGGGAGAGCAAACTGGACGATAAGACCCGCTTTTTGGCCATTCTGGCCACACTGATGGGCTGTCAAGGGGCGGACGCCTTTTGCGCCATGGTGCCGGGGGCCCTGAAAAGCGGCATGACACCTGTGGAGATCAAGGAATTGGTTTATCAGGGAGCTGCCTATTTGGGCCTGGGCCGGGTGCTGCCCTTCCTGCACGGGGTCAATGCCGTGCTGGAGGAACAGGGGGTGTCTCTCCCCCTTCCCCCTCAGGGGACCACCTCGCCGGATACCCGGATTACGGCGGGAAATCAGGCCCAGGTCGACATCTTCGGCCAGCAGATGCGCGGCTTCCAGGACAGCGGCCCCGAGGAGAGCCGTCACATCAATCGCTGGCTGGCGGGCAACTGCTTCGGAGATTACTACACCAGAGGCGGGCTGGATTACCGGCAGCGGGAACTCATAACCTTCTGCTTTCTGGCTGCTCAGGGGGGCTGTGAGCCTCAGCTGGTAAGCCATGCCGCCGCTAATTTGCGCATCGGGAACGATAAGCAGTTTCTCATCGATGTGGTCTCCCAGTGCCTGCCCTACATCGGCTATCCCCGGAGCCTCAACGCCCTGCGCTGCATCAACGAGGCCGCAAAATAAAGAAAATAAGGAGCTATTTTTGTGATTTATCAGGATTTCCAAGGGATGAAGCTCTCCAACTTGGGGCTGGGGTGTATGCGTCTGCCTGTGGCGGATGGGAATGACGCCGTGGTGGATCAGGCCGCTGTGGAGGAAATGGCGGCCCTGGCCATGGAGCGGGGCGTCAACTACTACGACACCGCCTGGGCCTATCATGGCGGCAATTCCGAGCTGGCCATCGGCAGGGCTCTGGCCGCCTATCCCCGGGACAAGTTCTATCTGGCCAACAAATTCCCCGGCTATGATCTGGGCAACATGGGCAAGGTACAGGAGATCTTCGAGGAACAGCTGAAGAAGTGCCGGGTGGACTACTTTGACTTTTACCTGTTCCACAATGTGTGCGAGATGAACATCGACGCCTACCTGGATCCCCAATACGGCATTCTGGACTACTTGCTGGAGCAGAAGAAAAACGGCCGCATCCGTCACCTGGGTTTCTCTTGCCTGGGCCTTCCGGTTCCTGCAGCGCATCCCCAATGTGACGGTCATTCTTTCCGGCATGTCCAATCTGGAACAGCTTAAGGACAATCTTGCCACCTTTGAGACGGAGGACTCCCTGACAAAAGAAGAGTGGGATGGTCTTCTGGCCCTGGGCGGAGAGATGACCAATCCCAAGGCACTGGCCTGTGCCGCCTGCCGGTACTGCACCAGCCACTGCCCCCAGAGGCTGGACATCCCGCACCTGCTGGCGCTGTATAACGAGCACCGGTTTACCGGCGGCGGCTTCATTGCCCCTATGGCCCTCTCCGCCATCCCACAGGACAGGCAGCCAGGCGCCTGCATCGGCTGCCGCGGCTGCGACAGAGGAATTCCCTCGTTTCTCAGGTGGAGGAGCATACAAAGGGGCAGCGGGGCGTATCAACGGTGGTCTATGGCATCGTAAAGCGAAGTGGAGTGTTCCTTCCAAATGAAAGGATGAACCAAGATCTTTGCTTTTTACCATGGCAATTTGCACAGTGATGTATAAATGATTTTATAATTATTAAATATAAGGCTTTTAAATTCTGTGCGTGATCCGCGGACAGTTGTCATGAATCGCAAGAGAATGGGAGTAATTATTGGTTATAATTTATATTGACAACAAATCCATTATCATATATCATGTACGTAAATTACAACAGTTGCACAGCGCCATTGCCATTTTATAACTGGAAGGTTATAAGATGGCATTGTATAATAGACGTATAACGGAATTTAATTCCGTAATACGGAAACCAGAAGTGGTGTGTTGGTCAGAGAGCACCGGTTGCCATCGCTGTGTCAGAACATGCTTGTAAAGATTTCCGAGAGAAAGGGGGAAAACAGGTCGAATAATGAAAGTAAAAGGTACGTGTTGTTTTCGGAAAAAAGTGAAAGGGAGAATAACCATGAAGATGAAAAAAGTCTTTTGCACCGTGTTGGCATTACTCATGATGCTGTCATTAGCGGCATGTGGCGGTGAGTCTTCCTCTGACGAAACCGAAGGGGGAGGAGAATCCACCGGAACTGGAAGCGCGGATACGCTGGTGATTGCATATGCTTCCGGCCCGTCCGTGTTGGATCCGGTCATGATCCCGGGTGATAACTCTACCATTGCCTTGACCGACCTCTTGTTCGGTACACTGGTACGGCCCAGCAGCGACGGAACGGAACTGGAACCTTATTTGGCGGATTCCTGGGAGGCCAATGAGGATAACAGTGTTTACACGTTCCATCTGAAGGAGGGAGTCAAATTCTCCGACGGAACGGATGTGACCGCTGAGGACTGGGTGTTCTCCCTGCTCCGGGCGAGGGACACGGAGGAGAGCAACTGGCACGCTTCCACGGACGCCATTGCGGATGTGGTGGCCATTGATGACAGCACCATCGAGATTTCTCTGGTGGAGCCCAGAGAGTCTTTCCTGTCCGAGATCGGCATGTTCAACAACTCGGTTCAGAGCAAGGCGTATGTGGAGTCCATCGGAGACGAAGAGAACCAGCTCAAACCCATGGGAACGGGCCCGTACATGATTAAGGAATGGTCCATCGGCGAGTATCTTCTGTTGGAGAAGAATCCCTACTATTGGGATGCAGACCAGGTTCCTACCCAGTACATTCGGTTCAATATCGTCCCGGACAGCAGTGCCAGAATGCTGCAGCTGCAGTCCGGAGAGGCTGATATCATCAACGAGGTTCCCTTCAACAGCATTGCGGAGCTGGATGCCATGGACGGAATCAGCGCTTTTGGCATTGGTTCTACGGAAACGCAGCTGGTCAACTTCAATACCAAGCATGAGATCCTTCAGGATGTGCGGGTGCGGCAGGCCCTTCGGTATGCCACAGACATGCAGATGATCGTGGACTTGGTCCTGGGTGGCCTTGGTACCGTGGCGACTTCCTACATGACGCCGTCCGGCCTGTACTATAACGATTCCATCAAGCCCTCGGAATATAATGTCGAAAAGGCAAAAGAACTGCTGGCGGAAGCGGGATATGCCGATGGATTCAACATCTCCATCATGTGCCGGTCTGACAAACCCGCTTACGAGGAGATCTCTACCATTCTGAAAGAGCAGTGGGCACAGATCGGCGTAAACCTTGACATCCAGGTTTTGGAGAAATCCGCGTACATTGAAAAGAGAAACAATGTTGATTTTGAGATCACGATGGTCACTTGGATCGATGACATTCCCCATCCGTCTCAGATCAGTACGCATTTCTTCGACTATGAAAAGGAACGCGGATTCTTCTGCGACTATGAGAATCCCGAAGGGTATGAAATTTTGCAGAAGGCGCTTGCGGAGTTCGATCCCGAAAAGTGCGCCGAATACTACGGCGAGCTGCAGCAGATTTGGCTCGATGACGTTCCGGCCATGATTCTGTATTACGCTGACATCCCGGTTGCAATGTCGGATGCAGTGCAGGGATATGAGCAGACGTCTCTGGGAAGATTCCGCCTTGAACATTGCTATAAGGCAGTTGAATAAGGGATCACATTTAAGGCAGGAGGGGGCTCCCCCTCCTGCCTTGTGCATAAGGAGCAATTTATGGAAACTTTTAACTATATCCTGCGTCGAGTGGGGCAAATGTTAATCGCACTTTTCGTCTCGTCCATTATTGTTTTCTTAATGATTCGCTTCATTCCGGGAAATCCCGCGCAGAACCTGCTGGGAGACTTCGCAGATCCCGATGCTGTGGCGGCTATGGAAGAAAAGATGGGACTCAATGACCCGTACATCGTACAGTATGGAATCTTCCTGCGGGATTTGGTGCGGCTTGATTTGGGAGATTCCCTTAAGTATAAGACCAGCGTGGCCTCTTTGATGGGAGACCGGATGGTTGTTACCGGCCTGCTTACCCTGGTATCGGTCATCTTCACGGTTCTCATCAGTATGCCGCTGGGGTATCTTGCGGGAAAGAAAAAGGATTCCTGGATCGATCAGGTGATTCGGGGCTTCAGTATGGTTGGTCTGGCCATGCCCAACTTCTGGATCGGCTTGCTGCTTTTGATCCTGTTCGGCGTGCATCTGAATCTGGTGCCCGTCTCCGGCTGGGGCACGGATTGGCCGACCCACATCAGGAGCCTGATCCTGCCGGGAATCACCCAGGGTATCTGCACTTCTGCGGTGCTGATCCGAAACCTGCGCAACAATGTCATCGAAGTGAAGGGCAGTGACTATGTTTACTTTGCCCGGAGCAAGGGCTTGAAGGAAAGTACCATTGCCGCCAAGCACATCATCCGGAATGCTTCCATTCCAACCGTGACGCTTTTGTCCATTAAAATCGCCGGCATGCTGGGCGGTGCCGTTGTGATCGAGAATGTGTTCTCTCTTCCGGGCCTTGGAAGCCTGCTGGTGGATTCCATTCTGGCAAGAGATTATTCCGTGGTACAGGCTGTCGTGCTCTTCTTCTCTGCGGTTGTTTTGGTAATTAACCTCCTCACCGACATTTTGTACTCCGTCCTTGATCCTCAGGTAAAGCTGCAGTAGGAGGTAACGTATAAATGAAAGAACGTCCGAAAAAGACTCTCTGGCAAGAGTTCAAAAAAAATCCCCCCTTTACATTGGACTGTTTCTGGTCTTTGTTCTGCTGCTGATGGCGTTTTTCCCTTCGCTGTTCACCAGCCTGAGCCCTACGGATATCGTGGCGGAGGCCAAGCTGAGCCCACCCAGCAAAGAGCATATTTTCGGAACCGATGTCTATGGCCGGGATGTATTTGCCCGCTGCGTCTATGGAACCATCGTGGACTTGAAAATCGGCGTGATCGCCATGATCGTGCCGCTGATTATGGGAACCATCATCGGTTTGCTGGCCGGCTACTACGGCGGTAAATTCGACATGATCGTCATGCGTATCGTGGACATCTTCACCGGGTTCCCGTTCATGGTGCTGGTGATCGCCATTGTGGCGATCCTGGGAACCGGATTGACGAATTTATATATCGCAATCTGGTGCGTGGGCTGGAAAGAATATGCCCGCCTGGTACGAAGCGAGGTGCTGGTCGTTAAGCGGATGGAGTATATCGACGCGGCGAGAACCATGGGATTCCGGGATCTGCGGATCATCCTCCGGCATATCCTGCCCAACGTCATCAGCGGCGCCATCGTATACGCGGCGTCCGACATCGTGCTTTGCATGATGTCCGGTGCATCACTGAGCTATCTGAGCCTTGGTGTTCAGCCTCCCACCCCTGAGTGGGGCGCCATCATTGCCGGCGGCAAGAACTACATCTCCAGCGCCTGGTGGATCACCCTGTTCCCCGGCCTTTTCCTGATGCTGGCTGGACTTGGATTTAGTTTGGTGGGCGATGGCCTGTCGGATGCGCTGCGCAACCGCGGGCAGTAAGGAGGGCAAAGTATGAGCGAGTTGCTGAATGTGAAAAACCTCAGGACTTACTACCACACCAGGGGTAAAGTGGTGAAATCCGTAGAGGATGTCAGTTTTACAGTAAATGACGGCGAGACCTTCGGCCTGGTGGGAGAGTCCGGCTGCGGCAAGAGCACGGTGTGCCGCTCCATTTTGCAGCTGACACCGGAGAAGATCACCCGCATGTCCGGACAGATCCTGTTCCAGGGAAAGGACATGCTCTCCATGTCACCCGGAGAGCTGAGAAACATCCGTGGCAAGAAAATCGGAATGATCTTCCAGGAACCCATGACTACGCTGAATCCTGTGCTCAAGCTCAAAACCCAGATTTATGAGCAATTTATTGGGATGTCCCTTTCCAAGGAGGAGAAGTATGCCCGCTCCGTGGAGATGTTTAAGGCCGTGGGCATTCCGTTCCCGGAAAAGAGACTGGAGGAGTACATCCACGAATTCAGCGGCGGCATGCGTCAAAGAGCAATGATCGCCACCGTCTTGGCTGCCCAGCCGAAGCTGCTTCTGGCTGACGAGCCTACTACCGCACTGGACGTCACCATCCAGGCCCAGATCCTGTATCTCATCAACGAGATGAAGAAGAGCCTGGGCATGAGCATGATCCTGGTAACGCACGACATGGGCGTGGCCAGCCCCATGTGTGACCGGATCGCCGTGATGTATGCCGGTCGGATCGTTGAGCTGGCCACTTCCCGAGACCTGTTTACCAAGCCCAGGCACCCCTACACCATAGGGCTTTTGAGCTGCTTGCCTCAAAACAAGAAAAAGGAAGACAAACTGGAGGTGATCGAGGGCGCCCCGCCGAATCTGGCAGAGGAGATCAAGGGATGCGCGTTCGCCCCACGGTGCAAATATGCCACCCCGCTTTGCTACCAGCAGGCACCCCCGATGCAGAGCGCGGAGAACGGCCACAGCTTCCGCTGCCATTTTGAACATGTGCCTGCCAATCAAGAAACAGGGGGGGTTGCAGAGTGAATACCAATACCGTTGAAAAATCGCCGGAGACCATTCTCTCCGTTCAGCATGTTAATAAGCATTTCAAAATGAAGCGTACCATATTCGACTCTCTGCTCAAACACCCCCAGCAGAAGCTCTATGCAATCAATGATGTGAGCCTGGACGTGAAGCGGGGCGAGATCCTGGGTGTTGTGGGGGAGTCCGGCTGCGGAAAGACGACCCTGGCCCGGCTGATTATCCGACTGCATCAGGCGGATGGCGGAAGCATCACCCTGGACGGGAAAGAGCTTACATCCATGCGGAAGAAGGATCTGCGGGAGGCATGCCGGGACGTACAGATGATTTTCCAGGATCCCTATGCGTCCCTCAATCCCCGTATGACCGTACGGGAAATTCTCAAAGAGGTCCTGACGGTCCATCAGATGTGTCCGCCGGAGCGAATGGATGAACGGCTTCTGGAACTGATGGATATGGTGGGCCTGCGCCATGAATACCTGGATCGTCTGCCCGGGCAGTTTTCCGGCGGACAGCGCCAGCGCATCGGCATTGCGCGTGCCCTGGCCATGGAGCCTAAGATCATCTTGGCCGATGAGCCGGTTTCCGCGCTGGATGTATCCATCCAGGCGCAGATCATCAATCTGCTCAAAGAACTGCGGGACAAATTGGGATTGACCATTATCTTTATCTCCCACGATTTGAGCGTTGTGCGCTACATCGCCGACCGCATCGTCGTGATGTATTTGGGCCGGATCGTGGAGCAGGCACCCGCTGAGACGCTGTTTGAGCATCCCATGCATCCTTATACCATTGCCCTTTTGAAAGCCACACCGGAGATCCGCCCCGAACAGCACGGCATTGAAAAGCCCATGCTGGAGGGCGAACCTCCCAGCCCCGTGCATCTGCCCAAGGGCTGTCCCTTTGCCGGCCGGTGCCGGTACCGGCTGGATCAGTGTGAAGCATGCGTCCCGGAACTGAAAAACGTTGCGGAAGATCACGCTGTGAGATGTATCAACCTGCAAAATTGACAAAGGCGTGGAGGAGCGAAAAGATGAAAGAGAACAGGAACTGGGTAGTGACCGGAGCCAGCGGCGGCATCGGCGCGGTTCTGGTGGAGAAGCTGCTGGAAAAGGGCTTTCGCGTAGCTGCGCTGAGCCGGACGCCGGAGAAGATCGAGGCGCGGCACGGCGCACAGGAAGGACTGCGTGCCATCCGGGTGGATGTGCGCAGTGAGGAGAGCGTGCTGAAGGCCCGGGAAGAGGCCAAGGCCTTTTTGGGCCGGGTAGACGTGGTGGTGAACACGGCGGGATACGGCCTGGGAGGCGCCATCGAAGAGGTGAGCGACCAGGAGGCCCGGGCGGTGTTTGACGTGAATGTGTTCGGGGCACTGAACGTGTGCCGGCACTTTGTGACGGACCTGCGGGAGCAGGGCGGCGGCTGCATCATCAATTTTGCGTGCATGGACTCCGTGATCGCCACGGGTTACAACGCGGTATACCACGCGACGAAGTACGCCATGGATGCCCTGACGGACGCGCTGAACAAGGAAGCGGGGCAGTTTGGGATCCGCGCGATCTGCGTGAAGAACGGGCCCATGCGGACGGACTATTTGGACAATAAGCAGTACGCGGCAGAACAGCTGGAGGTATACCAGCAGGCCCGCCAGGAGAACCGGGCGCGTGAGGCGCGGTATGGGGCGGCAGCTGCGGCGGATCCCGGGAAGGTGGCAGAGCTTCTGATCCGGCTGAGCGGAGAGGAGGAAGCCCCGAAGGACCTGTACCTGACGCGGGAGAGCGTGAAGGCGATCCGGGAGAAGTGGGATGCGCTGGAGCAGGAATTTGAGACCTGGAAATGGGCGACGCTGTGCGTGGACTTTCCGAAGGAAGAGTGCTACTTCGGCAAGAGGAACTGAGGGGGAGGAGAAACATGAACGAACTGCGGGAAAAGGTCTGGATCGTAACAGGCGCGTCAGGTGGCCTTGGCCTGGCCATCGTCAAGACGCTGCTCAAAGAGAATATCCGGGTGGCGGCTTTCTCCAGAAGCGCGGAGCGGATGGAGGCCGCGGTGGGCCACGGAGAGCAGGAGCGGTTTCTGGCGCTGTCGGTGAAGCTGCATGATGAGCAGAGTGTGATCGAGGCAAAGAAGCGGGTCCTGGCGAAATTCGGCACGGTGGACGTGGTGGTGAACAACGCCGGCCGCGGACAAAGAGGCGCCATTGAGGAAGTGACTGACCAGGAGGTTCGCACTGCGTTTGACGACAACTTCTTCTCCCAGCTGAACATGATGCGCCAGTTCATTCCGGTGATGCGGGAGAACGGCGGCGGCTACTTTATCAATCTGGGGTCGGTGGGATCTTTCAAATCCAAGGCCTGCAGCGGGATCTACTGTGCCACGAAGTATGCGGTGAATGCCTTGACCGAGGCCATCAACCAGGAGTGCGCACCGTTCCATATCCGGGCTACCTGCGTCAAGCCCTTTGACCTGCGCACCGCCTACCTGGCTCCCACGCATATTCAGCAGGGGGCAAATCGCAAAGAGTGTTATGCGTCCATCCATGAGTTCAACCGCCTGGACGATGAGGAGACCAATGGCGGCCAGCCGGGAGATCCCAACAAGGTGGCGGACCTGTTCATCAAGCTGGCGGAGGAGCCTGAGCCCCCCTGCTCGCTGTTCCTGGATTATCCCGTGGAGGCGGTGGTTCGCCATATTCTGGAAGACCGCCGGGCTGAGATTGATAAGTGGGAGCATTTGTCCGGGACTGTTGAGGCGTAGAGGAGCGAAGAGATGAAAGAGAACAGGAACTGGGTAGTGACCGGAGCCAGCGGCGGCATCGGCGCGGTTCTGGTGGAGAAGCTGCTGGAAAAGGGCTTTCGCGTAGCTGCGCTGAGCCGGACGCCGGAGAAGATCGAGGCGCGGCACGGCGCACAGGAAGGACTGCGTGCCATCCGGGTGGATGTGCGCAGTGAGGAGAGCGTGCTGAAGGCCCGGGAAGAGGCCAAGGCCTTTTTGGGCCGGGTAGACGTGGTGGTGAACACGGCGGGATACGGCCTGGGAGGCGCCATCGAAGAGGTGAGCGACCAGGAGGCCCGGGCGGTGTTTGACGTGAATGTGTTCGGGGCACTGAACGTGTGCCGGCACTTTGTGACGGACCTGCGGGAGCAGGGCGGCGGCTGCATCATCAATTTTGCGTGCATGGACTCCGTGATCGCCACGGGTTACAACGCGGTATACCACGCGACGAAGTACGCCATGGATGCCCTGACGGACGCGCTGAACAAGGAAGCGGGGCAGTTTGGGATCCGCGCGATCTGCGTGAAGAACGGGCCCATGCGGACGGACTATTTGGACAATAAGCAGTACGCGGCAGAACAGCTGGAGGTATACCAGCAGGCCCGCCAGGAGAACCGGGCGCGTGAGGCGCGGTATGGGGCGGCAGCTGCGGCGGATCCCGGGAAGGTGGCAGAGCTTCTGATCCGGCTGAGCGGAGAGGAGGAAGCCCCGAAGGACCTGTACCTGACGCGGGAGAGCGTGAAGGCGATCCGGGAGAAGTGGGATGCGCTGGAGCAGGAATTTGAGACCTGGAAATGGGCGACGCTGTGCGTGGACTTTCCGAAGGAAGAGTGCTACTTCGGCAAGAGGAACTGAGGGGGAGGAGAAACATGAACGAACTGCGGGAAAAGGTCTGGATCGTAACAGGCGCGTCAGGTGGCCTTGGCCTGGCCATCGTCAAGACGCTGCTCAAAGAGAATATCCGGGTGGCGGCTTTCTCCAGAAGCGCGGAGCGGATGGAGGCCGCGGTGGGCCACGGAGAGCAGGAGCGGTTTCTGGCGCTGTCGGTGAAGCTGCATGATGAGCAGAGTGTGATCGAGGCAAAGAAGCGGGTCCTGGCGAAATTCGGCACGGTGGACGTGGTGGTGAACAACGCCGGCCGCGGACAAAGAGGCGCCATTGAGGAAGTGACTGACCAGGAGGTTCGCACTGCGTTTGACGACAACTTCTTCTCCCAGCTGAACATGATGCGCCAGTTCATTCCGGTGATGCGGGAGAACGGCGGCGGCTATTTCATCAATATGGGATCCATCAGTTCCTTTACGGTGAAAGCGTGCAGTGGCATCTACGCCATCAGCAAGTATGCGGTAAACGCCTTGACCGAGGCCATCAACCAGGAGGGTGCACCGTTCCATATCCGGGCTACCTGTGTCAAGCCCTTTGACCTGCGCACCAACTACCTGGCAAGTAACCACCTTAAGCAGCCCAAGGTCATCATCGACTGCTACAACCCCATTCACCAGGCCCATGAAGTGGATGACAACGAGACCCACGGCGGCCAGCCGGGGGATCCCAATAAGGTAGCGGAGCTGTTCATCAAGCTGGCGGAGGAGCCCAAGCCCCCCTGCTCGCTGTTCCTGGACTACCCTGTGGAGGAGCTCGTGCACCGGGTCATTGACGGCCGCCGGGCTGAGATCGACAAGTGGGAAAAGCTGGCATGTGAATTTGACGCCTGAGTGCGGAGGAATGGAGGGTATTATGCTGTATTGGACGACTCCGGAAATTGGTTCCAGACTGGTGGATGTGGCCCTGAGCCTGGACAAACATACAAAAGAGCGGTATTCCTTTGATTCTGTTTTGGCCAATTACGGGGGATTCCGGCCAACCCTCGACTCGCTGGACCAGATCGGCCGGGCCATTGAGGAGCTGGAGCCGGATATCGCCCAGGTGGGTGGACTTCGGGGCGAGTATTTGCAGGGCACGCTGCGGGCATTGAAGGGCTTTACCCGGGTCATGTGCGGCGACCAGATGTCCTATGAGGAAAAGCTTCGGGACATTATGGAACTTCCTTTGCAGCCGATTCCCGAGAGCAAGTGCCAGCAGCTTCGGGAGGCGGTGGACCGTCAGCTGACGGATCTGGGCTACGGCGGCACCACCATGGAAAAGATCGCAGCCTGGAAAGAGGACTATGCCATTCCCGCCGACCAGGTGATTCCCTTTGCCCGCCAGTATCTGGATGCCTGCAAGCAGGCCACGATTCAAAGGGTCACCAGCCTGCCGGAGGGGGATGGGATTCAGGAACTCTATGGCGTCCGGGGAGAGTTTTGGAGCGGACATTCCTCCTACCTGGGCGGATTCCAGGGAAGACTGCGGTTCAATCTGGATCGCCCCTGGAGCGAAAACCTGTTCATCAATACCCTGGCCCATGAAGGGTATCCCGGCCACCAGGTTTCCTATTGCCGCTGGGATTGGCTGTTCCAGCAGGGCAAGTACCCCGTGGAAGCATCCTGGTACATGCTGGCCAGTCCCGCCAATACCGTTTTTGAGGGACTGCCGGAAAACGGGACCCACTTCCTGGGATGGGATCAGCCCGGCTCATCTGCTGCCGAGATCCCGGAGGAGCGCAAAGCGCAGCTGTCCCTGGCCTGGGATGTAAGTGACCTGCAGCGGATCATCCAGACCCGGGCGTGCATGATGTATAACGCAGAGGGCTGCTCCAAGGAGGATGTTATGGAATACTTCCGCCGTGAGCAGATCTTTTCCGAGATCGAGGGGGAGAACACGTTCCGCTTCTTCTCCCATCCCATCCAGCACATCCAGTATCCGAGTTATTACTATGGGAAGTGGATGGTCCGCAAGGCGTGGGATCTGTGCCCCCAGGACAAGCGCACAGAGCTTTTCAAGCTGCTGTATGATACGCCCCTGTCCAATCAGACCTTCATCCACGGAGTGGAGCAGCTCATTGGAACGGAATTCCGCCCCTATGAGGATATCTGACGGAGCGGTTGGAATCAGGCGGCATCATGGAAGAGAGAGGAGCAAACATGAGGACAGTCATTCGAAACGGAAACGTGTGGAACGGAGAGAGCTTTGTACACAAGGATATCGCCTTTGAAGGACGTTTTTTTACTGAGATCCCCGCACACCCTGACAGGGAAGTGGATGCAGCCGGCATGTATATCGTGCCCGGGATCATCAACACTTCGGCCAACCTGTCTGCCCGATCTACCGGGGACTACGCCCATGTATTCATCAATCTCTCGCCGGAGGAGGCCACCGTTACCAGCATCAAGTCCATGTCCGAGCACCTGAGAAACGGTGTGACCACCGTGCGGGACTGCGGCTGCCGGTATAACGAATCCATCGTCCTGCGGGATGCGGTGGAACGGGGAGACCTGATCGGGCCTTCCATCGTGGCTGCCGGGAAAATGGTTCTGGCCCCCGGCGGACACTGGGCCGGAACGCTGGTTACCGGAAAAGTGGAGGCGCGGAAGGCTGCGGCGCAGCTGTGGGCCGAGGGCGCGGATTTTTTCAAGCTGGGCGTGAGCGGCGGCGTCGGCGGAGACCGGGAGTCCCCCGATTCCCTGGAGTTGGGAGAGGAAGAAGTTCAGGTCTTCTGTGACTTCGCCAAAGATCACAACATGAAGGTAGTCTGCCATACCCATGGGGCACGCAGCATGCGGGTGGCGCTGGCCGCAGGGGCGGACGCGCTGATGCACTGCACGTTTGCTCCGGATGACGTGGTGGAGCAGATCGTGGAAAAGGGCGTATACGTCACCCCCACGCTGGCTGCCTATGAAAATATCGCCAAGTACGGCATAGAGGGCGGATGGAACCCGCGGGTTGTGGAGATGGTGCGGGACTATGTGCTCCCGGCCAAGCGCGTCAGCATTTCCAAGCTGATCCGCACCGGCGCGAAAATCGCCTTCGGCACCATGGCCGGCGGCTTCCATATCACCCCCTTTGATGTGGTGGATGAGCTGCGCTATATGGAGCAGCTGGGCATGAGCACGGCCCGGATCATTAGAAGCTGCACGGTGACTGCCGCGGAAGTGTGCGGGATCCAGCATGTTGCCGGCTCCGTGGAACCCGGAAAGTGGGCAGATTTTCTGATCCTCAAGAGCAACCCGCTCCACAGCGTGGAAGCGTATGGGGAAATTAGCAAGGTGTTTAAGTTCGGAAGGGAGATTTTCCTGGACAGAGAAATTCAACAGTAGGGAGGTACTCCATGAAAACGGTGAGACTGCTGATCGGCGGATTGGGAAATGCGGCTTATCCGATGGTGAAGCTGCTGGAGACGGAAAAGGAGCGCATGGCCTCTGACTTCGGCCTGGAGTTTGTAGTGGTGGGCGTGGCGGACAGCAAGGGTGCTGCCGTGAACCCCGCGGGGATTTCTCCTGTTGAGATCCTGGACATCAAGCAGCGCTGCGGCACAGTCAGCGCAATGCCTGGGATTGGCAGACCGCAGATGACGGCTCAAGAGATGATTTTGCAGTGTGATGCGGACATTTACGTGGATGGCCTGCCGCCTTACCTGCCCACTGGCGAGCCGGGTGCGACCAATTTGCGCACAGCCATGAGCCGGGGCATGCACGCAGTGACCGCCAACAAGGCGCCCATGGCCCTTTATTGGAAGGAGCTGTTTGACCTGGCGGCGGCAAACCATGTGCAGCTGCGCTACGGTACGGCGGCCAGCTCCGGCCTGCCCACCCTGGAGATGGGGCGCATGCTGGGCGATTGCGGAGAGCTGCTGGAGTTCGGCGGGATCTTCAATGCCTCCTGCATGTACGTCATCGACGCCATGAAGAAGGGCGAGAGCTTTGACGATGCAGTGGACGGCGCCCGCAAGGGCGGATTCCTGGAGCCCAACCCCGCTATGGATATCGACGGCTGGGATACTGCCATGAAAACCGTGATCCAGGCCAATACTTACTGGAATGCCGCCTGCACCCTGGACGACGTTGAGATCCAGGGAATCCGGGATCTGACCGCGGAGGACGTTCAGCAGGCCGCCCTGCGGAAAGAGGCATGGTGCATGGTGGGCCGGGCCGTCCTGGAGAACGGAAAGCTGAAATTGACGGCAAAGCCTGAGTGCCTGCCGGAGGACCATCCCCTGGCAAAGGCCCGCTGGTGTGACAAGGCCCTGTGGCTGCGTACCCGCACCCAGGGGGAGCAGGTGCACTACTGCCTGGATGCCTCTGCGTCCAGTACGCCCGGAAACATGTATCTGGACGTGGTCCTCATTGCCAGGAGCATGTAAGCACACGGGGATCGGACGGTGAGAAGATCCCGCCGGTCCCGCTCCTTCCATGAACACGAAACCTGACCGGATTTGCCTAAGAATAACGGAGTGAAAGAGTGAGGAAAAATGTCTTTCGTGTCAGAAAAGAGTAAAGGAATGCCCCGTTCCGTGATTCGGGAAATGTTCGCCATGCAGACGGGACTGGAGGATGTGGTGAGCTTTGCCCTGGGAGAGCCCGACTTTACCACACCGAAGCATATTATCGATGCGACGATAGCTTCCTTCCAGCGGGGCGAGACCCATTATACCCCCAATACAGGAATCCCTGCGTTGAGAAAAGCGGTATCCGAGACGTATGCAAAGCGGGGCCTCAGCTACCGGCCGGAGGAAATCCTCATCGGCGCAGGCGGCGTCAGCGTTTTGAATTTGGCCTGTGGGGCCATTTTGGATGTGGGGGACGAGGTCCTGATCCCAGATCCCGGCTGGCCCAATTACCGGGGTATGATCCTGCAGTGGGGTGCAGTGCCGGTGCCGGTAGCCGTGCGGGAAGAGGACGGGTTTATGTATACGGCGGAAGCGCTGCGCAGAGCCATTACCAAAAAGACCAAGGCCATTATCATCAATTCGCCCTCCAATCCCACGGGCGGCGTGGCGTCTGCGGAGACCCTGGGGCAGATTGCCGATTTGGTGAAGGAGCAGGATCTCTACGTGATCTCCGATGAGATCTATCACGAGCTGGTGTGGAGCGGCGAACCGTATACCAGCATTGCCCAATTCCCGAGGATGAAGGAACGGACCGTGGTTATGGACGGCTTCTCCAAGCAGTACGCCATGACGGGCTTCCGCCTGGGCTGGGGCGCGGCTCCCCAGGAGGTCATTGTCACCATGACAAAGCTGCTGGAGAACATGCTCTCTTCTGTCAATGAGGGCGTGCAGTGGGGCGGCGTTGCCGCCCTTACAGGGGACCAGAGCTGCGTGGAGGAGATGAAGCGGGTCTATCTGCGGCGCCGGGAGCTGATGGTCAACGGGCTCAACAGCATCGACAAGATCAGCTGTTTGATGCCTCGGGGTGCGTTTTATGCATTTGCCAACATCTCCCGTACAGGGCTTTCCTCCCGGGAATTTGCGGTGCGGCTGCTGCAGGAAAAACACACCGTGGTGGTTCCCGGTACCGGCTTCGGACAGGCCGGCGAGGGATTCATCCGCCTTTCCTATGCCACCAGTGAGGAGAAGATATTGGAGGGCCTCAAGAGAATGGGAGAATTCGTGAAAAGCCTGGAATGAAAGGAAATAGGGATTATGCCTAACAAGAAGTTAGTGGTCATGGACGGCAATACCGCTGCGGCGTACGCGTCCTATGCGTTCACCGAAGTGGCGGCCATTTTCCCCATTACCCCTTCCTCCACCATGGCGGAAAAGGTGGATGAGTGGGCGGCAAAGGGAAAGAAAAATATATTTGGAAATCCGGTAGAGGTCATCGAGATGCAGTCCGAGGCCGGCGCCGCCGGCACCTGCCACGGCTCCCTGCAAGCCGGTGCCCTCACCACGACCTATACCGCTTCCCAGGGCCTGCTGCTGATGATCCCGCCTATGTACAAGATCGGCGGTGAATTCCTGCCCGGCGTGTTCCATGTGTCCTGCCGGACGGTCAGCGCCCATGCTCTGTCCATTTTCGGCGATCACTCCGATGTGATGACCTGCCGGATGACGGGATTCGGCATGCTGATGTCTTCCTCTCCCCAGGAGGCCATGGATCTGGGCTCTGTGGCCCATCTGTCCGCCATCGGCGGCCGGTATGCCTTTATGCATTGCTTTGACGGCTTCCGCACCTCTCACGAGATGCAGCGCATCGAGGCGCTGGACTATGACGATCTTGCCAAGCTGGTGGATCAAAAGCAGCTCCAGGCCTTCCGCAAAAACGGACTGAACCCGGAGCACCCGTCTACCCGCGGTACCACGGTGAATCCGGATGTGTTCTTCCAGTGCCGCGAGGGCGCCAATGAGAAGATCCGCTCCATTCCGGGTGTCGTCCAGCATTACATGGATGAGATCAACAAGCTCACCGGCCGGGACTACAAGCTCTTTAACTATTACGGCGCCCCCGACGCGGAGGAAGTGGTGGTGGTGATGTGCTCCGCCGCCGAGACTGTGAAGGAGACCGTGGATTACCTCAACGCCCACGGCCGCAAGGTGGGCATGGTGCAGGTGCATCTGTATCGTCCCTTCTCGGTGAGCCATTTTGCCGCTGCCATCCCTGCCACCTGCAAGAAGGTGGCGGTATTGGACCGCACCAAGGAGTCCGGCTCCGTGGGCGAGCCGCTGTACCTGGACGTGCAGAGCGCCCTGCAGCAGGCCGGCCGCAGGGATGTCCTGGTGGTGGGCGGACGCTACGGCCTGGCCTCCAAGGATACCACTCCGGGCCAAATCGTGGCGGTGTATGACAATCTCCGTCAGGATCAGCCAAAAAACAGCTTCACCATCGGCATCCAGGACGATGTCACCTTCACCTCCCTGCCCTATCAGGAAGTGGAGATGGCCCATCCCGGCGAGGTGGCCTGCAAGATCTGGGGCCTGGGCGGCGACGGCACCGTGGGTGCCAACAAGAACGCCATCACCACCATCGGCCTCACCGCCGACAAGTATGCCCAGGCGTATTTCTCCTACGATTCCATGAAGTCCGGCGGCCTGACCCAGAGCCATCTGCGCTTCGGCGGCAGTCCCATCCGCTCCACCTATCTGGTGTCTGCGGCGGACTTCGTGGGGGTGCATGCGCCCACCTATGTGGATAAGTACGACACCACGGCAGATCTCAAGGACGGCGGCACCTTCCTTCTGAACTGTCCCTGGAGTGCGGAGGAGCTGGACAGCCGGCTTCCTGCCAAGATGAAACGGGATCTTGCCAATAAGCATGCCAAATTCTACATCATGGACGCCACCAAAATCGCCCTGGAACTGGGGTTGGGCAGCCGCATCAATACGATCCTGCAGGCGGCCTTCTTCCAGCTGACCCAGGTGATCCCCATCGACATGGCGGTGGAGGAGATGAAGAAGGGCAACTATAACTCCTACTTCAAAAAGGGCGGCCAGGAGATCGTGGATCTCAACAACCGGGCCGTGGATGCCGGCCTCACCGGCATGACCCGGGTGGAGATCCCCGAGAGCTGGGCCAACGCTCAGGACGGCGCTCCGGAGGAGCTCAAGGGCACGGCCTTCGTCAAGGAGATCGTGGTGCCCATGGACCGCCAGCACGGCGACAAGCTGCCGGTGTCGGTATTCAAGAAGCACAACTGCCTGGACGGCACCTGGGAAAACGGCACCACCGCCTACTCCAAGCGCGGCGTGGCGGTGACGGTCCCCAAGTGGAATCCCGACGCCTGCATCCAGTGCAACCGCTGTTCCATGGCCTGCCCTCACGCCGCCATTCGTCCCGTTCTGGTGACGGAGGAGGAAAAACGCGGCGCCTCCGAGACCTTTGTGACGGTGCCTGCCAAGGGCCCCGGTCTGAAGGATTACTTCTTCCGGATGCAGGTCTCCCCCTATGACTGCATGGGCTGCGGCGTGTGCCTGACGGCCTGCCCGGCCAAGGGCGCCCTGGAGATGGTTCCCTTTGAGACCCAGAAGGATCAGCAGCCCGACTTCGACAACTTCGCCATGAACGAGGCGCTGCTGAAGAAGGACGCCATCAGTGACAAGACCGTCAAGAGCAGCCAGTTCGCCAAGCCCTACTTCCAGTTCTCCGCCGCCTGCGCAGGCTGCGCGGAAACCACGTACATCAAGCTGGTGACGCAGCTGTTCGGCAGCCGTATGTACGTTGCCAACGCCTCCGGCTGCTCCTCCGCTTACGGCGGCGCCATGCCCATGACCCCCTATTCCTGCGACAGCCGCGGCTTCGGTCCCTGCTGGGAGCAGTCCCTGTTCGAGGACAACGCCGAGTTCGCCTACGGCTTCCTGCGGGCCCACGGCTCCATCCACGGGGAAGTGGAACTGCGCCTCAAGGCGCTCAAGGAGCAGGGGCTGGCCATCCCGGAGATTGAGATGTATCTGGACAAGTGGCAGGATCCCGCCGTCACCCGGGAGGTATCCGACGCCCTGATCGCGGCGCTGGAGAAGGCGGAGCCCACCCGGGAGGGTGCCTTCGTCCTGCAGAACAAGGAGTATCTCACCAAGAAGTCCGTGTGGGCCTTCGGCGGCGACGGCTGGGCCTA
>ERZ857521.1643-NODE-1643-length-24988-cov-3.242891_pt1 | contig 24988 bp, 26 predicted proteins | sample MGYA00519701_ERZ857521 | MGnify/ENA primary metagenome ERZ857521 (study PRJEB31778, sample SAMEA3449346) | human gut metagenome | biome: human gut; feature: human-associated habitat; material: faeces | place: United Kingdom | collected 2010/2012 ...
ATACACTGACACTGATCGAACTCGCCATTGAGATGGACGACGAAAGCGTCTATGAGGAAGCCAAGAAGGGCTATGATTTTGTCATGGCTGATCTGGAGACCCAGAAGCTGTCCACTCTGCTCACCGGCGAGTATGATGAAAACAATGCCATTCTCACCTTCCATGCAGGTGCAGGCGGTACTGAGGCTCAGGACTGGGCTCAGATGCTCTACCGGATGTACACCCGCTGGGCAGAGCGTCATGGCTTCAAGTACAAGATCCTGGACTATCTGGACGGCGATGAAGCCGGCATCAAGAGCGCTTCGATCCTGATCGAGGGCGAGAATGCCTATGGCTTCCTGAAGTCGGAGGCCGGTGTGCACCGTCTGGTGCGTATTTCGCCTTTCGATGCGTCGGGCCGCCGCCAGACCTCCTTTGCTTCGCTGGAAGTCATGCCGGAGCTGAGTGATGAAACCGACATCGAGATCAATGAAGCCGACCTGAAGGTGGATACCTATCGTTCGGGCGGTGCCGGCGGTCAGCATGTAAACAAGACCGAATCGGCAGTGCGCATCACCCATATTCCCACTGGTGTGGTAGTAGCGTGCCAGAACGAGCGCAGCCAGTTCCAGAACCGTGAAGTAGCCATGAAGATGCTCAAGGCGAAGCTGGCAGAGATCAAGGAGCGCGAGCACCTGGAGAAGATCGAGGACATCAAGGGCGTACAGAAGGAGATCGGCTGGGGCAACCAGATCCGTTCCTATGTATTCATGCCCTATACTCTGGTCAAGGACCATCGTACCAACTTTGAGATGGGCAATGTGGCTTCGGTCATGGATGGTGACATCGATGGCTTTATCAATGCTTATCTGAAGGCCAAGAGCCTGGGCGAACTGGCATAAATTTTGTCAGAAAGATTTATAAAAGTTTAACAAAGTTTGGTATTCTGCCTTGTGTAACCAATCGGCTTATGCTATACTTAGGCCGTTTAGAATTTTGTAAAGGTGGTTTATTGTGATGCTGACGCAGGCCAAAAGAGAGTTTATTGAGTTTATGATGAGCGCGGATGTGCTCCGGTTCGGCAACTTTGTAACCAAGAGCGGTCGGAACACCCCCTATTTTGTCAACACCGGCAACTATCGTACCGGTAAGCAGCTGGCAACCCTGGGCAAGTTCTATGCCCGTCTGATCCATGAAACTCTGGGCGATCAGTTTGACGCCATGTTCGGCCCGGCTTACAAGGGTATCCCGCTGGCAGCTGTAACAGCTTCTACTCTGGCTCAGGAGTATGATCTGGACAAGCCCTACTTCTTCAATCGCAAGGAGGAGAAGGACCATGGCGAAGGCGGCAGCTTTGTAGGCTACAAGCCGGTGGACGGCGACCGCATCATTCTGGTGGAAGATGTTATCACTGCCGGTACAGCTGTGCGTGAGGTAATGCCTCAGATCATGAGCTGCGGTGATGTCAAGGTGACCGATATGTTCATCTCGGTAAACCGCTGCGAAGTGGGCAAGGACGGCGAAAAGACTGCTGTTATGGAAGTAAAGGAGCAGTTCGGCATTGATGTACATGCCATCGTAACCGTACAGGATATCCATGAGTACCTCAAGGAAGATCCCAAGTATGCCGATGTACTGGCTCACATGGAGCAGTATATGGCTCAGTACTGCCGGTTCTGATTGACCCGGAATACTGGTGTGTGGAATGAGAAGGAGGAAAACCATCATGTGGAAGCGGTGGCTTGCCTTGCTTCTCGCAGGAATGCTGGTGCTGTGCATGACCGGCTGCCGGAGAACCGGCGGCGGGGAGCCCAGTGATCAGAAGATCAATGTATATACCAGCAAGGATTATGAAACCAAGGATTTTGTAGCACAGCTGGGCAATGTGGATTATGTCGGTCTGGTGGAGGAGATCCTCGCCAATACCGAACCGGTGGACTCCGTTCCGGACCGTACACCGGACTATATTGTACAGATTCTGCCGCCCAAGGGGATTGAAGGAGCCATCACCTGGTGGTTCTGGACTGATTCCAGCGGCGAGCTGACCCTGGTCAATGCCAGTGAGGATAAGGAGAAGGCCTATCGGGCCACTGCCAATACCTCCCATGATTTCGGCAAGATGCTGGAAGAGGCTACACTGGGTCAGGGCGCAAAGTGCTGCTGATCAGCTCGGTAAGCAAGAAAACCCGGAGATTCGTTGGAATCTCCGGGTTTTTGTGTTGTGTCGGCTCCGGGCAGCACGCGCCCAGCCGGACAGCGCCTCAGAATCTTAGCGGGCGGGGAGAGGGTAAAGGCTGCCCGGGGCTGCCGCCCTGCCGTAGTAATACCCGCCGCAGAGACTGGCTTTCTGCTGTATGGGCATTCTGCCCCCGCAGGCTGGCGCAGCGGCACTGGCGGCACACCCCGGTAAAACAATACCCCCGGAAGAGATCTTCTCCTCCGGGGGGTTCTGTTTTATTGGGGTAGGGTGGTTATTCCACGAGGACAGCGGTGCCGCTGGCGGTGACCATCAGCATGCTGCCGTTGGCGCCGAGGGTTTCATAGTCCAGGTCCACGCCCACAACGGCGTTGGCGCCCATGGCGGAGGCCCGCTGCTGGAGCTCTGCCAGAGCCTGTTCCCGTGCCTTCTGCAGCTCGCCTTCATAGGAGTTGCTGCGTCCGCCGAAGAAGTTGGTAAGTCCGGCAGCAAAGTCCTTGACGAAGTCCACGCCGGAGATTACTTCTCCAAAGACGATACCCTTGTATTCTACGATTCTTCTGCCCTCAATGGTGGGGGTAGTGGTCAGTGTTACGAACATAGCAGTTCCTCGCTTTCTGTTACTTCAGATCAGGGTTATAGACAGCCCGTTCTCCGCCGATGCTCTTGGGACGGCGGCGGACAGCAGTGAGGTGGGCTTCACCCACACTCTTCACACTCAGCCGGACCGGAACCGCCACCGGCTTGATATGCATTCCAATAAAGGTATCGCCGATGTCCAGACCGGCGTCGGCCTGGAGGTATTCCACAGCCACGGGTTCCTTCATATTTTTATAGGCGCAGGTGGCAAAGCTTCCGCCGGCCTTGGGTTGGGGCACTACATTGACAATGTCCAGCCGCAGTTCCCGGGCCAGGTCCGCTTCGATGATCAGCGCCCGGTTGAGATGCTCACAGCACTGCGCTGCCAGCCACAGTCCTTCTTCCGCCAGGATTGGGGCGATGGCGGCATGGATTTCCTCCGCTGTTTCATAGCTGGAGTGGGTGCCGATCTTTTCGCCCAGCACCTCGCTGGAAGAACAGCCGATGACAACGATGTCCCCACGGTGCAGCCTGGCAGCAGCCAATAGCTCCCGGATGGCAGTCTGACAGGTTTCGCGAATGGATTCTGACATAATAAGTGCCTCCTTTATCAGTGATGGACCAATAGAATTGCTGTAATGGGATACAGCTTTACAGACACAGTTCCTGAGCCTGGATGGCGGCGCCGATCATGCCGGCGGTATTGCCCAGCCGGGCCTGCCGGATATCGGCTTTGCGGAAGTTGGGGAGGAGTTCGTTTTCCAGACGGGCACGCACCCGGTTGAAGATCACGGTGTTTTCCATGATGCCGCCGCCCAGTACGACCACCGGCGGATTGAGCATATGGATGCAGGAGGTCAGTCCGGCACACACATCGCCGATCCAGCGGTTGACCGTTTCATTGATGCCTTCGCTGCCCTGCTCACACAGCTCGCAGATCCCCCGGCCGTCCAGGGTCAGCTTGTGCTCCAGATAGACCCGGCGGATCAGGGCAGTGGTGGAGGCATAGGCTTCATAGCAGCCCAGCCGTCCGCAGTTGCAGCGGATGCCATCTGCCCGCAGGGTCATGTGCCCCACTTCGCCAGCGGCAAAGGTCTGTCCATAGTGCAGCTTTCCGCCGAGGATAATGGCTCCGCCGATGCCGGTGCCATAGGTCAGGCAGAGGAAGTCGGGGCAGCCGGTGGCAGCGCCCAGGCGGCCTTCTCCCACAGCGGCGCAGTTGACATCGTTGTCAATGCTCACCGGGACGCCCAGATCCCGTTCCAGCAGTTTTTTGACCTGCAGCCCGGTAAAGCCGGGGAAGGTCTCAGTAGCGGAGGAGATGCACCCCTCCACCGGGTTGATCTGGCTGGCAAACGAGATTCCCACTGCCTGTTTTTCCGGGAACTGATCTGCCAGGTGCCGGACGGTACGCAGCAGGGCTTCCGGGCCCTGGTCGGCCTGGGTGGGAATGGCTCCTGGCTCTGCGAGGACACCGTCCTCAAACTGAGCATACTTGATAAAACTTCCGCCTATATCCAGCGCAAGAATCTTCATGGAATTCCTCCTTGGCTGACGCAGCTGCCAGCCTCTGTCCTGATGATGTCCGGCAGGGAAAGACAGTCCCGCTGCCGGCGGTAAGGCTATTATATCATATTTTGACAGAAAAACCAATTCTATCCCAAGTCTTTTCTGTGCATTTCCATATCCGGCAAGGGCAGACAGGGAAAAGGTGGCTTCAAAGGTTAAAAAATTGTAAAAAATCTGCAAAAGCGCAAATTCCCACTTGATTTTTCCGTGAAATGGGTTACAATGATATTAGCACTTAAAGATAAAGAGTGCTAAACACTCGTATCTTACAATATTGGAGGAATCAAAATGAACATTAAGCCACTGTTTGACAGAGTTGTGATCAAGATGGTTGAAGCAGAGGAGACCACCAAGAGCGGTATTATCCTGGCAGGCAATGCCAAGGAGAAGCCCCAGGTTGCAGAGATCGTGGCAGTTGGCCCCGGCGGCGTGGTGGAAGGCAAGGAGATCACCATGCAGGTCAAGGTAGGCGACCGTGTTCTGATCAGCAAGTATGCCGGCACTGAGGTCAAGCTGGACGGTCAGGAGTACACTATCCTGCGCCAGAACGACATTCTTGCGATTGTTGAGTAACTGCAGTTTTTCAGATGATATTTTGGAGGTAAGGCATTATGGCTAAGGAAATTGTATTCGGCGAAGAGGCCAGAAAGTCGCTTCAGGCCGGTATTGACAAGCTGGCAAACACTGTGAAGATCACCATGGGACCCAAGGGCCGCAATGTGGTTCTGGACAAGAAGTTCGGTTCTCCGCTCATCACCAACGATGGTGTGACCATTGCCAAGGAGATCGAGCTGGAAGATCCCTTTGAGAATATGGGTGCTCAGGTAGTCAAGGAAGTTGCCACCAAGACCAACGATGCAGCCGGTGACGGTACCACAACCGCAACCCTGCTGGCTCAGGCTCTGGTACGGGAAGGCATGAAGAACATCGCAGCCGGTGCCAACCCGATGGTTGTCAAGAAGGGCATCGAAAAGGCCGTAGCTGCTGCTGTGGAGTCCATCCGTGCCGATTCCAAGAAGGTTTCCGGCTCTGCTGATATTGAGCGTGTAGCCACCATCTCTGCCGGCGATGCCGCCATCGGCAAGCTGATCGCTGAGGCCATGGAGAAGGTAACCCACGATGGCGTTATCACCATTGAGGAATCCAAGACTGCTGAAACTTACAGCGAGGTTGTAGAGGGCATGCAGTTCGACCGCGGCTACATCACTCCTTATATGGTAACTGATACCGAGAAGATGGAAGCTGTCATTGATGACGCCTACATCCTCATCACTGATAAGAAGATCTCTGCCATCCAGGAGATCCTGCCCCTGCTCGAAGAGATCGTTCAGGCTGGCAAGAAGCTGGTCATCATTGCCGAGGATGTGGACGGCGACGCTCTGTCCACCCTGCTGGTAAACCGTCTGCGTGGTACCTTCACCTGTGTAGCTGTCAAGGCTCCTGGCTTCGGTGACCGCAGAAAGGAAATGCTGCAGGATATTGCCATTCTCACCGGCGGCGTAGTTATCAGCAGCGACCTGGGCTATGAGCTGAAGGATACCACCATGTCCATGCTGGGCCGTGCCCGTCAGGTCAAGGTACAGAAGGAGAACACCATCATCGTCGGCGGTATGGGCGACCGTGCTGAGATCGACAGCCGTGTGGCTCAGATCCGTGCCGAGATCGAGAACACCACTTCCGACTTCGACCGTGAGAAGCTGCAGGAGCGTCTGGCAAAGCTGGCCGGCGGTGTTGCAGTCATCAAGGTCGGCGCTGCCACTGAGGTCGAGATGAAGGAGAAGAAGCTCCGCATCGAGGATGCTCTGTCTGCCACCAAGGCTGCCGTAGAAGAGGGCATCGTAGCTGGCGGCGGTACCGTTCTGGTCAACGCTATTCCCGCTGTCACCGCTCTGCTGGCTGGCACTGAGGGCGACGAAAAGACCGGTATCAACATCGTGCTGAAGGCTCTGGAGGAGCCGGTTCGCCAGATCGCTGCCAACGCTGGTCTGGAGGGCTCTGTGATCGTGGATAAGATCATGACCTCCGGCAAGAAGGGCTATGGCTTCGATGCTTACAACGAGGTTTACTGCGATATGGTATCTGCCGGTATCGTAGACCCCACCAAGGTAACCAGAAGTGCTCTGCAGAATGCCGCTTCGGTTGCCGCCATGGTACTGACCACCGAGTCGCTGGTTGCTGACAAGCCCGAGCCCAAGGCTCCCGCTGCCGCAGCTCCCGACATGACCGGTATGTATTGATCCAAAACCGCACAGACGGCTGAAAGGGCCGGACAGTTTCCCGCTGAGGGGGCTGTCCGGCCCTTTTGTCTGCCGGCATTGACAGAGCCGGGGCATCGGCAGTAAGATAAAAGAAAACGACCGAAAAGGGGAGACCATCATGCTCAATATTGCACACCGGGGATTCAGCGGAAAGTATCCGGAGAATACACTGCTGGCATTCCAGAAGGGGATTGAAGCCGGGGCAGACGGCTTTGAATTCGATACCCATCTGACCAAGGACGGGGAGATCGTCATTATCCACGATGAGCGCCTGGACCGCACCACCAATGCCCAGGGCTTTGTGAAGGATTACACCCTGGAGGAACTGCGGAAGGTGGACGCTTCCAAGCCCTTCCCGGAGTTCGGATTCTGTGGGATTCCCACACTGCGGGAGTATTTTGAGCTGATCCGGGGCCGGGATCTGCTCACCAATATTGAGCTGAAAAACGGCATCTTCTGGTATGAGGGCATGGAGGAGAAGGTCATCGCCATGATCCGGGAATATGGGCTGGAGGAGCGGGTGATCCTGTCCTCCTTCAACCACCGTTCGGTGATGAAGTGCAAGGCGCTGGCACCGGAGATCCGCTGCGGCTTCCTCACCATGTCCTGGCTGGAGCGCCCGGGTGAGTACACTGCTGCCCGGGGTGTGGAGTGCTATCATCCGCTCTATCTGACCCTGGACCGGGAAACCGTGGACGAGCTGCACGGGCATGGCATCCGGATCAACACCTGGACCGTGAACGAGGAAGCCGACCTGGCCCGCATGAAGGAGCTGGGTGTGGATGCGGTGATCGGCAACTTCCCGGATCGTGCCGCTGCGTACTGCAGGGACTGAGCCGCTCAGGCTCTCCCGCCCTCGGGTGCGCTGCGGAGAAGCCACCCATCTGTGCAGGCCCCGCCGGAACCGGCTCTGACGGGGCTGCTGCCCGGTACGGTGTCGGGCAGCAGCAAGAATATCTGCATGCAGGCCATACTCACGGCAGTGCGCCAGGCGAAGGGACATATCCCATCGTGAATGACTGCGGCGCCGGGCAGCTTGAATAGAGGCTTACAGGACAGTATTTACTGTAAAACGGGAAACCCCCGGAAGGCAAGTTCCTTCCGGGGGTTTTCTCGTGTATGCGTTAGGTGTAGGAGAAAGCAGGTGTAATTACAGAAGTCCGCGGGCTTCCAGGGCTTCCCGGGCCACTTCGGTGAGGTCACGGCCTTCCACATCCACAGCGTAGGTGAGGTCGGTCATATCCTCATTGGTGAACTGTCCGCCCAGCATGTTGAGGACTTCCTCCAGGTTGGGAGCCACATCGGCAAATTCCTCAAAGATGGCGTCACGCACCAGCAGGGCGCCATTGTATTCGGGGAAGAAGCCCAGGTCGTCTTCCAGCACCTTCAGGCCGGCCTTGCGGTTGAGGCCGTCGGTGGCGTATACGACCATGACATCGAAGTTGCCGTTTTCCACAGCGGAATACTTGAGGGAGTTATCGATGGCGATATGCTCCTTGAAGTTGAGCCCGTAGGCTTCACAGAAGGGGCCGTACTTCATCGAGCCCTCCAGGGTGAAGAAGGCATGTTCCGCACCGAACCGCAGTTCGGGGGCGATCTCCACCAGGTCGCTGATGGTCTGGGGGTTGTACTTATCCACCACTTCCTGGGTCACAGCGATGGCATAGGTGTTGTCAGTGCCAATCTGATCCAGCAGGTGAACCTGGTACTGTTCTTCCGCAATCTGGTTGGCGTAGTCGTAAAGGGAAATGCCTTCGGGAACTTCACTGGGGTCGATCTTCAGATAGCTGGTGAGCAGAACGCCGTCATAACAGTTCATCAGCTCACAGCTCGGATTATCCGAAGAAAGATCCTTGAAATTGCTTACTGCCGCCATCTGGTCGAGGATCTCCACTTCCGCGTCGGTGTGCTCCTCCACCAGCAGTTCCACCATCTTGTGAATCAGGCTGCTTTCGGTAAAGGTACCGTCATAGATACGGATTGTCTTGGTGTCCTCGCCGCCGCAGCCGGTGAGAGCCACGGAGAGCAGGCAGGCAGACAGGATGCACGCCAGCAGTTTTTTCATAGGTCATAACCTCCGTTACAATGTTACCAAACCGGTGCTGATCCGGGTCAGCCGATCAGACCGGATTCAGTCAGGAATTCCCGTGCCACTTCTTCCACGGTGCGGCCTTCCACATCTACCGCATAGGTGAGGTCAGTCATCTTTTCATTGGTGAGGGTTCCGCTCAGCGAGTTCAGTACGTCCTTGAGGTTGGGAGCCACATCTGCCAGCTCATCATACAGGCCTTCCCGTACCAGCAGAGCGCCGTTGTATTCCGGGAAGAAGTTCTGATCGTCCTCCAGGACCTTGAGGTTGGCCTTCCGGTTGAGGCCATCGGTGGTATAAACCACAGTGACATCAAAGTTGCCGTTTTCCACTGCGGCATACTTGAGATTGATGTCCACCGGGATCTTCTCCTTGAAGTTCAGTCCATAGAACTGGGTGAAGGGGGTATACTTCATGGTGCCCTCTTCGGTGAAGAATTCATGCTCCGCACCAAAACGCAGCTCGCCGGCAACGGGGATCAGGTCGCTGATGGTTTCCAGGCCATACTGATCGGCAATGGACTGGGGTACTGCGATGCAGTAGGTATTGTTGATGCCCAGCTGATCGAGCATATCCACACCGTACTGCTCCATTACCTGTGCCTTGGCATATTCATAGAGGGTCTGGCCCTCAGGCACATCGCTGGGGTCCTGCTTGAGGAAGGTGGTGAGGACAGTGCCGTCATAGGAGTTCATAATATCGCAGCTGGGATCTTCCCGGGTGAGCTCCCGGAACATATTCACAGCCGACATCTGGTCCTTGATGGTTACTTCCACATCGGTTTTGTCTTCCACAACCAGTTCCACCATCTTGTGGATCAGCTGCATTTCCGAGTTGATGCCGTCATAGAGGGTGATCTCCGGGCCGGAATCCCCGGAACAGCCAGTGAGGACACTGGTCATCAGCACGGCAGAGAGTGCAAGGGCAAGAATTTTTTTCATACGCAAGAGCCTCCATTTTTCTGTTTTTATTTATTATGATACGGTTATGCGTCCAGCAGACCGTTTTCCACCAGGAATTCCCGGGCAACCTCGTCCACAGTGCGGCCTTCCACATCCACGGCATAGGTCATATCGGTCATTTTCTCGTTGTCCATGGTGCCGCTGAGCAGACCAAGAATCTCCCGGAGATCAGGCGCTACATCCGCCATCTCCTCGAAGAGCTCCTCCCGGACCAGCAGCGAGCCATTGTATTCCGGGAAGAAGTTGCGGTCATCTTCCAGCACCTTGAGATTGGCCTTCCGGTTGAGACCATCGGTGGTGTACACTTCGGTCACCTGGAAGTTGCCGTTTTCAATGGCGGTGTACTTCAGGCTGATGTCCACCGGGAAGGTCTCCTTGAAGTTGAGGCCGTAGAATTCGGTGAACGGGCCGAATTTCATGGTGCCGGCAGTGCCTTCCGCCGCAAAGAACTCATGCTCCGCGCCGAAGGTGAGTTCCCCGGCCACCGGTACCAGATCGCTGATGGTTTCGAGGCTATATTCCTCGGCAACCGACTCCGGAACCGCGATGCAGTAGGTGTTGTTGATGCCCAGCGGGTCCAGCATGATGATGCCATGCTTGTCATAGACCTGTTCGCTCACATAGTCGAACAGCGTTACTCCCTCGGGGACATCCGGCGGGCCCTGTTTGAGATGGGTGGTCAGTACCGAGCCATCATAGGAACACATGATGTCGCAGCTGGGGTCCTCCCGGGTGAGTTCCCGGAACATCAGCACCGACGACATCTGATCCTTGATGGTGACTTCGATGTCAGTCCGGTCCTCCACCAGCAGTTCTACCATTTTGTGAACCAGCTGGACTTCGGAATAGTTGCCGTCATACAGTTCGATTTCATACTGAGGGCTGCTGCAGCCGGTGAAGATGCCGGCAGACAGGGCAGCGGCAATGAGAACAGAGAGGATACGCTTGGGCATTCGGATAAACCCTCCTTTCGGGGTGAGTTCAAGGGGGTGGTCAGCGGGTAGGGGTGAGACCGTTCTTCGCCATCATGCGGCGTTCGATCCAGCCCATCAGGGTATCGAAGAAGATCGCCATGATCATCAGGGCAGCAGTACCCGAGAGGATCATGCCCATATTCTGAATGCGGATGCCGCGGTAGATTACCGAACCGATGCCGCCGCCGCCCACGAAGGTGGCAAAGACAGCGGTACTGATGGAGTTTACAGTGGCGATCCGGATGCCGGTGAATACCACCGGGAAGGCCATGGGAAGTTCCACCTGGAACAGGGACTGGAACTTGGTCATACCGCAGCCCATGGCGGCTTCCTTGATTGCCGGGCTGACTTCGGTCAGGCCCAGCACCGTATTGCGGATAATCGGCAGCAGCGAGTAGAGCGCCAGACCGATGATAACGGTCTGTTTGCCGGCGCCGATGACGATCATGATCAGGCCGAGCATTGCCAGGGAGGGAATGGTCTGGAGCAGGTCAGCCAGGTTGAGGATCACCTTCCGGGCTTTGGGGAAGAGGTAGGCGATCACACCCAGGAACAGTCCCGCTACAATGGCAATGCAGATGGCACAGAGTACAATGGTGAGATGTTCAATCAAGAGTTTGGAAGTCATTTTGCCCCTCCTTTCCGCAGGCCGCGGGGAGTGACAGCGATCTGCAGGCGGTCGATGAGTTTGCCCAGCACCACTGCCATAATGGCAGCGGGAATGGCGCCGGCAAGGATCAGGGCATCGTTATTGGAGGAGACACCCTGATAGATGAAGTCGCCCAGTCCGCCCAGACCGATGATGGCAGCCAGGGTAGCCCAGCTCACGGTATAGACGGTGGAGAGCCGCAGGCCACCGATGATATTGGGCATTGCCAGCGGGAGTTCCACCTGCAGGAGGGTCTGCATGGGGGTCATGCCGCAGCCCCAGGCGGCTTCCAGGTACTGTTTTTCCACACCGAGCAGGCCGGTATAGGTGTTTTTCAGCACCGGGAACATGGCATAGATGGAGAGCGCAATCAGCACAGTGATGGGCTCCATGCCGGTATAGAGGAAGAGGATACCGATAAAGACGATACCCGGAATGGTCTGGAAGACCGAGATCAGCGGCAGGGTGATGGCGGAGAGCTGGGGTGCCCGGGACAGGAGAATGCCGAAGAACAGGCCCAGTACAAAGCCGATTGCCACCGATACCAGCACATAGAACAGGTGCTTCTGAATGGAGGATACGAACATATCCCCATAAATATCAAAGAAGGTGGAAAGCGAGGTAAAGAATCTTGTCATAGACTAATCCCCCCAGACTGCGGAGGCCAGAGCCCGGGCCATGCTGGAACGGGTTACGATACCGGCGATGGTCTGGTCCGGGTTGAGAACAACCACATAGTTGCCGCCCTTGACAAGCAGCTTGTCGAAGCAGGCCTTGGCCTCATCGGTGATGGACGCTTCGGGCATGACACGGCGCACCAGCGGAGCAATGCTGTCCAGCTTTTCCTGGGAGTGCTCGTTGATCTCCTCGATGCTCACAGTGCCGAGGTAGCGGTCATCGGAATCGGTCACCAGCAGGGTGTCAACGCCGTGCAGAGCCATCAGTTCGGTGCATTCCAGGATGCCGCGGTCCGCACCGACCTTGAAGATATTGGTGCGCAGGAAGCTGGAGATGGTCAGGGTTTCGTTGTTGTCATGGATATGCTTGCCCAGGAAGCTGCGGATCAGGTCATTGGCAGGATTGCGGAGCATCTCCTCCGGCGAGGCGATCTGCGCGATTTCGCCCTTATCCATGAAGATGATCACATCCGCCAGGCTGATGGCTTCTTCCATGTCGTGGGTTACAAAGATGATGGTCTTGTTCAGCTTGCGCTGGAGCTTCTTGACCTCCTCCTGCAGGACAGTACGGGTCATGGGGTCCAGAGCGCCGAAGGGTTCGTCCATCAGAACGATCGGCGGAGAAGCAGCCAGGGCACGGAGGACGCCGATGCGCTGCTGCTGACCGCCGGACATTTCGGAGGGATACTTGTGCGCATACTGCTCATAGGGCATGTTGACCATTTCCAGCAGTTCATGGACGATCTGGTCGCATTTCTCCTTGGGGTACTTGAGCAGCCGGGGTACAACACTGATATTCTGGGCCACAGTCATATTGGGGAAGAGGCCGATCTGCTGGATTACATAGCCGATGCTGCGGCGCAGGGCAGGCTTGTCGATGGTGTTGATGTCCTTGTCGTCGATGTAGATATGCCCGCTGTTGGGATCGATCAGACGGTTGATCATCTTGAGAGTGGTGGTTTTGCCGCAGCCGCTGGGGCCGATAAGAATGACAAATTTACCTTCTTCGATCTCAAAATTGAGGTCATTGAGGATTACATTGTCGCCATACTGTTTGGTTACATGTTCAAACCGAATCATTGAGTAACCCCTTTCTTTGTTAAGATTGCAAGTATCAAGCTGATACATCTTTCAATTTTTATAAATCTATTATAATAGTGACAACTTGTGCTTGTCAATAAGTTGTTGGAAAGTTTACAAAAAAACCGCAATTTTGCGTTCAAGCCCAAAAAGCGGACACGGACCGTTCACATTCGGGAAGAAGGCGCAGAATTGCAGTTTCGATGGGGTTATTTCAGGCGGCGCAGCTGCAGCAGATGGGAGAGCAGGCCGGACAGGGAACCAGCCAGGATCAGCAGGGCTGGAATGGTGATGAAATCGATGTGGACCAGGATTCCCAGAAGCAGGGCAGCGGCAGAGATCGCGGAACCGATTACCAGGTTCTTGATCCGGGACAGCAGCAGTTCCCGTTCCGAGGGGCCTGTGTTTTTTTGTTTACTCATAGTGATATGACTCCTTGGGGCAGCGGCAGCAGACCGCCGCGGCGAAAAATTTGATATTACCATCTAATATAGGGCGAAATGTTGCATTCGTCAAGGGAAAGTGCCATAATGAATAAAGATGGTCAGTTCTGACCGGTTTGTGGGTGTAATAGCGGGAGGATTTGGTTGTATGGAAAGTATTCTGTTCAGTCTTAACAGTGTCATGCCCCTGTTTTTGATGGGGATTGCCGGGTATCTGCTGGTGCAGCGGGGCGTTGTCAATGAGAACTTTGTGGATCAGGCGTCCAATCTCTGCTTTAAGCTGCTGATCCCGTTCAGTCTGTTCCGGGAGGTGTATGACGCCAAGGTCCTGGACAGCTTCGATTTCCGGCTTCCGCTCTACTGCGTGCTTTCGGTGCTGACCGTGCTGATCCTGGCCTGGCTGATCTGGCCTCATTTTGTCAAGGACCGGGCCCGGTGCGGCGCCTGCATCCATTCCACTTTCCGTGCCAATGTGGTGCTGATGGGCATTCCGGTGCTCACAAATATGTATGGGGAAGAGGGCGCCCTGGTGGCAGCTATGGCGCTGCCCTTTGTGGTGATCCTCTCCAATATCGGCGCAGTGACGGTGTTTACTGCCTTTGCTCCGGAGTCCAGCGGCGCCCGGCTCGACCCGCGCAAGCTGCTGCTCAGCATCGCCAAGAACCCGTTTATTATCGCCATTCTGCTGGGTCTGGCAGCACAGCTCAGCGGGATTTCCTTCCCGCCCTTTGCCTCCAAATCCATCGACTATCTGGCGGATATGTCCACACCGCTGGCACTGCTGGCAGTGGGCGGTCAGTTTGACCCCAAGAAGGCTGCGGGCAACCTGCGGCTCAACCTGACTATCTGTACCCTGCGTCTGGTGGTGATTCCCGCAGTGGTGATCGCCGTGGCAGCTGCCCTGGGCTTCCGGGGCCCGGAACTGGCGTTCATCTTTGTGGTAGTCGGCTCGCCGTCGGCAGTGTCCGGTGCGGCTCTTGCCAAGGTGATGGGCAGTGACCATCAGCTCACCGGCGAAGTCACCCTGATGACCTCCCTACTTTCGGCCTTCACCTTCTTCATCGCATTCACCCTTCTGCGCAGCGTTGCCTTGATCTGACAGGCCAAAATGCAGGAAAAAATTCATTAGATTTCGAATACATATTTCTGCCGAAACTTAAACAAATCCTCGGATTTTTACAAAAAAGGCTCCGCTTCTCTGCCAGGCCGGCAGGGGACGGGGCCTTTCTCTATGAGCTTGGAAAATCGGAAAAAAGCGCCAGCCCTGACGCAGATCTGACAGGATATTCCCGCCGGGCCTGATATAATCACAGGCAGAAAGGTGGGGAGGGGAATTGGAGATAACAGTCTATGCCGATGTGCTGCTGGCGGTGAACTTTCTCATCGATTACCTGCTGCTGCTGTTCTGTGCCCGACTGTCCGGACGCCGGATCATCCGCAAGCGGCTCCTTGCCGGAGCGTTGGTGGGGGCGCTCACCTCGCTGGTGATCTTTCTCCCGCCGCTGTCCTTCTGGCCCATGACGCTCCTGAAAGCCGGCATAGCGGTACTGATGGTGCGTCTGGCCTATCCCTGGCTGAGCTGGAGAGTCTTTTTTCGGGACAGCTTCCTGTTCTTCACGGTGAGTTTCCTGCTGGCTGGGATCTGCCTGGGGCTGTGGCTGGGGCTTGGAACTGCCGGCGTGCTCTGCTATAACGGCGTCACCTATTTTGATGTCAGCCTGGGCACGCTGCTCCTCTCGATGACTGCCGCCTATCTGGTGCTCACCGTCTATGCCAGGTTCCGGGCGCTGCCCAGCGGGGAACAGTACACAGTGTTTCTCAGCCGGGGCGGACGGACCCTCCGGCTTGCGGCAATCCGGGACAGCGGCAACCGCCTGACTGAGCCGTTTTCCGGGGAACCGGCAGCGGTGGCGGATCTGAGGACCGTCCAGGAGCTGCTCACAGCCGAGGAGATTGCGGCGGCACTCCGCCCGGATCAGGTGGGCAGCGACGGTATGCAGCAGCTTCGGCTGATTCCCTGCCGGACAGCCTGCGGCGCCGGAGCGATGATCGCGTTCCATCCGGACCAGCTGGTTCTGGAGGGGGAGGAGGGCTGTCTGACAGTGGAAGAAATCTGGATCGCAGTATCGGCGGACCCGGTGGGCAGCGGAGATTTTTCCCTGCTGCTGCCAGCGGCGTTCAGCGGACTGCCAATCAAGGAGGGAACAGGGTGTTTACAGGCATCACAGAGCTGAAAAATCGGATATGGAGCTGGATTCTCCGGCACTGGCCGGGGGTTTGCTATTACATAGGCGGGGCGCAGGTTCTGCCGCCGCCGCTGGAGCGGGAGGAGGAACGGGAGGTATTCGCACGGCTGGCAGAGGGGGACGAATCCGCCCGGCGCACCCTGATCGAGCGCAATCTTCGGCTGGTGGTCTACATAGCCCGGAAGTTTGAAACCACCGGCATCGGGATTGAGGATCTCATCTCCATCGGGACCATCGGGCTGATCAAGGCGGTCAATACCTTCTGCCCGGAGAAAAATATCAAACTGGCGACCTATGCCTCCCGGTGCATTGAGAATGAGATCCTGATGTACCTGCGCAAGAGCCAGAACCAGCGCAGTGAGATCTCCATCGACGAGCCGCTCAAGGTGGACTGGGACGGCAATGAGATGATGCTTTCGGATATTCTGGGCACCGAGCCGGACATCATCAGCCGCCCCATTGAGCAGAGTGCGGAGCAGGCGATGCTGCTTTCGGCGGTGGACCGGCTTTCGGACCGGGAGCGGCAGATCATGCACCTGCGCTTCGGATTGCGGGGCGGCACCGAACACACCCAGAAGGAGGTGGCAGATGCCATCGGCATTTCCCAGTCCTATATCTCCCGGCTGGAAAAGCGCATTCTCAGCCGCCTGCGTCGGGAACTGCATGACCTCTGATAAAAAACACACCCGTATTCCCACAGGAAAACGGGTGTGTTTTTGTGTGTTTTGAGCCAGGTATCCGGCGTGCCCGGGGCTTACCATTCCCAGCGCAGATGCCCAGGAACAGAGCCAGCCTCCGCCGTCGCACCCTCTCATAAGAAGAGACAGGAACAGCGTCAGAGCGTTCCGGCGTATAGGTATTATTTCCCGGGCTCTTCTCCGGCGGCAGCGGCGGCAAGGCGCTCATGTTCGGCCCGGGCTGCGGCATTGGCAGCCGCCTTCTCCATGCGGGCGAGCTTCTTGGGGTTCACCGGCTTGGGGTTGATCTGTACCGGGGGCTTTTTCAGCGGGCGGTTCCGGATATAGCGGTCCTCCTCACTGAAGATGCAGCCGCAGTATTTCTGCATATAGAGCCCGGCTTCCCGGGCCTTTTCCTGGCCCTCCCGGAAGCCCACACGGAAATCCCGGTAGAGGAACTGGATGCCGTACTGTTCTGCCAGCCGTTCGCCGATCTGACGGATCAGCTCATGCTTCTGATAGGGGCTCACCAGCAGAGTGGTGGTGAAGCTGTCATAGCCATGGGCGGCAGCGTAAGCGGCGGTCTGTTCCAGCCGGATGGCATAGCAGTCAGCGCAGCGGCCTTCGATGTGGTCTGCCACCCGCCGGACAAAGTCCCGCAGGCCATGTTCATCCTGTTCGATGAGGGCCAGATTTACCTGCTGGGCATAGTCCCGCAGACAGTCCCGGCGGGAACGGTATTCGGTGTAGGGGTGGATGGTGGGGTTGTACCAGAATCCCACCGGTTCGATCCCCTCCGCCCGCAGGCTTTCAATGCAGTAGACCGAACAGGGGGCACAGCAGATGTGCATCAGAGTTTTCATGGGTCAGTTCATTCCTTTTATAATATGTAGGGTCAGGCGGGGGAGTCCGGGTTGGTGCTCCGGGCGAGCAGCTCTTCCAGCGGACGGAACACTCCGTCTTCCGGCAGGAGCTGCTGGTGCCAGGTTCCATCCTTCCAGAAGCACTTCTGTCCCCGGGCACCGGGCAGGGAGGTGAACAGCCGCCACTGTCCGTCCACTACCTCCAGGGCAGCGCCGTTGTCCAGAGCGATGGCAGGCATGCCATAGACTCGGCGCATCATCCGGGGCAGATCGGTCTGGCGCAGGGGTTCTGCGTCATAGTGCGGGCAGAACAGCACCGGCAGATAGCCCAGTCCGGTGACCTTGATGAGCTGGTCACTGCCGCTGGTGAACTTCCGGGAGTCGGAGTTGCCGCAGCTGCACCAGCAGATGCCGCCGGCACTCACACCGCTGAGCACAGTGCCCCGCTTGTATGCCTCGTCCAGCAGGCGGTCGCCGCCATAGCGCCGGAGCAGCGTCATCAGGCGCAGAGTGTTGCCGCCGCCCACATAGATGAAGTCCGCCCATTCCATCTTCCGGCGCAGGGTATCAGGGTCACGGAGATCCGCTTCGGTGAGGTGATCGGTATGGGTGCACCCCAGTCTGCCGTGAAAAATATCACACATGGTGGCATAGTAGCTGTCCGCAAAGGAGTTGGCAAGCCCGATGAACAGAAAGTTCGGATCGTCCTTGCCGGTCAGCCTCACAATTTCCCGGTCAAATGGGCCGGTTTCATACGGATGTTCCCCACGGCCGTTTTCACCGCCGCCGATGGCTACGATTTTTCCCATACAATCTCCTCCTTTTATAATAGTATTGCCTCTATTGTAGTCTTGGAAGGCGGGGCTGTCAACTGGAAATCCCGCCTCTATGAAAAAGCACGGAATCATGGGAAATTTCAGAGTGTAAAGATATTTCACTTTACAGAGAATCAGGCACGCATCCAAACAAAAAACAGGGGGACCAGCGGTGGTCTCCCTGTTTTTTCAGACGGGGTTATCGGGCTTCGAAGGAATCGCAGATGGTTTCGGTCATCTCGGTGACCGAGCCGCCGGAAACAGTCACATTTTCAGCCGAGCAGTGCCCGCCCTGATTGTGAGCGCAGTGGCTGGCGGAGCAGCGGATCTCCATGTGCGGGTTGGGGGTGCTGCCGCAGGCTGCGTTGACAGCGCCGCCGGTTTTCTGCTGGAAGGAACCGCAGAAGGTCTGGTCCTTCATGACGGCACTGTGACCATCGATCTTGATGCTGTTGCGGCAGCAGTAGCCGCCGTTATGACTGGCGCAGGTGTTGACGCTGCAGGTAAGTTCTGCCATTTTTATCACACTCCTTGAAGATTTCATTCATAGTCTGCCCGGGCAGAGGCGGTCTATACAGAAATTTCTGAAAAAGCAGAGAACAAATATTCGTAAAACCCGAGAAAAAACCGTCCGGGCGGTTGATTTTGTGTCCGGAGGACGGTATAATGAGATATAGTCAGTTCGTGCGCCCTTTTCCAAGGCAGACCAGCCGGGAGAAAGGCCGCGTTTTTTCTGCTGTGGCTGGGCTGGCCCGGACAGCAGACAGAAGTTTTTGCAAAGACGGAGGTTTTGATATGGCTGTTAAGCAGGCGGAAGATAAAAACGCATCGGTAGCTTCGGAGAAGCAGAAGGCACTGGATGCTGCGCTGGCTCAGATTGAAAAGCAGTTCGGCAAGGGTGCGGTCATGCGTCTTGGTCAGCACTCCACTCTGAATGTGGAGGCAATTCCCACCGGCAGCTTGTCGCTGGATATCGCGCTGGGGATCGGCGGTGTGCCCAAGGGACGCATCATCGAGATCTATGGACCGGAAAGCAGCGGTAAGACCACCGTGGCACTGCATATTGTCGCTGAGTGCCAGAAGCGGGGCGGTTCGGCTGTGTTCATCGATGTAGAGCACGCTCTGGACCCCAACTATGCCAAGGCACTGGGCGTGGATATTGACTCGCTGCTGGTATCCCAGCCCGACACCGGTGAACAGGCTCTGGAAATTGCCGAGGCTCTGGTTCGTTCCGGCGCGGTGGATATTGTCGTAGTGGACTCGGTGGCAGCGATGGTCACCAAGGCCGAGATCGAGGGCGAGATGGGCGACAGCCATGTGGGTGTCCAGGCCCGTCTGATGTCCCAGGGTCTGCGCAAGCTCACCGGTGCCATCGGCAAATCCAACTGTGTTGCCATCTTCATCAACCAGCTGCGTGAGAAGATCGGCGTCATGTACGGCAACCCGGAGACCACTCCCGGCGGTCGGGCGCTGAAGTTCTACTCGTCGGTGCGTCTGGATGTGCGCCGGATTGAGCAGCTCAAGAGCGGCGGCGAAGTAGTGGGCAACCGTACCCGGGTCAAGGTAGTCAAGAATAAGGTGGCTCCGCCCTTCCGGGAGGCTGAGTTTGACATCATGTACGGTCAGGGTATCTCCCGGGAAGGCGAGATCCTGGATGCCGCTGTCAAGCTGGACATCATTGAGAAGAGCGGTTCCTGGTTCAGCTATAACGGCTCCAAGATCGGTCAGGGCCGGGACAATGCCAAGGAATTCCTGCGGCAGAATCCCGAGCTGGCAGAGGAGATCGCCGCACAGGTTATGGCAAATGCGGACAAGCTGCTGAATTCGAAGATCGGACGCAAGCCCGCTCCGGCTCCGGCAGCAAAGCCGGCAGAGGAGGCCGCGCCTGCTCCGGCAGAGGCTCCGGCTGCGCCCAAGGCCAACATCGACATCGAAGTGGACGACTGACCGGGATAACGCATGAAAATCACCGATATTTCCGTGACGAAAAAAGGCCGGTATGCCCTGTTTGTGGACGGGGAGTTCCTGTTCTCAGCAGAGGAGGAGGCTCTGGTCCGCAGCGGACTGCGTCCGGGCATGGAAACGGATATCCAGACCCTGGAGGCACTCCGGCGGGAGTCGGAGTATATCTATGGGCGGGAATGGGCGCTGCATCTGCTGGAATACAAGGCATACAGCCGGCGGATGCTGCTGGACCGTCTGCGCCGGCAGATCGATGAGGACATTGCCGAGCAGGTGGCAGACCGTCTGTGTGAGCTGGGGCTCATCGATGACCGGTACTATGCGTCCACCTATGCCCGGGATCTGTTCCGGCTCAAGGGGTATTCCCGGCAGCGGATCGCCCAGGCTCTGCGCCAGAAGGGGATCGAGCCGGATACCATCGAGGAAGTGCTGGAGCAGTTTGACGCCGGGGAATCGGATGCCCGGCTCCGGGAGCTGATCCGGAAGAAATACGCCCGGTACCTGGGAGAGGAAAAGGGGCGTCAGCGGGCAGTGAACGCGCTGCTCCGCATGGGTTATAAATATGGAGAGATCCGCCCGGCTCTCGCCGAAGTTCTGGAGGAACTCGGCGTAGAGGAGGAGCTGGATCCGGAAGATTAGTAGGAGAATCAAATGGCAGTAAAAGTAGGAATGGTGTCCCTTGGTTGTTCCAAGAACCAGGTGGACGGAGAGATCATGCTCTCGCTGATCCAGCGGGACGGATATGAGCTGTGCGGCGACGCCGAACAGTGTGATGTGGTGATTATCAACACCTGCGCGTTCATTGAGGATGCAAAGCGGGAGTCCATCGAGAATATCCTGGAGTTCTGCGAGCTCAAGCGTCAGGGTGTCATCAAGGCTGTGGTTGTGACCGGCTGTCTGGCAGAGCGGTACCAGCAGGAGCTGGTGACCGAGATCCCGGAGGCCGATGTTATTCTGGGCATCGGACGCAACACCGATATTGTCAAGGCCGCGCAGGCCATCGATCAGGCGCTGCAGGGAGAGCGGGTTGTGGAGTTCGCTCCCAAGGATGAGCTGGTCATGGACGCCGAGCGTGTGCTCACCAATGCGCCCTATTATGCCTATATCAAGCTGGCAGACGGCTGTGACAACCGCTGCACCTACTGTGCCATCCCCAATATCCGGGGACGGTTCCGCAGCCGGAAGATGGAGAATATCCTGGAAGAGGTACGGCGTTTTGCCGCCCAGGGCGTCACCGAGATGAACCTGGTGGCTCAGGATACCACCCGGTACGGTGAGGACATCTACGGCAAGCTGATGCTTCCCGAGCTGATCCGGGAGGTCTGCAAGGTGGATGGTGTGCACTGGGTGCGTATTCTCTACTGCTATCCCCAGCGGGTCACCGATGAGCTGCTGGAGGTAATGGCCTCCGAGCCCAAGGTGGTCAAGTACATGGATGTGCCGGTACAGCATGCCAGCGGACGCATTCTCAAGGCGATGAACCGCCGGGACGACTATGACTACCTCAAGAACCTGATGCAGAAGATCCGGGAGAAGATTCCGGGTGTGGTACTGCGCACCACCTTTATCACCGGCTTCCCTGGCGAGACCGAAGAGGACTTCGCCGAGATGACCCGTCTGGTAAAGGAAGTGAAATTCGAGCGTGTGGGCTGCTTCACCTACTCGCCGGAGGACGGTACCCCGGCCTACTCCATGCCGGAGCAGATCGACGAGGAGACCAAGCGCCGCCGGGCAGATATTGTCATGAGTGAGCAGCTTGCCATCGCTGAGGAATTTGCCCGGAGCTGGATCGGCAGGGAACTGGAAGTAGTGGTGGAAGGCCTCAATGAGGAGACTGGCATCTACTATGGCCGCAGCTATATGGATGCTCCGGATATTGATACCCGGGTCTACTTCGATTCGCCCTATGAGCATGAGACCGGTGAGTATGTCATGGTGACTGTCACCGGCAGCCAGGGCTATGATCTGGTGGCGGAAGAAGCCGAATAAGCAATAAAGCGGATCTGGGGGGATCTTGTTTTGAATACACCGAATAAACTCACGCTGATGCGGGTTATTATGATCGTGCCGTTTGTATTCTGCATGCTCAGTGATCTGGTGCCGCATCGGTTCCTGTGGGCGTTCCTGCTCTTTGTAACTGCTTCGCTCACCGATATGCTGGATGGCTATCTGGCCCGGAAAAACAACCTGGTTACCGACTTCGGCATCCTTATGGACCCGCTGGCAGACAAGCTGCTGGTGACTTCGGCCCTGATCTGTTTTGTGGGCCAGGGTATGATCCCGGCTGTGGTGGCAATCATCATTCTGTCCCGGGAATTCCTGGTGACTTCCATCCGTCTGGTAGCGGCGCCCAAGGGTCGTGTGATCCCGGCAGACAAGTGGGGCAAATCCAAGACCATCTGTCAGATGATCTGGATCAGCACCCTGCTGCTCATCCAGTGGGCACTGTCCCAGGGAATCCAGGGCGACTGGATGGTACTGCTCAACCAGCTGCTCATGTCGCTGACCACTGTGCTGACTGTGTTCTCCGGCGGCAATTACCTTATCAAGAATATCGACCTGCTCAAGGGCTGATGCCCCGGAAGGTCAGGCCGGTTCTGTCCATACCCGGACAGAGCCGGCTTTTTTCGTGATTTACTTGCCCGGGGGATTGTGATAGAATGTTAGAAGATTTTGCCGAAGGACCGGCGGGAAGAAAGGGTGACACCATGGATCAGACAATCAGGCAGCGGGTGGAAGAACTGCACAGCAAGGACCGGCATGAGGAGATTGTCCGGCTGCTGGAGCGGCTGGAAACGCCGGATGCGGAAAGCTGTTCCCTGCTGGCCCGGGCCTATAACAATCTGGGCCGGTATGAGGAAGCAGAGCGCCTGCTTCTCAGCGCCCCGCAGCCGGAGGACCCCCTGTGGCATTTCCGTCTGGGCTATGCCTGGTTCTATCAGGAGCGGTATGAGGAGGCGCTGCGGGAATTTGAGGAGACTCTCCAGCTGCTCCCCGGTGATGAAGATGCCCTGATTTTTGCGGGATGGTGCCGCCGTTCTCTGGAGGCCAGACAGAAACAGAACACCGCCGGACAGGCCCCGGAAGCCTATACAGAGGCGGAGCGGGAGAGGGTACTCGAACATATCGCAGCCTGGTTCGGCAAGGTGGATGATGTGATCCCCGGGGCAGAATCCCAGGAGGCCCAGGTGGATCTGGCAGTGATCCCACCCTCGGCAGAGCATGACTGCTATCTGCTCTGCACGGTGGGGATGGGCGCCCGGCGTATGACGGTCCCGGCGGATCTGGTGGAAACCGAGCCGGACCGGGCCGAGCTGATGATCGCGCTGCCGTCCTGGTGGCAGTTCGAGTCGGAGGACGAGAACTGGCGTTGGCCTCTGCGCTGGCTGAAGATCATGACCCGGCTGCCCTGGAACCAGCACACCTGGCTGGGCTGGGGCGATACTGTCCCGGCGATCTCATCCCAGCACACACCGGGGCCGGGCATGGCAGGCATCCTGCTGATCCATCCCCAGGCCTACGGGGCAGAGAGCTTCCACTGCACATTGCCAAATGGGGAACAGGTGGAGTTCTATCAGATGGTGCCGCTCTATGCGGACGAGCTGGACTTCAAGCTCCGCAATGGAGCGGAGGCCCTGCTGCGGTACATGAACGAGGAGGCGCTGGAGGTGGTGGACCCGGCCCGGGAAAGTGCCTGCCGGTATGTGTCGGTGAAGGATTTTGCCATTCCCAGCGCGCAGATCCGTCCCATGCTCCGGAACTGGAAGGGGCCGGCGGGGTGTATTGCCACCGACCGCATTCTGGTGGACGGGTGCCGGGTGGGATATATGTATCGGGAAATGCCGGACTATGAGGAGGACAGCGGCTGGCGGTTCCTGTCCGGGGACGAGAGCGATGACTATCTCTCCGATCCGCAGAACTCGGATGTCTATGACCTCAATACCATCTGCAACTATGATACTGATATTATCCCGTTTTTGAGCTATCCGGCGGGGTCTGCCTTTGAGCGGGACCTGGACGGGCATTTTATCCTGCTGGACGACTGAGGTTCTGTGTGTTCAGTCACAAAGCAGGCGGGAACCGGTTGACAAACCCGGTCAAAATGCATACAATAAGAAATAAAGATTCCATAACCAAATGCGTAACGGGACCCAGTAGTCCCCGGTACCGGCAACAGAGAGGCGGCTCCATCGGCTGAAAGGGCTGCCAGTCAAGGATCGGGCGATGAATTGCACCCGCCAGCACAGACCGGGAACCCGGCTGTTTCAAGGACAGCTGTCAGTATCGGAATGCGTCTGCCTGCGTTAAAGGCCAACGAGTGACAAACAGGAGTGGAACCGCGGTCTATGATCGCCTCCGGTGGAGCAAACGCTTTGCCGGGGGCTTTTTTATATGCTCCGGGCAGGGCACAGAGAACTGTTTGAGAGGAGAAAATCAGTATGAGAATCTACAATACCCTGTCCCGTAAAAAGGAAGAATTTGTGCCGCTGGAACCGGGCAAGGTCCGGATCTATGCCTGCGGCCCGACGGTGTATAACTACATCCATATCGGCAATGCCCGTCCCATCTGCGTGTTTGATGTGCTGCGCCGTTATCTGGAATACCGCGGCTATGAGGTAAAGTTCGTGCAGAACTTCACCGACATCGATGACAAGCTCATCAAGAAGGCCAATGAAGAGGGCATCACCGTTGCCGAGGTAGCTGAGCGCTACATCGCCGAGTACAAGAAGGATGCCGAGGGCCTGGGCGTCCGTCCGGCCAATGTGCATCCCCGTGCCACAGAAGTAGTGGACAAGATCATCGAGATCGTGTCCCACCTGGTGGAAAAAGGCTATGCCTATGAGTCCAATGGCGATGTGTACTTCCGTGTCCACAAGTTTGAGGACTACGGCAAGCTGTCCCATATGCCCATCGAGGATCTGGAAGCCGGCAGCCGTGTGGATGTCAGCGAGATCAAGGAAGACCCGCT
>ERZ857521.1649-NODE-1649-length-24948-cov-5.248504_pt1 | contig 24948 bp, 22 predicted proteins | sample MGYA00519701_ERZ857521 | MGnify/ENA primary metagenome ERZ857521 (study PRJEB31778, sample SAMEA3449346) | human gut metagenome | biome: human gut; feature: human-associated habitat; material: faeces | place: United Kingdom | collected 2010/2012 ...
CGATGGTCGGGGATTACAATCTTCCGAACCTGAGGCTGCCGGAGCAGACGGAAGTAACTCTCGGCAGATGGTCGCAGATGAGGAGAACTTATCTGAAGGAACATCACAAAATCCTGTACTACAATCTTCTGACGAAAGGGATTCTGAACAGTCACTTGGCGGAGGTTCAGCAGAGAGCCAGCGAACTGGAGGAAACTCTCGTAAAGCAGATGGCAGAGAAAGCGGGACTGACCGAGCAGATGAAAGCGGAAGATATGATGAAATGGGTTCGCCTGATGAACAACATCAGGAACTCGGCACAGGAAATCGTGAAGAATCAGGTAATATTCGCTTAGAGTATTACGACAGAAACCACGAGGACAAGAGCCTGCCGTTTTTCGGTGGCGATGATACTATCCGAGAGATACTCGGCACTACCCCGCATTTGTCCGCTTCAAAGGAAGAAATCAAAGACTTCTATGAGAGAAATACGGACAATGCGACCCGTACCGAATATATCAAGGGTATTTTCAACAACGATTACACACAGCTACCTTTAAGCAACGGCAGGCTTGTCGGCTACAAAACATTTCAGAATGTCCTCCACTTGTGGGAGGGCGAATACGAAAACAGAACCGCTCAGAGCTTCTACGACTGGGGCGTTATCGCACAGCATTTTGAAGCAATGAGACTTTTGGGAGAATTGACCGATACAATGAAGCCGCTTCCGTCTATGGACGGTCAGTTGACTCTCATTATGGGAAATCAGGCAGAGGAACAAAAAACCTCTGCCTTTACTTTTTCTCAGGAAATCATAGACGCTGTACTGACCCGTGGAAGCGGAGTTTCCGAGGGCAAAATGCGTATCTATGAACAGTTTGAAAAGAGCCTTTCCGCAAAAGAGAACGCCGACTTCTTGAAAAACGAATACGGTTGGGGCGGCTCTTATCCGGTCATCATCGGTGCAGGCATTGACGAACAGCACGACGGAAAAGGTATCACAATTTCAAAAGGTATCGGAAGCGACAAGCCGCACATTACACTTTCTTGGTCTCAGGTGGAAAAGCGTATCGGAGACCTTATCCGAATGGACAGATACTTAAATCCAAAGGAAAAAGAAAAGTACCCGGAATGGCTTGAAAAGCAGGAAGAACGGCGAGCCGAGCTTGCAGAGCAGAGAAAAAACCGAGAGATACTCTCTACCGCACCGCCTGAGCCTAAAAACAAAGAGGACGAGCCGGAAGCACAGTATGAATATCATCTCGGCGACAGCGTGTATATCGGGGCTTCTCAGTATGAGATTTTATCCTTTGACGAAAACCGTGTAATGCTCTATGACTTTGATATGCCCCTTTTCAACAAGGAGCTTCCAAGGGAAGAATTTGACCGAAAAGTGCGTGAAAATCCAATGAACGACCACTTGAAGGTCAGTGTATTACCGGCGGAAGAAAAAGCCGTTACAGGCGAAAATGAAGTTCAAAACGATACCAAAACCGTACAGAATTTCAGTCCGAAAACCGGTTATGACGACGCCTTCTTTATCGACCGGGACAATGAAAGTGTAATTTGGATGTACTATAACCCCGACAGCAATGCCGGAGGTCAGTATGTTACAAATACGCTTTCTTTTGACGATATACAGCAAGCTGTACGGAAATATGACTCGGCTGAGGATTTCTTTGATTACCTCGGCAGTATTGCAAATCAGGAGCTTGCCGATGTAGGCACGGAATGGTTTGAGGACGCAGACCGAGAATTTCACAGGACACCGGATTTGACCGACTGTACCTCCGCCACAATGGAAGCACTCATTGAAAACGCTGAAAGAACTGATATGGTGGCAACGAACATCGGAAATGTACCGATTGAGGATTACAGAGAAATCGTTGCTACTCAAAACGGTTTTGACAGTTATGAGGAAATGTATAACGAGGGTGTTCGTATCGGCAACGGTTACGACAAAGAGCCTGAACCGATTGTACCCGCTTGGGAGCAAAAGAAAAAGTCAAAGGTAAAGAGCTTTGACCTCCACCCGGATATTCCGATGTCGGAGCGACACAACTTTGACCTTGCCAATAATCAGGTTGAAGAAGTGAACAAAAAAGAGCGTTTTCACAGAAACTATGCAGCGATTAAGGTCTTGAAGGATTGTCAAAACGAAAACCGTTTTGCAACACCTGACGAGCAGAAAATCTTGTCGAGATATGTCGGTTGGGGCGGTATTCCCGAAGCCTTTGACGAACGAGCCGGAGCTTGGCATACAGAGTATGCAATGCTGAAAAATATCCTAACGCCGGAGGAATATGCGTCGGCAAGAGAAAGCACCTTGACCGCCTTTTACACTCCGCCCGAAGTATCTACCGCCATTTACAAGGTGTTGGAACAGATGGGATTTCAGGAGGGCAACCTGCTTGAGCCGTCCTGCGGTATCGGTAACTTCATCGGTATGCTGCCTAAGTCAATGGAAAACGCAAAGGTTTACGGTGTTGAGCTTGATACCATTTCAGCCGGTATCGCTCAGCAGCTTTATCAGAAATCTTCCATTGCGGCACAGGGCTTTGAGGAAGTAAATGTCCCCGACAGCTTCTTTGACGGTGTTATCGGCAACGTGCCTTTCGGAGATTTCAAAGTCTCCGATAAACGATATGACAAGTACAACTTCTTAATCCACGATTATTTCTTTGCAAAATCGCTTGATAAATTACGACCCGGCGGTGTGATGGCTCTTGTGACAAGCAAAGGAACTATGGACAAGGAAAACTCCAATGTCCGAAAATATATCGCACAGAGGGCGGAGCTTCTCGGAGCAATCAGACTTCCGAATGACACCTTCAAAGGCAATGCCGGAACAGAGGTTGTATCCGATATTCTGTTTTTGCAAAAGCGAGACAGGCTCATAGATATTGAACCGGATTGGGTTCATCTTGACACCGACGAAAACGGTATAAGGATGAACTCATATTTTGTTCAGCACCCGGAAATGATACTCGGCGAAATGAAAATGGTAAGCGGTCGCTTCGGACCGGAAGCAACCTGTGAACCGTTTGAAAATGCCGACCTTTCGGGGCTTTTGAACGAAGCAGTCTCAAACATTCACGGAGAAATCTCCGAATACGAGGTTGCCGACGAACTGGAGGAAGAAGATAATTCTATCCCGGCAGACCCTATGGTAAGGAACTTCTCTTACACTGTTTTAGACGATAAAATCTATTTCCGTGAGAACTCCCGTATGTCCCCGGTGGAGGTATCTGCAACCGCCGAGAACCGCATTAAGGGTATGATTGGGATAAGAGATTGCGTCCGCAACCTGATTGAACTGCAAACCGAGGATTACCCCGACAGCGAAATCAAACAGGCACAGGATAAGCTGAACACTCTGTATGACAGCTTTACAAAGAAGTACGGACTGATTAACAGCCGTGCCAATACTTCCGCCTTTTCCGACGACAGCTCCTATGCTTTGCTGTCTGCTCTTGAGGTCATCAACGAAGATGGCGAACTGGAACGCAAGGCGGATATGTTCTTCAAAAGGACGATTAAACCGCACAAGCCGGTAACGGAGGTTGACACCGCAGACGAAGCTCTCGCTGTCTCTATGGGCGAAAAAGCAGCCATTGATATGGAATATATGATGGAGTTGTCCGGTAAAAGTGAGGAGGAATTATTCTCTGACTTAAAGGGTGTAATCTTCTTAAATCCCCTTTATGAGTACGGCAATTCTTATGAGCCGAAGTATCTGATGGCAGACGAATATCTGTCGGGCAATGTTCGTGAGAAGCTGGCAACAGCCAAAAGGTCTGCGGCACTGTATCCCGAAGATTACACCGTCAATGTGCAGGCACTTGAAAAGGTGCAGCCAAAGGATTTGACGGCAAGCGAGATTTCCGTAAGGCTCGGTGCGACTTGGATTCCGCCCGAAATATTCCAACAGTTTATGTTTGAGTTTCTCGATACCCCACGCTATGCACAGTGGAATATCAAGGTTCACTACTCTCAGTTTACCGGAGAATGGAACATTGAGGGAAAGAGCTATGACCGCTCCAATGTAAAAGCGTACAGCACATACGGTACTTCCCGTATCAATGCCTATAAGATAATTGAGGAAACGCTGAACCTGAAAGATGTCCGTATCTTTGACTATATCGAAGATGATGAGGGCAGGAAAAAGGCTGTCCTTAATAAAAAGGAGACGGCAATCGCACAGGCAAAGCAGGAACTTATAAAGCAGGGCTTTCAGGACTGGATATGGGCTGACCCTACCCGCCGAGAAAAACTCACGAAGATGTACAACGAAAAGTTCAACAGCATAAGACCCCGTGAGTACGACGGAAGCCACATTGTTTTCAACGGTATGAACCCTGAAATCGAACTCCGTGAACATCAGAAAAATGCGGTTGCACACATTCTGTACGGCGGAAATACGCTGTTGGCACACGCAGTCGGTGCGGGCAAGACCTTTGAGATGGTTGCGGCTGCTATGGAATCCAAACGACTGGGACTTTGCAATAAGTCGCTGTTCGTAGTCCCGAATCACTTAACCGAGCAATGGGCGGCGGAGTTTTTACAACTCTATCCGGCGGCGAATATTCTTGTGGCGACAAAGCGAGATTTTGAGACAAAGAACCGCAAAAAGTTCTGCGGTCGAATTGCTACGGGCGATTATGACGCAGTGATTATCGGTCATTCTCAGTTTGAAAAAATACCGATGTCCATTGAAAGACAGAGGGCAATTCTTGAGCAGCAGCTTGAAGAACTGACAGACGGTATTATGGATTTGAAGCGAAACCGTGGAGAAAACTTCTCCATTAAGCAGCTTGAAAAGTCTAAAAAATCCGTGAAGCAAAAGCTGGAAAAGCTCAATGACCAAAGCCGCAAGGACGATGTTGTTACCTTTGAAGAACTCGGTGTGGACAGGCTCTTTATTGACGAGAGTCATTATTACAAGAACCTCTATCTTTACACCAAAATGCGTAATGTGGGCGGTATCGCTCAAACGGAAGCACAGAAATCCTCCGACCTGTTTATGAAGTGCCGATACCTTGACGAGCTTACAGGCGGTCGAGGAACGGTATTTGCAACCGGTACTCCTATCTCAAACAGTATGGTGGAACTCTATACCATTCAGCGATACTTGCAGTACAACACGCTTGTAAAAAACAATTTACAGCACTTCGACTCGTGGGCAAGTACCTTTGGAGAGACTGTAACAGCCGTAGAGCTTACCCCGGAGGGAACGGGTTACAGAGCGAAAACCCGCTTTGCAAAATTCTACAACCTACCGGAGCTTATGGCGATGTTTAAGGAGGTCGCCGACATCAAGACGGCGGATATGTTGGAATTGCCTGTGCCGGAAGCACACTTCCACAATGTTGCGGTCAAGCCGTCTGAAATGCAGAAAGAAATGGTTGCTTCTCTTGCGGAGCGAGCAGAGAAAGTCCGTGGCGGCGGTGTGGATTCGAGTATAGATAATATGCTCAAAATCACAAACGACGGCAGAAAGTTGGCTCTTGACCAGCGTATGCTAAACGATATGCTGCCTGATTTTGAAGGCAGTAAAATCAACGCCTGCGTCGATAACATCTACCGTATTTGGGAGGAAACAGCCGATAAAAAATCAGCACAGCTTGTGTTCTGCGACCTCTCAACGCCAAAAAACGACGGCACATTCTCGGTATATAACGACATCAGAAAGAAGCTCATAGAGCGTGGTGTCCCCGAAAGCGAAGTCCGCTTTATCCACGAAGCAGATACCGATGTGAAGAAGAAAGAACTGTTCCAAAAGACCCGTAAGGGCGAGGTCAGAGTGCTTCTCGGCTCTACGCAAAAGATGGGAGCCGGCACGAATGTTCAGGACAGACTTATCGCACTTCACGATGTGGATTGTCCGTGGAGACCGTCAGACTTGGAGCAGCGTTCCGGTCGAATTATCCGTCAGGGCAACTCAAACCCTGATGTAGATATTTACCGCTATGTAACGGAGCAGACCTTTGACGCATATCTCTATCAGCTTGTAGAGGGAAAGCAAAAGTTCGCCAGTCAGATTATGACGAGCAAATCCCCGGTGCGTTCTGCCGAGGATATTGATGAAACCGCCCTGTCCTATGCAGAGATTAAAATGCTTGCCACCGGCAATCCGTATATTAAGGAGAAGATGGATTTGGATATTCAAGTCCAAAAGCTGAAGCTCTTAAAATCCAACTTTCTATCTGAAAAATACGCTTTGGAAGATAAGATAATCAAATATTATCCGCAGCGAATTAAAGCTTTGGAAAACCGCATTGAAGGCTTGAAGCAAGATGTAGATACTGCGAAACAGCACCCGAAACCAACGGAAGACCGCTTTGTCGGTATGGAGGTTAAGGGTGTTTTTTATTCCGAAAAAGCCGACGCCGGTAAAGCAATCATTGAAGCCTGCAAGCAGATGAACAGCCCCGACCCTATTCCTCTCGGCAAGTACCGAGGGTTTGAAACGGAGCTGCTTTTTAATACCGCAGAGCGAAATTATGAGGTTCGACTGAAAGGTGCAACAAGCAGAAATGTTCCTCTCGGCGATGACGCATACGGCAATATTATCCGCCTCGATAACGGAATTGAGAGATTTGCCGAGAGCTTGTCGCTTGCGGAAAATGACCTTGAGAACACCAAAAATCAGTTGGAAACCGCAAAGAAAGAAGTCCAAAAACCATTTATCCAAGAGGAAGAATTGAAAACAAAGCTTGCCCGACTGGACGAGCTGAATATTCTGCTCAATATGGATAAGCGAGAAAACGAAATTGTCGGCGGCGAACCCGATGAGGGCGAAGTGCCGAACACACGAAAGGAGAAAACCTATGAACGATAAAATGACACCCGATAAGGAAAGAGAAAACTGCCCTTGCAGAAAAGCAATCATTAACCCTTTTGATGCAATGATGATGGTTGTGGTCAGGAGACTTGATAAAGCATATCTCGAATTAAAAAGAAGCAAACCGCCCGCAAAGGAAGCAGAATTTGCCCTTAGAAATGCAAAGCTTTCTTTCTACGGAGAGTTGGTTCGACAGAGCATTGAAACGGTGTTTTCGCCGGAAGAAATCATTGCTTTGTATGAAAACGACGACCTTGCGGGAGGTGCTTGGACTGTTTGGAATGACATCGGCTGCCCTGTTGATAAGATACTCATTATCATTGCAAAGCTCAGTATCAACGAACCGATACAGAAAGCGGTTGCCGATTTGCTGATGTAAAAAGGCGGTGATACCTATGCCGTATATTGCACCGGAGGTCATAACCGAAGCCAAACGAATGGACTTATTAACCTATCTCAGAGAGTATGAACCGGGCGAGCTTGTCAAGTTTTCAAGCAACACCTACACCACAAGAACCCACGACAGTTTGAAGATTTCCAACGGCAAATGGATGTGGTGGTCGAGAGGTATCGGGGGCAAATCTGCCCTCGATTACCTTATCAAAGTCCGTGGAATGGATTTTGTGGAGGCGGTTCAGACCATTATGGGAAACGGTTCAGTCAGCTTTCCGACTTGTGAAAACATCAAAAGCTATGAGGAACAGCCCTTGCTTCTGCCTGAAAAAAGTCCTACTGCCGATGTGGTATTTGATTACCTTTTCGGGCGTGGGATTGATTATGAAATCATCAACCACTGTTTGGAACAGGAGCTAATCATCGAGTCGCTTCCATATCACAATGCTGTTTTTATCGGCTATGACGAAAGCAAAGAACCTAAATACGCCGCTTACAGAGCAACAAATCAATCAAGGATTATGGGCGACTGCACCGGCAGCAAAAAGCAATATTCTTTCCGCCTGACTGCCGAAAACACCGGAGAGGTTCATCTTTTTGAGTGTGCTATTGACCTGCTTTCCTATGCAACCTTGATGAAGCTGGAGGGCAAAGAATGGCGACAGTTTAACCTTGTTTCTCTTGCGGGAGTGTATTCCCCAAAGCAGAAAATTGAGGACTCGAAAGTGCCTGTTACACTCGGCAGGCTGCTTGAAAAGGACAAAACAATCAGGCGAATTGTTCTTCATTTGGATAATGATATTGCCGGAAGAAAAGCAACCAAAGCGTTGCAGACGATTCTTTCAGATAATTATGAAGTCGTTGACGACCCTCCCCAATACGGGAAAGATGTCAACGACTTTCTTTGTAAACGCTTGGGAATAAAAGATAAAACCGAAAGGAGTTTTGCACGATGAAACTAAAAGAAATCAGAGAAATGTACCCGGAGGGTACGCAGATTGTACTCACTGAAATGGCTGGCGAAAGTCAAATGCCCTACGGTCTGAAAGGAACGGTTAAGTTCGTTGACGACGCCGGACAGATTCATATGAGTTGGGAAAACGGAAGCTCTCTCGCTTTGAATATTCACGAAGATACCTTTGAAAAGGTCGAAGCACCGGAGAAGATTTCCGTCATTCTCGTTGAGCCGGGCAGGTATCCGAAGCTCATTGAAATCGAGGATACGCTGGAAGCAATGCAGTCTCTTGTGGAGGGAGATATTGAAGAATATATGCCCTTTGAGGACGAGGTTGCCATCATCTGCAACGATGAAGGAAAGATGAACGGCTTGCCGCTGAACAGGGCTGTTTATTCCGAGCCTGAGAATGTTGAGATGAGTTATCCGCAGTTGAAAGCTCATTTCCGGCAGGCAGAAAAAGAAAGAAACCACACGACCGGATATATTGTTTTTACGGCTGACAGCTTTGACAAGCCTTACACAGAAGAACAAAGAACCTATGTTGTCAGCAGTAACAATAAGGCTTTCATTGAGGGTATGGGCGGATATTCTATCTATGCTTCTTCCCTTGACGGTTCGGATAAATGTGTGCGACTGGAAGCATATATGGCTGATGAACACGGCGGCAAGGACGGTTGGAAGATTGAAAAATGTTATGTAAAAGACGACAGCAACCGTGAAATGCTCGACATTATTGCCGGCAAGTTCTTCATTGCATACGCACCGATTGAGTCGGAAAAGTTTCTCAGTATGCCGAAAGAACTGGCTCGTAAGTACGAGGAAAAGTTCAAATATCCGGAGAGGTTTTACAAGTCTTTGGACGGTATTGAAGCAAAGCCGTATAAGCCGGTCTCCAAGGATATGGAGAGATAAGAGTCAATCTATGGGGCAACCCTGAGTGTCTGCATAATCTTAGCGAGCAGACCATTTATGGACAGGAATGTCCAAAACGGTACACTCGTTAGGGGTTGCCCCTAATACCCCCAAGTAAGAAAGGAGCATAAGCAATGCGGGAGATAGTATTGGTTGCCGCCGGGTTAATTATCGGCGGCTTTTTCGGAGTAACAACAATGTGCCTGTTTCAGATAAATCGGGACAGGCACTATATTTACAGAAAGGACAGCGATAAAAATGAGCAAGAGAAACATTGAAAAGCACATTCTGATGAACAAGGCAGAAGCTCAGGATTTGCAGAAAAAAGCAAAACGGGCGTGTCTTTCCGAAGGCGGTCTTATCCGTTTGCTTCTCAAAGGATACGAGCCGAGAGAAAAGCCCGACGAAAGATTTTACGATGTTATGCGTGAGCTTTCTGCTATCGGCAACAACATCAATCAGCTTGCGGCGAAAGCAAACACCCTCGGATTTGTGGATGCACCGCAGCTTAAAAAGGAAGCCGAGCGTTGGCATAAGTTTCAGGCTGATGTGGAGCGTACTTTTTTAAGACCCGATAAGAGCGATATGAAATGGCAGTAAGTAAATTGTGGTCTGTCACATCAAGGCTCGGTCAGGTAATCGACTATGCCGCTAATCCCGAAAAGACGGCGGCAGATATTTACACCGAGGAACAGTATCAGGCTCTCCGTGATGTTCTCAGCTATGCAAAGGACGAAGAAAAAACCGAGTGTGAATTTTTCGTTGAGGGTATCAACTGCAACCCTGCGACCGCAAGAGACCAGTTTGTTTCTGTGAAAAAAGCATACGGCAAAGACGACGGCATACAAGCCTATCACGGATACCTGAGCTTTAAGGAACAGGACATATCCCCGGAGCTTGCACAGAAAATCGGAATGGAATTTGCAAACGAGGTGTGGGGCAAAAGATTTCAGGTGGTGGTTACTACTCATCTGAACACGAAGCACCTGCACTGCCACTATGTAATCAACTCCGTTTCCTTTGTGGACGGCAAGCGGTTATGGGGCGATGAAAAAGCGTGGTTCAAGTTCCGCTTGGTTGCCGACCGACTGTGCGAGAAGTACGGACTGTATTACAATCCAAACCCGAACCGCAGTAAGCAATCCTCTTATTACTACAAGCAGGAGCAAGCCGGTATGCCGAGCCGATACTCCATTACCCGTGACGCCATTGATGAAGCGATTGCACACAGCACCAACTTAAAGACCTTTGATTATATCCTCACGCAGATGGGCTATGAGCATTGTCTCAGCGACAGTCGAAAGTATTGGACGATTGTTCCGAAAGGATACAAGAAGCCGATACGACTTAAATCACTCGGAGAGAATTATACCGAGGACGCAATCAAGCGTAGGCTGACGGAAAATCAAAAGGTTCTCATCGTTCCTTTTGCAAAGGAAACGGTAAGAGTCAGACAATACCGATTGCCCACAAGAGAACACAAAATCAAAAAGGTCGGCGGATTGTATGGGCTGTATCTGCATTACTGTTATAAGCTGGGTTATCTGCCAAAGTACAAAAAACAGAATACCGCAAGGCTTCACTATCTTTTGAAAGAAGATTTGCTGAAGCTCGATAAAATCACTCAGGAGACAAGGCTGCTTGGACGGGAGAACATTTCTACCGACGAGCAGCTTTTCTCATATAAAGAGTCCGTGTTGTCGCAAATCAAATCCTTGACTGACGATAGAACGCACCTGCGAAAACAGTTAAGAAGAAATTTGAGTGACAATGAGCTATCAAATGTCAAGGAGCAGATTACGGCAATCACGAGCAAGCTGTGGACTCTCCGCAAAGAGGTAGGTCTTTGTGATGATATAGCCGAAAGGTCAAAGGTCATTGAAGCCAACCTTGAAACGGTAAGAGTTTACGAAGAAAAACAAGAACGAAAGGAGCAGAACCGTAATGACAAACGGAGGTGATGCGGCAGAACAGGTCGTCAGGCTATCGCTTGAGGGCTTTGAAGTAGCCGCAAAATTGAGCGGAGCGGCAGCTAAAAATATTGCCGTTCTTTTAGTCTCTGTTCTCAAACAGGAACAGAAAACAAAAGGCAAGGCTCGACTTACCAATATGATTAAGTCGGGCAAGGAGCTGAAGGTGTTTTCTATCCCCAACAAGGACTTGAAAAAGTTTACCGAGCAGGCAAAACGCTACGGCGTTCTCTACTGCGTACTCAGGGATAAAAACACAAAGGGCGATAATGTACCGATTGATATTATTGCCCGTGCAGAGGACGCTTCCAAAATTCAGAGAATCGTTGAGAGATTTGAACTCGGTAAAGTTGATAAGGCTGCGATTGTCACCGAGTCTCAGAAGGCTGTCGAAAAGCGTGAAGCTTTGGAGAAAGACAAGCCGACGAAAACCAAAAACGAAATCATCACTGAGGAAGCCGTCAGAAAACCTATTCAGAAAGAGGGGTATTCCCAGTCAAACCCCACAGTCGCCAAAACGGACAAAAACCCTCCGTCAAGGCACGACTCCGAGCCGGTAGATATGCAAACTGATAAGGGTACTGTAAGCGACAGACAGAGAAAGCCGTCGGTGAAAGCAAAGCTTGACCGATACAAGGCACAGTCCAAGCAGCAGAAAGAAGCAGAACGCAAAGAACCGGAGGTATCAAAGCCGGAGGTAAAGAACGCCCCGGCACAGACCGTACACCAGCAGCCGAAACCCAAAAACAAAAATGTGAAAGAGAGGTAATCACAATGACAAACAATTTTACCCCTGCTAAGGCAGGACAGCAGAGCAAACGACTTTCCAAAGAGGAATACGCCGAGAAGATGAAGGCTGAAAAAGAAGCCGTATATCAGATGGCGGACGACACCGCAAAGGCGATTGTTTCCGACCCGGAAAAGTTCAAAGCGTTTCTTGATACGCAGAGCCGACTTGACAGATACTCTGCGGTCAACGCACTTCTGATTTTCAAGCAGCTTCCCGAAGCAAGCCAGCTCAAAAACTTTGACGACTGGAGCAAGGACAATGTGAAAATTCAGAAAGGTGCGAAAAGCATTTCCATTCTTGAGCCTGTCGAGTATGCCAAGAGAGACGGTACGACCGGCATTTCCTACAATGTGAAAAAGGTCTTTGATGTTTCGCAGACCAACGGCAAGAGACCGCCTGCACCGACTGTTAACCGTGACCCGAAAGCACTCATTACCGTTATGCTGGATTCTTCCCCTGTTGAAGTGGAAGCAACAAATGAACTTCCGTATCCCAATATGGCGGCGTTTTACAACAACGAGGAACAGACCTTGTATGTAAAGCGTGATGTGGGAGACAGCGTAGCGGTCGCTCAGTGCGTAGCACAGGAGCTTGGCCACGCACAGCTCTCCATCAACAGCGACAGTTACAGCAGAGCGGATATGGGCTTTCAGGCGGTTTGTATCGGCTATATGCTTTGCAAGAAGTACGGCGTCGATACACAGAATTTTGCAATCAACCGTATCCCTGAGAAGCTCGCAGGCAAAGAGCCGAAGGATATTCGCTATGAGCTTTCCAAAACGAGAAATGCGATGGCGGATATTCACTCCCGTGTTTCCGATGAGCTTTACAAGAAGAAGCAGGAACGAAGCAAAGACTACGAAAGATAAGGTGAGACTATGGCGAAGGAAGAAATGTATCATATCGCATTGGACGATTATGAACACGGCATTATTATCCGTTCTCTCAACGACGAGAAAACAGATTTGATGAACGAGGGCAAATCTACCGATGCGGTGGACGACCTTATCATCAAGGTCGGAACTGCCCCAAAGAAAAAGTTTAGAGTTATCGAAAAGGAACGCTCCTGTGAATCGAGATAACGAAAGGCAGTCTGCGATTATTCTTTCCGTCATCGGTATTATCCCGGTCGTATGGCTGGCACTTCTGATTGCACCCTCTGTAAAAGGAGGATTGCCGGAAATACTGCCGAGCCTATTAACAGCGTTCAACAACCCATTCCATATTGAGCTATGCGAGGACAGCCTAAAAACTGTCCTCGTTTTGCTTCTCTGCTATGCAATGGGTATCGGGATTTACTTCTCAACACAGAAAAATTACCGAAGGCGTGAAGAACACGGCTCTGCAAAATGGGGCAACGCAAGAGCCGTAAACAAAAAATACAGACAGTCTCCGGCTTCTGCAAATAAGCTGATGACGCAAAATGTCTGTATCGGACTCAATGCGAAGAAACACCGAAGAAACTTAAACACCCTTGTGTGCGGCGGTTCGGGAGCCGGTAAGACAAGGTTTTACTGCAAGCCGAATCTTATGCAGTGCAACACATCATTTGTCATTCTTGACCCAAAGGGCGAAATACTGAGAGACACCGGAAAGCTGCTTGAAAGCAAAGGCTATGAAGTCCGTGTTCTCGATTTGATTTCAATGGAGAAAAGCCATTGCTATAACCCGTTTGTCTATTTGCAGAACGACAACGATGTGCAAAAGCTCGTGACGAACCTTTTTAAGAGTACCACTCCGAAAGGCAGTCAGGCACAAGACCCCTTTTGGGATACCTCGGCTTCAATGCTTCTGCTTGCACTTGTATTTTATCTTCATTATGAAGCACCCGAAGATGAACAGAACTTTGCAATGATAATGGAAATGCTCAGAGCCGGTGCGATTGAGGACGAGGAGGACACAAGACCTTCTCCTCTTGATGAACTGTTTGCGGAATTGGAGATGTCGAATCCCGACCATATCGCTTTGAAGTATTACCGTTCCTATCATTCAGGTGCGGCGAAAACTTTGAAGTCCATACAGATAACCCTTGCGGCAAGACTGGAAAAGTTTAACCTTGAAAGTCTTGCTTCTTTAACTACCACAGACGAGCTTGACCTCCCATCACTCGGAGAGCAAAAGGTCGCTCTGTTCGCTTTGATACCGGACAACGATTCCAGCTTTAACTTCTTGGTATCTATCCTTTACACACAGCTTTTTCAGCAGTTGTTTTATGCTGCCGACCATATTCACGGAGGCTCGCTTCCCGTTCCCGTGCATTTCCTGATGGACGAATTTGCGAATGTGAGCCTGCCCGATGACTTTGACAAGATACTGTCGGTTATGCGTTCCCGTGGAGTATCGGTAAGTATCATCTTGCAGAACTTGGCTCAGTTAAAAGCCTTGTTTGAAAAGCAATGGGAAAGTATTGTGGGCAACTGCGACGAGTTTCTGTATCTCGGCGGCAACGAGCAAAGCACCCACAAATATGTGTCCGAACTTCTCGGTAAGGAAACCATTGATACCAACACTTTCGGAAAGAGTACCGGTCGAAGCGGTAACTACTCCACAAATTATCAGATTAGCGGTCGAGAGCTTTTAACCCCTGATGAGGTTCGTATGCTTGATAACCAATACGCAATTCTGTTTATTCGTGGAGAACGCCCCGTTATGGACTTCAAGTATGACATCTTGAAGCACCCGAATGTGGCACTTACAACCGATGGAAAGGCTTCTGCCTATAAGCACGGCGAAGTTACCGTCAAGCACTCATCAATTTCCGTTCTTTCTATTGACCCGGAAGAACTTCCGGAGGAAAGCTACGGAGAAACCAATTACGAGCTTCTGTCCGACGAGGATTTTGAAGTAAATAAAAACTTATTTTAACGGAGGAAAACACAATGAACATTTTTAAGAAGAACAACGAAAAGAAAACTACTCAGAAGTTGCCTATGACCGGAAAGGTTCGGAAAGGCTTCCGTGCTTACTACGCCGTAATCGCAGCAGCAACTCTTGTTTGCGGTATGAGCGTTACCGCTTTTGCCGCCAGCGACCCGATTACCGTGGTCAACAATCTGTCCGATTTCATCTTCGGTCTTATCCGTGCCATCGGTCTTATCCTGCTTGGCTTCGGTATCGTTCAGGTCGGCCTCTCTTTGAAGTCTCACGACCCGTCTCAGAGAGCCAACGGTTTCCTGACCCTTGCAGGCGGTATCATCATCACCTTTGCAAAGGAAATCCTGACCCTTATTACCGGTTAAGAGAACACAGTTATCAAACGGGGCATACCTGGCATTTCAGGTATGCCCCTAATCTTAAAGGAGGTGCAAACAGATGAGTGATAACTGGGTAGTTCAGAACCTCGAAAATGCCCTTGAAACTTGGAACAGCAAGCTATCGGAAATATGGCAGTTGCTAACCACTTCGCCGCAGGAGTTCAAAGGTGGCAGTATTTGGTCGGTAATGGTGAATATCAACGGAGCAGTTCAGGCTATCGGTCTTGCTTTGCTTGTTTTGTTTTTTGTTGTCGGTGTGGTTCGTACCTGCGGAAGTTTTACCGATGTAAAGAAACCGGAACACGCATTAAAGCTGTTTATCCGCTTTGCCATTGCCAAAGGTGTGATTACCTACGGGCTGGAGCTTATGCTTGCCCTGTTCAACATCGTACAAGGTACGATTTCAACCATTATGACATCTGCGGGATTCGGTACGCCCAATCAAACAACCTTACCTGCTGAAATGGTAACAACCATTGAAAGCTGCGGATTTTTTGAGAGTATCCCATTGTGGGCGGTTACTCTTATCGGCGGACTGTTTATCACGGTCTTGTCGTTCATTATGATAATGACGGTGTACGGACGATTTTTCAAGCTGTATATGTACACGGCTCTCGCTCCGATACCGCTTTCCACTTTTGCCGGAGAACCGTCGCAGAATGTGGGTAAGAGCTTTATAAAGAGCTACTGTGCCGTTTTGCTTGAGGGAGCAGTAATTGTACTTGCTTGTATTATCTTCTCCCTATTTGCTTCTACGCCGCCGGTAGTGAACCCTGACGCAGCAGCCGTTACTCAGGTATGGGCATATATCGGCGAACTGGTATTCAATATGCTTGTGCTTGTCGGTGCGGTTAAGATGAGCGACCGAATTATCCGTGAGATGATGGGCTTATAACGGGAGGTTCTCTGATGAAGAAAAACAAGAAAAATAATGATAGATGGCAGGGCTATACGCCTGCCGACTGCGACTGCAAATATTGTGTGTACTACGGAGGAAAGAAAAACGGCAATGTGATTTGCCTTGCGGACACCTGCGTCTGCTCTGATGAAATCCGTCACGCAAAACAAGCATATCGCAGAGAAAGGAGCTTTTGATGGAAGTCAAAATTAACCGAGAGATACGAAATTATACAGAGTCAATGTTTTTTGGACTGTCGCTCAGACAGTTCATTTTTTCTGTTCTTGCCTGTGCGGTAGCGGTAGGACTTTACTTCCTCCTAAAACCGTACCTCGGAACAGAAACCGTATCGTGGGTGTGCATTTTGGGAGCTGCCCCTTTTGCGGCTCTCGGCTTTGTGAAATACAACGGAATGACGGCTGAGAAATTTATATGGGCGTGGATAAAGTCCGAGTTCCTTATGCCGAAAAAGCTGGTCTTTCATTCCACCAACACCTATTACGAATTGATGAAACCGGCAATCGAACAGAAACAGAAGGAGGCTTATAAGAACAATGATTAAAACCCTTACAAACCTGTTAAAGCAGGACAAAGAAAAGTTTGTAGTACCGAAGGGCGTACAGGATTGTATTCCCATTACCGCCATTTATGATGACGGTATTTTCCGTGTGGGCAAGGACAAGTATTCCAAGAGCTTCAAGTTCACGGATATTAACTTTGCCGTAGCAAGCCGTGAGGACAAGGAAGCAATGTTCCTTGAATACTCCGAGCTTCTCAACTCTCTTGACAGCGGAGCTACTACAAAGCTGACTATCAACAACAGACGGCTTAACCGTTTGGACTTTGAGAAAACCATTCTTATCCCCGAAACCGGCGATGAGCTTGATGTTTACCGAGAGGAATATAACAAAATGCTTCTCGACAAGGCGACCGGTGCAAATGCGATCGTTCAGGATAAGTATGTTACTATCTCCATCAACAAAAAGAGCGTGGAGGACGCAAGAACCTATTTTGCCCGTGTCGGTGCTGACCTGATTGCCCACTTTGCAAGACTCGGAAGCAAATGTGTGGAGCTTGAAACCGATGAAAGGCTGAGAATTGTCCACGATTTCTTCCGTGTCGGTGAGGAAACCGCCTACCACTTCAATATTAAGGAAACGAGAAAAAAGGGACACGATTTCAAGGATTATGTTTGCCCGGATACAATGGAATTTGAAAAGGACTACTTCAAAATGGGAAACCGTTACGGGAGAGTCCTTTTTCTTCGTGAGTACGCTTCCTATATCAAGGACAGTATGGTAGCTGAGCTTACCGACCTGAACCGCAACCTGATGATGTCCATTGACATCGTACCTGTTCCTACCGATGAAGCGGTGCGAGAAGCAGAGAGCAGACTGCTTGGGGTTGAGACGAATATAACCAACTGGCAGAGAAAGCAGAATCAGAACAATAACTTTTCCGCTACCGTTCCGTATGATATGGAACAGCAGAAAAAGGAAATGAAGGAGTTCCTTGATGACCTTACCACTCGTGATCAGCGAATGATGTTCGCTGTACTCACTATGGTTCATACTGCGGACTCCAAAGAACAGCTTGATAACGACACCGAAGCTCTGCTTACTACGGCAAGAAAGCATTTGTGCCAGTTTGCCGTTCTCAAGTATCAGCAGATGGACGGACTGAATACGGCTATGCCCTTTGGAACACGCAAGATTGACGCATTCAGAACCCTTACCACAGAAAGCCTTGCGGTATTTATCCCGTTCAGAGTTCAGGACATTTACCACGAAAACGGCATTTACTACGGTCAGAATGTTATCAGCAAAAATATGATTATCGCCGACCGCAGACAGCTACTCAACGGCAATTCCTTTATTCTCGGCGTATCCGGCGGCGGTAAATCCTTTGCGGCAAAGGGAGAGATTGAAAATATCATTCTTTCCTCCAACGCAGATGTTATTATCATCGACCCCGAGCGAGAGTATTCGCAGCTTGTAAAGGCTCTCGGCGGCGAAATCATCAATATTTCCGCTACTTCTCCGAGCCATATCAATGCAATGGATATGAACAAGGAATACGGCGACGGAGCAAATCCGGTTATCCTGAAATCCGAGTTCATTATGTCCCTTTGCGAACAGCTTATCGGCGGCACAAACCTCGGAGCAAAGCAGAAATCTATCATCGACCGTTGTACGGCGAGCGTTTACCGAGACTATCAGCAGAGAGGATATACCGGTACTGTTCCTACTTTGCAGGACTTCCGTGCGGAACTTTTGAAACAGGACGAGCCGGAAGCAAAGGAAATCGCCCTTGCTATCGAGCTGTTTACACACGGTTCTTTGAATACTTTTGCAAAGCCGACCAATGTTGATACGGATAACCGACTTATCTGTTATGACATTCTTGACCTCGGCAAGCAGCTTATGCCTATCGGTATGCTTGTCGTCCTTGACTCTATTCTGAACCGAATCACACAGAACCGTGCTAAGGGTAAGCAGACTTTCATCTTCATTGATGAAATCTACCTCCTGTTCCAGCACGAATACTCCGCAAACTTCCTGTTTACCCTTTGGAAGCGTGTGAGAAAGTACGGTGCTTATGCCACCGGCATTACGCAGAATGTGGACGACCTTTTGCAGAGCCATACGGCAAGAACTATGCTTGCAAACAGCGAGTTTTTGATTATGCTCAATCAGGCGTCAACCGACAGAATTGAGCTTGCCAAGCTGCTTAACATTTCCGACCTCCAGCTTTCATATATCACGAATGTTGACGCAGGACACGGACTGATTAAGGTCGGCAGTTCGCTTGTGCCGTTTGCAAATAAGTTCCCGAAGAATACGAAGCTGTATAAGCTGATGACAACCAAACCGGGCGAGGGTGTATAACCCTTGCCCTATTCTGTAAATGAGAAAGGAAACACCTATGAAAAACAAAATCTATATTGCCATAATCTGTGCTTTCAGCATTGTATTTGCCGTCAGTTCAGGTTTTATCATCAAGCACTATTACGACTCTGCAAAGCAGGCGGAAATGTACGACAATCTGATTGGGGTAGTGGAGACCGAGCCTGAAGAAACAAAAGAGCCGATGAACTACTCCGAAGAAAAGACCTTTATCCCGGAGTATCAGGAGCTTTATCTGCAAAACAACGATATGGTCGGCTGGATTAAGGTTGAGGACACAAAAATCAATTATCCCGTTATGCAGTCAAAGGACAACCCGAACTTCTATCTGAAGCACGGCTTTGATAAGGCATACACCGACTACGGCTGTCCTTATGTTCAGGAAAACTGCGATATGGAGCTGCCAAGCGACAATATCATCATCTACGGTCATCATATGAACGACGGCTCTATGTTCGCCGGTCTTATGAAATTCAAGGACAAGAGCTTTTGGGAAAAGCACAAAACAATATCCTTTGATACGCTGACCGACCGACAGACCTATGAAGTAATTGCCGTGTTCAAAACCGTGGTTTATACGGACAGTCCTGAAAGCTTCAAATATTATCAGTTCGTCAATGCGGAGACTGCCGAGGATTTCACAGCCTATGTTGAGAAGTGCAAGGAACTGTCGCTTTACGATACCGACGTAACCGCTGAATACGGCGACAAGCTCTTAACTCTTTCCACCTGTGAGTATTCCAGGACAAACGGCAGACTCGTTGTAGTGGCGAAGCTCATTAACGAATAACACAACAGGTGGTTCAGCCTGCATAGGAAGGAGGGATTGTATGGCTGATATTAAAACGAAAGACAATGCAAAAGGTACGATACGAACCATAGATAAGGCTGCCGTTGCAACCCAACGAATGAAGCAGGCGTATATCGCAACAAAAGAAAAGGCGGAACGGTCGGTAAATGCCAACAGCAGTTCTGCCGAGGAATATGCTTCCGATAAGCTGGAAAGCGGTATTGACGAGATGGTTCACGATGGTGCTTATGCGTTCGATAAGGCTGGACGAAAAGGACTTGAAACCACAAAAGAGAATATCCGCACCGCAAAGGACGGTATTCAGCGTTTCAAGCAACAACGAGCCGAGCAGTCTTTGAGAAAACAGGCTTCGCAGAATACAAGCTCGGCAATTAAGACTGTCGATAAGGCGGAAAAGACCATTAAGCAGTCGGCTACTTCCTCCGGAAAGAAAACCATTAAGTTTGCCGGGAAAGAAGCAACGAAAACCGCACAGAAATCGGTTAAGACGGCTGAACAGACTGCAAAAACGGCGATAAAGACAAGCCAGCAAGCGGCGAAAGCGGCACAGAAAACAGCTCAGGCGACGGTTAAGGCTTCGCAGAAAGCGGCACAGGCGGCAAAAGCTACCGCCAAAGCAACAGCCGCTACGATTAAAGCCGCAGCCAAAGCCACCGTTGCCGCAGTAAAAGCAATCATAGCGGCGGTAAAAGGTTTGATAGCCGCTATCGCTGCCGGCGGTTGGGTTGCGGTGGTAGTAATTATTGTGCTATGTCTTGTAGCCTTGATTGCGGGTTCTGTGTTTGGTATCTTCTTTTCGGGAGAGGATTCCGGCACGGGAATGTCAATGCAGACAGTCGTTCAGGAAATCAATCAGGAATATGATGACCGATTGGAACAGAAAAAGAACTCTGTAAGCTATGATGTGCTTGAAATGAGCGGAAGCCGAGCTGTGTGGAAAGAGGTTCTTGCGGTCTATTCTGTTAAAGTAAATACCGACCCCGACAATCCGATGGAGGTTGCCACGGTTGATGAAACCAAGAAACAGCTACTGTCGGATATTTTTTGGGAGATGAACGATATTTCTTCCCGAACGGAAACGAAAACCCATACCGAAATCGAGGAAAGCGACGACGGACACGGCAACATCGTACAGACCGAAACCACAGTAACCGAAACTTTTTTGTATATCACGGTATCGCACAAGACCGTAGATGAAATGGCGGCTATGTACGGCTTTAATCAGGAGCAGAAAGATTATCTTGCCGAGCTGTTGCAGGACGAAAACAATCAGCTATGGTCACAGGTGCTTTACGGTATCGGATACAGCGACGACCAAATCGTAACGGTCGCTCTGTCTCAGGTGGGTAATGTAGGCGGTCAGCCTTACTGGTCTTGGTACGGCTTTGACTCCCGTGTAGAGTGGTGTGCCTGCTTTGTTTCTTGGTGTGCCAACGAGTGCGGATATATCGACGCCGGTATTATTCCGAAGTATGCCGGTTGCGTAAACGGCGTTCAATGGTTCAGAGACCGAGGACAATGGGCAGACGGTTCGTATGAGCCTTCGCCCGGTACAATCATCTTCTTTGACTGGGAGGGCGACGGTGTGACAGACCACACCGGTATCGTTCAGAGATGCGAGAACGGTACAGTCTATACCGTTGAGGGCAACTCAGGCGACACTTGCAGAACCAAAACATACCCTGTCGGAAGCTCTGTTATCTACGGATACGGTATTCCGGCATATTAAAAATGATGGCTGCTCGTTTGAGTAGCCATCAAGTACATTTACCATAATACTGTTGGTTTTGGAATTTCAAGGTTTGATTTTATGATTTGAAAATAGTATATCGAATTTTCGGTTGTTATCATCAATATGCCATCTTTAATTTCGTAGTCATCATTAGATGATACCATTCCTTTAGAAAATACCACTTCGCTGTCGATAATAGGATTCCATTGAAAATACTGTTTATGAACAGATTTAATGATATAAAGTACACCTATTAGACCGAGATATTTTTTTCGCCAACTATCGGTTTGCGATTCACCTGATTTTGATGTGGAACATTTATAAGTCACAATGTATTCTTTCAATATAGCTTTATTTTTCATTGAATAACAAATAGGAATAATTCATTTTCTTTCTTGAAATTAAGTTAATTAAAGCTGAGCGTTGTTCCACTGCCCAAGAAAACCAATTATTCAATATCTTCTTTGCAGTCGGTCTATAAATAGTACCACCAATAGCTTTTTCAAAATCAAGAATCATTTGCTCAAAAGCCTCGTCTGTGTTTGTCAATTAGAAACTGCATAAAAAGGGCTCCAAAAAGTACAGTACCCGGTCAGCACCGTTTTGGCTTTTGAGAAGCCTCATTTCTGTAGTTTGTAGAGCCAAGGCGCTGCATTTTTCGTGACCATTCACGGGACCAACCACTGCACTTTTGGTGCCCCTTTTTAGGGCCCATATACTGCACAATGGGCGCCCAAACGCTGCAGTTCCGGAGCTCTTTCCGGTTTGGGGTATGGAGCCCTTTTGCGAGCCCCATACCCGGATCTTCAAATTTCGGATACTGTCCGCATGGCTGTCACATAGTCCATGGGAGCGCCGTTTTCATTGGCCATATACCAGGGATTATCGCATACTGCGTTGCCCTCTGAGACCCACTCATACAGGGAACGGTGCTCCTCGTCAGTCAGATCAAATCTGGATTCATAGGCTGCCAGATCGTTTTTCAGGATCTTCTGCAGCTGGGCATCAATACCGGGAATGAATTGTATCTTCATCTTCTCACCCCCTTGCTGTTCTCTGGCGGCGCATAGACTGGGTCAGCCGGTAGCTTTCGCCGGAGAAGATAACGATATGGGAGTGGTGGATCAGCCGGTCAATCAGCGCCGCTGTCAGCCGGTTATCACCAAAGACGGTATTCCACTGGGAGAACTCCAGATTGGATGTAATAATCAGGCTCCTGCGCTCATAGCAGTCGGAGATCACCTGGAACAGAAGCTCTGCGGATTCCTTGTGCAGAGGAACAAAACCCACTTCGTCAATCACAATGAGTTCCGTTTTCTTCATGGATGCCAGATAGCTGTTCAATGTGCCCTTGTTGTTTTTCTCCAGCAGCATATTCGCAAGAGATGCCGCTGTAAAGAACCGCACCCTGCGCCCTTCCTGACAGGCTTTCAATGCAATGGCTGTTGCAAGATGAGTCTTGCCGGTGCCAACGGTTCCCATGAAAATGAGATTCTCTTTGGCATTGAGAAAGGACAGGTCTGTCATATATTCCTGAGTCAGGCCTACGGGCAGCTCAATGCAGCTGTTCCAAACAAAATCGTCCAGGGTTTTCAGCACATGGAAGCCTGCGCTCTTTACCATCCGGTTGATACGGTTTACTTCACGCTCGTGGAGTTCCAGCTTCAGCAGCTCGCCAACGTACTGCTCAATATCATGGAATTCAATGCTGCGCCATTCCTTTGCCATGCCGCCCAGCTTCAGCTGACGCATCTGCTGTTCCAAAAGCTCAGACATTGACATCACCTCCCATTAAACCGTCATAGGCAGAGAGGTTGGGATTGTAATTCAAAACCGGGGTGTTGACACCAAGGTGCAGCGGATCCGGGTGGAATTCCTTCCGGGCAATCATGTAATAGCACTGCCGGATGCTGTCCGCATCGGTTCGGCCATTCTCATGGGCCAGTTCCAGAACATCATCGCAGAAACCGGCATTTCCGTCTGCTACCATCTCATCCAACAGGAACAGAGCATTCTTCCGTTCTTTTCCGCTGGTCTGCTTCAAATGGGTCTGCCACAGGGCAGGAAGCTGGGAGAAGAAGCGAGTATGCTCAACGGCGCCGGGCTTCTTGCAGAGTGTGGTCACATATTGGGTCCAGTCGTAGATCTCCTCACCACTGCCATAGCTGCGCTTATAAGTGCCCACCGGCTGGTGGTCGTGGAAGAATTCGACGTGGTCATAGTAGATCTTGGCCTGTACGGTCTTACCCGACAGCTGCGGATTCAGACCATACTTGTTGTTTTCAATGGTAACGAAGCCGTACTTGCTGACACTGAGAGCCGCATAGCGGAATACAGAGAAGGGATATTCCGGAAGCGCCAACAAACTGGATGCCTCCTCCAGCCACAATTCCTGGATAGGAATCTTGTGCTTGTAGTGGTCCCGCTTGGCATCCTTCTCGCACCAGTCCCAAAGATATTCATTGAAATCCTCAAAGGATGCAATGGTAGGAACGGGAACGAAAGCGTTTCTGCGGCTGTAACCCACCTTATTTTCTACATTACCCTTTTCATTACCGGAGGCAGGATTGCAGAAATCTGCCTGGAACCGGTAATGCAGCATGAAGCGGTTGAAACCGTCGGTAAGGACGCGCTCGGTTCCTTTCAGCACCTGAGCCACAGCGGTGGTCATGTTGTCAAAGCGGAGCCGGACGGGAACACCGCCGATTCGCTCAAAGATCCGCTTCATGCCTTCCAGCAGGCATTCCTGGTTCTGTGAAGGGAATGCCTGGGTATAACCCTTATTGGAATACGGAAAAGAAACCGTAAGCGCATAACCCTTCTGCTCCGTTCCGGCGGTATCGTAGTAGAGGAATTCTCCAAAGTCCACCTGGCCGCAGCCTTTCGGCTGTGCCAACGGCAGGTAACCGTCATTGGTCATCTTCAGGACGAATTTCTTCTTGCGGACATACCGCTTGACACTGGAGTAACTGCCGGTGAAGCCGCATTCATCCCGGAGCCGGTCATAGATCCGCTGGATCGTGTGACGCTGCTTTCGGGGAACCCTGCGGTCTTCCTCCAGCCACAAGTCAATAACCGGAATAAAATCTCCCAGCACCGGGTAGCTCCCCGGCTCGACATCGGGCAAATGATCTACACTCCAGTTGTCCTGGTAGGCGTATTTTTGGACAGTGCGGAAGTTGAAACCAGTCATTTCTGCGATTTCATTCAAACTTCGCTCTTCCACTTCGTAGAGATGTTTGATATACTGTTGTTGAGCCATTTTCAGCACCTTTCTGCTACCTCCTTAAGTGATTGGACACCACTATGGTAGCGATTTTGTTAGGTGCTGACAATGGCTTTTTTTACGCCGGTCAGATTATGCACTTTTCGAGCCCTTTTACTGTATTTCTAATTTACCATAAACACTCGTCGTATGTTACTTCATATGTATATTTATCATATCTCTTAGGTCAGTTTACAAGGAACTACACGCAGACCGTGAAACGGGCTGCTGACAAC
>ERZ857521.1653-NODE-1653-length-24893-cov-3.170545_pt1 | contig 24893 bp, 21 predicted proteins | sample MGYA00519701_ERZ857521 | MGnify/ENA primary metagenome ERZ857521 (study PRJEB31778, sample SAMEA3449346) | human gut metagenome | biome: human gut; feature: human-associated habitat; material: faeces | place: United Kingdom | collected 2010/2012 ...
GGTGGCGCAAACCTACCACAGCAATGTGACAAGGCGGTGCTTCCCTACTCCACCATGTAGTGCTCAAAGGCGGTTTTTGCACAAAGCGAATAGGGCTCGCCTCCATTGAGACCATCCTTTTTGTAATGCTCTCGAATATAGGGCGCAAGATCCCCGTTTTCATCACGCTTTTTGGTCAGCAGATCCCGGTCAAAGTTGTCGGCGATCTCATAGGCGCCGCAGCTGACGGTATGGCAGACAACCTGATAACCCATACGCTGCGCCTTGGCAATAAACTGACGCAGCTCGGCATCGGTTCCGTAGCGCTCATCCAAAGGATATTGCTGCGGAAAGCGGCCGTCATGTCCGCCGGGGCCCCATCCGACCAGGCAGATTTCCGCCTTCTTTATGCCTTTTTTGTACATTTCGTCCACAATTTTGTGAAGCGTTGCCACATCGCAGGTAACTTTCATGGGAGGCTCGTTTTTCAGATTCTGATGGCGCACCGGGGTAGGAATGGGTTTCCAGCCCATCCGAATTCGCAGCTCTAACCCTTCCGCCGCCTGCCGGAGCGTTTCGCGTTCCAGCACCTTTTCCCTGAGCGGCACGCAGCCTCCGTAGGTCAACTGGTACTGCCGATATGCCCGTGCCATATCCACATACGTGGCATCGGGCATCATCTGATAAACCACCTTTACATCCTCATCCGGGATATCGCCATCAAACTTGAAATGAGCGGAAAGACTGTATACGCCATGCTTGCAGCTCACTTGGAATCGGGAATCAAAATCCTCGCCCTGGATATGAACCATCACCGCTTTGCGGTTGCCGCAAATCCCTGCTACCGGCATACCCGCAGGCCAGGTTTTGAAAAGCGTATCCGGCTTCTGGTCGAAACGGCATAACGCATACCCATAATAAAAATTGGTTGGAAAAAACATATAGCCCTCATCCCCGGCTTTGGCCGTGGTGAGGTTGGACTCCAAAAGCAGGGTTTCAAAGCGGGGAACCGTCAGCTGCGCTCTGGGAATGACGGCGGTGATCAATCCGCCATGTTCCGATACAACTGGTGTGAGTTGTACAACCTTTCCTTCCCGAGTAACTGCCGTCGCCAAAAACTGTACGTCCATATTTCACCCTCCGTACCTTTGCACAGGAATCCTGCGCTTCAGGCTGCCTTTCTTTATTATGTACAGCCATTATATTTTAATCAATCAGGACCCGCAATTTATGAATCGATATAATTATTGTGTTTTTCATCATTTTTGATTTTTGCTGTTGTTATTTTTTATATAGCAAAGGATTGCGAATTTTCGATTTTTATAATATAATTATTTATAAGTTCATTTATTTCCAGCAGGAGGGACAAGCGATTATTCCAATAAAAATATAAGAAAGGAAATGTACAAATCGATGAAATACATTCCTTTGGAAGGCATGAACAAGGACATCCTGATACAAGACGTATATGGGCATAGCCAGAAATGGGTGAATGGCGGAAACTTTTCCTTTATTAACAATCCCCGCAGAAACAGCGGCTTTATGTATATTCTCAGCAAGCGCGTTGATATCACCATGAAAAGCGGAGTGCAAACAAGCTTTTTTCACGGCAATTTAATCTATATTCCTCAGTACAGCGAATACTTTATTGAATTCTGGGAGACGATGGGGGAATACAGTGATCTGCAGATCAATTTTATTCTGTGCGATCTTTCCGGCGAAACGTATTCGTTATCGGATCGCATCACGTGCGTTCTCAACGAGGTTCCCTCTGAAATCGCCCAGATCTTTTATCAGACCTGCGACCTGACCAATAATATGAAAAATGCATATTTCCAGGTGATGGAGCAGCTTTACAAGCTGATGGGCACCCTTGTGGAATACCAGTTTATGCGTCAGGCCTCATTGCAACCGCAGCGCAGCATATCTCCTGCATTGCACTATATGGATACGCACATCCGCGAGAACACCTCCATCCCGGCATTGGCCCATATGTGCATGATGAGCGAGTCGGGCTTTCGCTCCGCCTTTAAAAAGCAGATCGGTATTTCTGCTACCCAGTATAAAATGCAATTGAAAATCCAGCGGGCAAAGTATCTGCTGGATAACAGGCCAGAGCTGGCTATCGTAGAGATTGCCGAGCTGCTGGGTTTTTGCGATGCGGCCTATTTCAGCAAAGCATTTTCCGAAGCAGTAGGTATGCCTCCAGGAAAATATCGAAAGGATAAGGAGGCCGCCCATCAGATGGAACGGCCATAACAATAAGCATTATTGGCTGAAGTGGACCCTGCTTCCCTGACCTGGGGGGTGCGGACAGAAAGTGGGACAAGTTATTCTGCCAAACCAAGGTGCTGTCTATATTTGAAGGGACTGCCCCATCCAAAGACAGTTTAATGCGCTATTGTACCAATGAATTCGTTATCTAACGCTCCTCCAAAATCAGCCAGCGAACTCTTTGTCCAGGGGTGCCATAAAGCATTTCATTTTTTAGTCGTTCGAAGAAACCTTCACAAGCGGTGTGTCCTTGCGCATTTCCCCGGTTGCGCCATTGGCGCAGGGGGAGAATGTGTGCTGGCGGAAAAGACGCCGCAGGCGAACTTTTCCGATAAGCTCAGCATCATGTAGCGAACGCTCCCCAGAGGCTGCAGTTTTGTCCCCCATTTCCATTGCAGGGTCCCCTACCATCCCCTTCTTCCGTGGACCTTGAAAAGCAGCAGGAGCATCCCGATCAGGGAGCCGAGTGCAAGCACGATCCAGAGCGCCAGCTCCGCCGCATCGCCGGTTTTGGGCGGTTGGCTGGAAATGTCCACGTTATCCCCGGGATCGACAGGGTTCACCGGGCCGTTTTCATTCTTCCAGAATAACGCAAAGGGAGAAAACTCATTTACCCTTATGTGAATCCCATATGGCGTATTTGTAAGGGTCCTTTCATCGGCAGCGTGCAGGAGCATGGTATAATCGCCATCCGGCAGCGCATCATCGTCATTTCGGTCAAGCCCATAGTAGTGAACGATGAAAAACTCCGTATTCTGGTCCGTTCCCTCCGGATAGGGCCAATAGATGTCCACAGGGTTGCTGGCGGTAACCCAGACATTTCCGTTGCTGGTGTCCACCAGGTCAAGGTAACGGAATTCCACCTGATACTCCTGCGTGATTCGGGAGGAAAACGCCTCGAGCGCATTCTGGTGCAGCGGTGCCTGTGCCTCGCTCACAATCTCATCCGCCAGCAGCTTTACCGCGTTGTAGTTTTCTACCTCCAGAGGGCTCTTGTTGATGTAGAACAGCGTATCCGGCTCAACCTGCGCGGTAAAATTGTCCACAGGCTCTGTGGGCGCTACCGTGTGGATGGTCGTCGTGGGGTCTTCATCAAGCGTCACACCGCGGATGGTCAGTTTCGCCGATTGGACGCCAACCTTCATCTCGCGTATACGCTTGTCGGGAAAGGTGATGACCGCTCTGAAGAAATCGGCATTCAGCGCTCCCGCGTAGATGGTCATGTCGTAAATCTGATAGAGATCCTCCAGTTCGATTTCAAAGTCGTCGCTGTTGCTCCTGTGCCCCTCCTCATCGGTGAATGCAAGCCGGATTGGATCCTGCCCCTTCGCCGGTACGATGCGGTAAATGTACCGTCCATCGGCCATGCTGCTGTTTCCTTCTTTTGCGTCGTAGCGTTCCAGTGACCACGTCCTCGTCGTGCCCGCGGCATCGGAATAGGCAAAGCTGAGGTAGTCCGAAAGATCAAGCGGCTCATCCAGCGGCGCACCGACCGCCGTCTTGAGGGCCTGGTCAACATCCAGAGGCAGCTCTATGATGAAACCGGGCTCGGGCAGACCGTCGCTGGCCGTATTGACCACATTGCCGCCCAAATCGGTGACCACGCTCTCATAACCTGCGCCACCCACATAGATGATAATATCCGCAAGAGAAATGACGACCGGTTTGAGCTCGCACAGGGTTGCCCAGTTGCCGTTGAGGCCGAACACCTGGTCGATCACGGTCACGGGGCCGACCCTGACGTTGTTTGCCATGGAATCGAATTTCCAGTCAAGCGTCTCATCGACTCCGGCGGACGGTTTGCCCAGGTAGCCGGGCGCCTGATGGCTGGCGGGAGCTGAGGCATTTTTATCTACGTCCGTATAAGCCGTCAGATAACGGCTGGTGCTGGAATAGCTGATGGGGGCGTCATCGTAGTTCGTGACCGCCACCAGCGCGGGCTGATAGTAGTCCACATTCTGCGCCCATAAGAAGATGCTGTCATCCAGCTCCAGCGTAATGCCATAGCCGGTATAATCCGTCGGCCGGTAGCCATAGCCGATGGCCTGCGAATGATAGCCGCCGTAGGCGCGTACAGAAGCGCCGTTTGTAATGGAAATTTTGAAGGCAACGCTTCGATTTTGATTTGCGACCGGATAACCCGAACCGATGCCGGCGCCGCCATAACTTCCGGAGTATCCCCGGCCGGTGCCGCCGTGTGCCGCAACGGAAGTCCCCGCTCCCGAAATGGAGATGCTGCCGCTTCACTCGGGACTGACCTGTCCATCCACATCCCCATAATGAACAGGGCTGTAGGAGGTGTTGGTTCCGCCGCCGATGCCGGCCGCGCCGCCGCTCGCTCTGGCGATGACCGTTCCGCCGGTTATGCTGACTTCCTGGACGGAGCTGTTGTTGCCGCCGCCGATGCCGGCCGCGCCCATGGAGTCTTCAGACGGTCCTGCCGTTGCGGAGATAGAGCCGCTCGAAATCCGAATACGGCCACCGTCGCAGATGGCTCCGCCGCCGATGCCCGCGCCCAGCGTTCCGCCTTCCGCAATGATGCTGCCGCCGGAAATGAGAATGGAAATTTGAGAGGAGGCCGTGTCCTCGCCCTGTCCGCCACCGCCGCCAATGCCCGCGCCGTTCCCGGCGGCGTGGGCGCGGATGGTTCCTCCGTGCAGTTCGATGCGGCCCACAACCTCGCCCCAGTAGTAGGGGCTGATGTCCGTATAATTGTTGATGTAGCCCATGTTGAAGCCGCCAGAACCGATGCCGGCCCCGCCGCCGAAGGCGTTTTCGCCATCTACATAAGCGGAGGCCGCGCCGCCGGAGGCGTCGAGGATGCCGGTGAAGCCCTCCGTGACGCAGACCAGTCCGAAATCGACGCTGTCGCCGCCGTGCTGGTCCTCGCCATTTCCGCCGATGCCTGCGCCTCCGCCGTAGGTGCCGCCCACAGCGTCTCCATCGCCGCCCTCAACGTTGAGCGTGCCATCTCCGAAAAGATAGAACTTTCCGCTGGCATCCGTGTCATAATTCCAATCGGAGTCATAGGCGGGCGCTACGCATATACCGGCAAAGCCGCTGCCGCCGGTGAGACGGTTTTCGCCCACGACCGTCAGTTTAAGCGTCGCGCCTGCCTCAACCCGGATGGCAGGCTTGCCGGATGCTGTGATTTGCAGGTTGGAGATGGTGATATCCTGCGTTCCGCTCTGGATCACAATGGACTCGCTGCCCGTACCGCTGATGATGTAGGGGCCAGTAGATGCGGTCTGCGACGATCCCTGCTGATAGCCCGTCTCCGTGATATAGATGGTTCCTTGGGCAATGTCAAGCTCTTCTGCGAGCGCACGGCTCCCTGTACCGCAGAATATCAGAATTGCAATCACCAGCACTGGGGCCATCAGAGCGACGAACGGTCTTGCTATCAAGAAAAAAACCTCCTCGAAATGATCTTTTTTCCCTGGTCAAGAAAAGCACGCCAGCGCCCTGACCTTGGTTTGTATGGGGAAGCGCTCGCATCCTCCGCTGCAAACGTCTCACCCGAAACAGATTTTCAAGCGGCGACCCATTTTGGGTGGGAACGCGACCATCTCAAAAACGAACTTCGCCTGTGTTTTGGAAATCGTTTATGGTCTGTTTTTGGAAACGCGTTGCAGCCGTGAGGCCTGAACATTGTATCCCGACAGTACAGGCACAGCCCCAAACGAGTATGTATGATATCGAAAAAGCCACCCTTTTCGGATGGCTTTGCCGTCATTGGTTGTTTTTGCGTCGCAATTGGTTAAGCGCTCAGGATAACGCACACGGTCAGGGTTTCCCCCTCCAGCTGATAGCGGATATTCCCTCCATATTTTCTGGCAGCAAGAACAACGCTGTCGATCCCAGTGCCTTTTTTCCGAAGCATCCCGTTTTCAATCGCCAGACCGGCCTTGCAGGGATTGCGGCACACGATCACGGTCTTGTCCGAAACCGTGTGGATATCCACGTGAATTTCCCCATGCGAGCCACATTCCTTGCAGCCGTTCAAAGCATTTTCCAGAAGATTGGAAAGAATGGCGGCAAAATCGATGTCTGCAATGGGCGAATCCTGCTGCGTATCCGCAGACGCTGAAACCGCAATGCCGTCTTTCTGCGCTTTGATGGAAAAGCTGCTGAGGATGGCATTGACCGTGGCATGTGGACAAAACACCTTCGGCTTTGCCGTGTCCAGGCTCTCGTTATATTGCTCCACATAGCGCAGGGCTTCTCTGCTTTCGCCCTTTTGCAGCAACGCCACGATATTTTGATTGTGATGCCGGAAATCGTGGCGGATGGTTCTGAGGGTCATTTCCCCCTCTCTGGCGAGCGCAAGCTGCCCTTGCAGGTATTCGATATTTTTGCCGATAAGCTCCATGCTGCTTTCATCGCTCATATACTGAACCGTTTCGAAGATCACCCATAGCACCGAGCCATAAATCAGCACAACAACGGCAAACAAAAATATGTTTTCATCTTTATGGCCGCCATGCGGATAGAAAAGCACCACAAAAGAGGCAAAAGCCGCCAGGAACAGCAGGGAAACCAGAGAAATGGAATACCAGGTCCGCCTCTTTTTTACCGGGACCGTCCGTATGCGGGGACGGAAAAACGTCAGATACGTCAGTACAACCGGAATATACAGCAACGTTCTGGTGATATTCCTTGCATACTGCATTTCGATGTCCGACAGCGAGGGAACCAGCGCATCGGCGATCAGGACCGCCGTGCAGTGGAGGATACAGAACAGATTGGAATAGCTGATAAACAAAAATAGCTTCTTGCACAGCGCATCCGACGAGGTCAGGACAAAAACGAAAAACCCGGCAACGATGGTGGCGGAAAACATGGCAGGCGCCGCATACGGTGACTCTGCGCCGATCCGCGCCGAAACAATCAGCGTCCAGCCGATACAATATGCGGCAAACGCCGCATAGGCCGCCACGGTTTTCCCAGCGAATATTTCCGCTCGGTCATGACGGCAAGACAGCAGACGTGTGTCAGAGCCAGCAGTCCCACCATCGCTGCATCATGAATCACCGCCCGGTTGCCTCCTTTGTATAGAAATCAAAGTACTGCTGTTTCACCTCGCTGCGCAGCCGTCTCGGCACGGGGACCGTCTCTCCGTCTGCCATTACCACCGCAGCCGGGAGCAGGCTTTGCACGCAGCGCAGATTGACGATATACGAGGCACCCAGTGCCGCAAAGCCGCTGGCGCCCCGAAACCGTTTCTTCAGTTCCGTCAGCGTCATGCGCGTTTTAAGACAGTTTCCCGATTTCAAATGGATTTCCAGGATGTGATCCCTGGCTTCCACATAGGTAACGGAGTATAAATCAATCCGATGAATTTCATTCCCGCATTGAAGGGGGATATACAGACGCCGGCGCCTTTTTTCCATCACCCGGTCAAGCGTATCCACCAGTCTCTTTTTCGTGTAGGGCTTTGTGAGATAGTCGTCTACATGCAGAGCAAAGGCCTCTACCGCAAAGTCCGGGCTGTTGGTCAGGAAAACAATATCGGTTACATCTTGGCTTTTGCGCTGGATTTCCCGCGCGACCTCAGTGCCAAGAACACCGGGCATGCAAATATCCAGCAGCGCAATATCCGGAGCGCCGCTTCTGTCTATTTCGTCCAGCATATCAAACGGACTGGAAAAGCAGCGAACGGAAAGAAGCAAATCCGGATGCGCTTCCGCATAGCCCGCAACGAGCTTTTGTACCGTCTCAAGCTCGCTTTTCTGATCGTCGCATATCATGCAAAGCATCATCTCGCCACCTTCTGGTTATATATTAAGAAAGTATCATCCGTATTATCAAAAATAGCGTATCATTATACCATGAAGCTCCCTTCCCTTCAAGAATTTGGGACGCATATTAGAGCACAGCGTCGGGGCACCTGTTCGAGTCCTATTGTGACCACCAGAAAAGGCCGTCGAGTGCAAGGCTCAAGGGGCAGGGATTGACAAAGTGCGGGGCAGGGGCATCGTGTCCCGCTGCTTCATCATTCGCGCCTCCCGACGGTTTTCTTCTTTACTATCCGTTGCCGAAAGGATACAGGCCCCTGGCCCGATTTATTCTCCGAGACAAGCCGGGCAAAAAGTCTGCAGGATGCCAGGTACCCACGGCCGCGAAACCCGCCCCTTTTCCCCGGTTTCCAGAAAAGCGGAAAGCCAACGGCGCTGTAAGCGCAAGAAAAGCGCCCATGCCGGTAACTCTTTCCCGGCATGGGCGCTTCTTTCGTTCAAATGGGGGCTGTCGCTCACCTGGCCCTGTCTTGCCTGCGGCGGCTTACCATCAGCGCCGTCAGGCCGCAGAGGCTCACGACCATCAGCGCCGCCCACCATCCCGGCTGGCTGCCGTCGCCCGTCCGGGGCGGATCGGGATAGGCGGGAATGGCGATCATGACCGGATCGCTCACCGCGTCCATGGGGTCTTTTACCACGATATACACATACTGTCTGCCTCTGGGAAGCCCGGTCAGTTCAAGGGTGATCTCCTCATTTGCGATGCACGGCTCTCCCTCTCCCGAAGTATCGATCTGCGGATCTTCCAGCCACCGGTCCATCACCAGATAATAATAGCTGCCGGGCTCATCGCTGGTGAATGTGACCGTTGCCTCGGAGTGGCTTAAGCGCTCTACCTCCGTCACCTCAATGATCGGTTCATAAACCGTCACGCCGTTTGTGAGCACAGCATGATCCATGCCGATAATCAGGGAGGACTGCGTGGTATAGAGCTCGTGGATCGTGACCTTGGCCCCCGCCGTTTCGCGTGATCGTGAGCAGGCTGTTGGCTGGCATCACGACCCGGTCAATCACGACGCTGCCCTCAGGCATTCCGCTGAGGTTGAGCGTCGTCTTTCCCTCCACATAGAGCGTTCCGATGGACACGCTCATCTCTGCCACCTTGCCCGTATCGTCAGGCGCCAGGGCGGTGAGGTTGACCGTCGTGTTTTCCTCGGCAAAGAGCGCCCCGATCGATACGCTGACATTTCCCGCCTTCCCCGTGATGGTCAGCACCGGAGTGCAAAGCGTCCCCTCCATTGTGAAGGAGGCATCGCCGCCATGGCCGACCTTGCCCGGCTTGCCGCCGTTTCCGCCCGCGCCGCCGACGCCGCCATCGCCGCCGTTTCCGCCATTTCCGGTGTCCCAGGATAATGAATCCCTGATGATTCCGCCTTTTCCGCCCGCGCCGCCGAAATGCTCAGCGCCGCCGCTTCCAGTCGCCATGCCGGTATTATATCACGGGTCCGGATCGACGTCATAGTCTCCCTGCGTGGTGGGAGGATGGCCCATTTCACCGACCGCTATGGCTCCCATGTCGTTTGCTCCGCTGGAACCTCCGTGACCGCCAGTCCCGCCACGGCCGCTGTCGCCGCCTGTACCATACCACGCGGATGTATACTTGATCTGCGTTCCGGAAGCGATCGTGACCCCGTCTGCAAAAACATAGTCTGACGTCAGCCTGAGAGAAGCGTTTCCGCCGTCGCCGCCGTCGCCACCCCGGCCGCCCTTTCCGCCAGTCCCGCCGTTACCGCCATCACCGCTTACATGAAACGGCAAAAAAACCGCATCGCCGCCGTTCCCGCCGCGGCCGCCGTTTCCTCCGTTGCCGCCATCGCCGCCATGGCCGCCGTTGCCCCCTTCACCGCCGTTCCCGCCTGTAACGGTAATGACGCCGAAGCTCTCGTCAGACAACTCCAATGAAAGCGGCTGCCCGTCCGCGCCGTCCCTTCCGTCCGCGGCCTTCTCCTGATCGGCGCCGCGGGTCCCGACCGCGCCGTTACTGCCGCGTTTCCCGTCGTGGGAAATGGTCGCTTTGCCTCCGTTCCCGCCGTTTTCGCCATTTCCGCCATTTTCTGCTTTTTGCGTTTGATCCCGCCCCTTTTCCCCGTCCTCTCCATTTTCCGCAATGACGGTAAGATCGGCTCCTGCCGCAAACGCCGCAACGGGCATTTGCGCAAAAAGCACCGACAGGATCACCAGAACCATCAGGCACTTTCTCATTGCCATCCAAACCTTCCTCCCAGTGTAAAACTGCCCGCCTGGCAGCAGAATGCATCTTTACATATATATCATAATGACATTTTAGCGTCAATGCTTTCGTTTGATTTCAACATCGAATCGCTGCAGGGCTACGATACATGTTTGGACAGGAAAGGAAAAAGCAGGAGTCTTGCGCATTCATCTGGTATCGTTGAGTTGCAGCAACAACTAAGGAAGTCACTCAAGCCTCATGAAGCGGATAATATGAAGTACCGCCAGTTTCCGATGGAACCTGCAAAGAAGTATGACGTAAGCCGGTCAAGCAGCGAGGACAACAACACCCGGTCCTACATCTACTCCTGGCTTGGCTGCCACGACGGGTCCCGCCCATCCCTGGTCTGCCAGTCCCACCGGCCTCATAGGCATCCAACCAGCATGTCCAACCAAAAGGAACGCAAACTCACTGCCGACATGCACCGGCAAGACCCTGACCTGGGCATTGTGAAGTTGTGTGCACAGCTCCGAAAGTGAGGGGATAACCCAACCGTAGAAAGCCTGTAGGGGGTGCAAAGGCAGGGTTGTATAGCAAAAGTTTTGAGGGAAAAACCTTACAAGTCCAAACCTTATGAGCAGGCGCAACATCCCGGGCAGCTTGTTCAGCTCGATGTGACAGTTTTATCCCGGCGCTGCATCGCCGGTCTGCAATTGAAGCTGTATCCATACACCGCTCTGCGCGATTCCATCCGCCACATGCGTCCCGGCAGTTCCCAGAGATAACCTTTTTTTCAATACGTTTCACAACCTACAGAAAAAACGCCCCGCCTAAGCGGGGTACCAGACTGTCAACAAGCCCATTTTGAGAGGTTTGGAAGGCCGAAGTCCTCCAAGTGAAAACCGAATCCAGCGACATGTACAGTGGACTCGGAAGCCTTCCGAAGCAAGGCTTGGATGCTGACTAAATACGGAGTACAGGGGGGATCATCCCCCTGCCTGGGTTTGAGGAGCGCCCCAAAGCCTTATGCCGCAAAATTTCTCTCCAAATACATGGGTTGTTCAACGTCTTGAAGCCTTGCGCGTTTCTCTGGCCACGCTGGAGGCGCCGAAGAGAAGCGTGTGCCCTGTGGGCACTTGCATGAAGCGCAAAGCGACCCGCAGGCGTGAGCAAATACAAGCGCTACGCGCGGCCAGCGCGCACAGCGCCGATGTTTGCGAGGAGAGGAAACGTGCCCTGGCGGAAAAGGGCGCCGCATGCGCGCTTTTTCGATACGCTGACGCCCCCGCTTAAGCGGGGGCGCAGGATAGAAACCAACTGATTATTTTATTCGGCGGGAGCCTCGGCTACCCCCACAATGCGGCCTTCGCCGTAGGGATTGGCATATGCCTCGCCTACCACACCTTCCAGGGTGCCGGTAATGTAGTCGATGAGCACCTGATTATCCAGCTTGACCTCGTCCTGGAGCAGGTTGCAGCCCTGGAACATGGTAAAGCCGTCGCCGCCGTCCTTGAGCATATAGTTATGGGAGGCAACGGTATAGGTCTTGGTCAGGTCGAGGTCCTCCCCGGCGACCTTGACGTTCTTGACGCGGTATTCGCCGTCCACGCCAATGAACAGGCCGTTCTCGTCAGCAGTGCAGGAGGACTCGATGTAGGTATGAATCTCATAAGTCAGGCCGGAGACCTGCAGGAAGCCGCCGTTTTCGCCGGGCACGTTGCGGGCGCCCCACTCCAGCGCGTCAAGTATCTGCTGGCCGGTGGCCTCGACCACGCACAGGGCGTTGCCGAAGGGATGCACCTGAAGGATATCGCCCAACGTGATATCGCCCGCAGGAATGGAGACGCGGATGCCGCCGCCATTGACGAAGGCCACGTCGGCATCGCCCTGATCGCGGTAGGCGTCGGCGCACAGGTCGCCCAGATTGGTCTCGGCGTTGCGGATGATGCGGATGGGCTGACCGTTTTCATCCACGGCTTCGGGGTCGTTAATGGTCAGCTCCACGTCGGATTTGGCCACGACCTCGCCCAGCTTCTCGTCGAGGGTCTCGGTGGCTTCGGCCACGGCGGTGGTAATATCGTTCTCGATTCCCAGCAGCGCGGGCACGGACACATCGTTGGTCCAGGTGTACAGGCCGGTCTGGATGGAGCCATCGGCGGCGGAGATGCGGGCGTAACCGATGCCGCCCAGCTTGGTGCCGCAGCCCGAGCGGGGCACGTCCTCGCCGTCCTTGTTCTGCATGACCACCTGATCGGTATCATGGCTGTGGCCGTCCAGGAAGGCGTCGATGCCGGTGGTGTTGGCAATCACATCGGCATAGGTGTAGGGCGCGCAGGTAGCCTCGTTGCCCAGGTGGGCCATGGCGATGACATAGTCCGCCCCCTCGGCGATGGCCGCGTCCACGGCGGACTGAACGGCGGCGTAAAGCTTTTCGCCCGTCTCATCCTGCATGAAGCCGTAGATGAAGTTGCCCTCGTCATCCTGGAAATACTTGGGGGTAGAGGAAGTGATGGTCTTGGGGGTCGTCACGCCGACGAATGCGATTTTCACGCCCTCAATTTCCTCGATCACATAGGGATCGAACACCAGCTCGCCGTCCTTGTTGAAGTTGGCGCTGATGTAGGGAAAGTCCGCCATTTCCGTCAGTTCAAGGAAGCGGTCCATGCCATAGTCAAATTCATGGTTGCCGGGGATGGCCACGTCGTAGCCCACGTCGTTCATCAGGCCGATGATGGCTTCGCCCGTGGTCATGGTGCCGATGGGTTCCCCCTGGATGGCGTCGCCATTGTCCACCAGCAGTACATGGCTGCTTTTTTCCATCGTGTCCCGCACGGCGGCCAGACCGGCGTAGCCGAATCCCTGGTCGATGCCGCAATGCACGTCGCTGGTAAACAGCACGACAATGTCCTTGGTCAGCCCGGTTTCCTCGGCGAAAGCCGAGCCGCCTACAAGCAGAAGCAGGGCAAGCAGTAGAGCCAGAAGTTTCTTCATGGAACGGTACCCTCCTTTTGTTTGATCCGATTGCTGTTTGTATTATACCACAACCAGTGATAACTTCCTATCAAAACCAAGAAAAATCGGGAAGAATTTTTCGTTTCCCTCCCGGATGGACTTTTTTTCAAAATCGTGGTAGACTTTGGTATTCACTTGTTCTGTCTCACGGAAGAAGGCGGAGGTTTTTCAATGATCGCAATCCGGCTGCTGTTGTTGACACTGCCCCTCTATGGGCTGTCGCGCCTGGCCATGCGGCGCTTAAGGCTTCCGGTGGAGGGGGCGCTGCCCCTGACGATGGTATCCGCCGCGACGCTCACCACGCTTGCGGGCATGCTCAACCTGCTGTCTGAAGCCGTATGGCTGCTGTGGGGAGCGGGCCTCGTCCTGGCGGCAAATTCCCTGTGGCGGCGGGAATCGCTGCGTGCCGTCGTTACGCCGGGCACATGCTTCTTTGCGGCTGCCGCGATAGGACTGGCGTTTCTAATGAATGGTGCACGGGTTTTGCAATATGACGATTTCAGCCACTGGGCGCTGGTGGCACGCACCATTCTTGAGCGAAACGCGCTGCCCACCTTTCGGGATACGACCCTTTCCTTTTTGAATTATCCGCCCGGAAGTGCCTGCTGGATTTATTTTTTCTGCCGTCTCTGCGGCACAGAAAGCGAGGGCGCCATGCTCTTTGCCCAGTCGCTGATGATGCTGGCATGCCTTCTTCCCCTGTTTTTAATCGCGCGCAGGCGGCCCGTGTGGTCGGTTTCGCTGGCCTCCGTCGTGGCAGCATATGCGTTTCTTTCACGAGAGACACAGCTGATGACGCTTTATGTCGATCTGCTTCTTCCAATGGTGGCCGCAGCGGGCATGCTTCTGGCCCTCTCCAGTATCCGCGAGCCCCGCAGAGCCGCTTTACTGGCGCTCCCTTTCTCCGTCTATGCCTATCTGGTCAAAAACAGTGGGATTCTTTTCTCGCTCCTGATTTCCCTGCTGCTGGCCGGTATCGCCCTGTGGAATCGGCGGCAGGGCCGCCCGCCTGCACGGCGCGACTGGCGGTGCATCCTGGGGGCCTGCGTGGCCCCCGTGGGTGTGCTGTACATATGGAACCGGCATACGACCATGGTGTTTGAAAATGCGTCAGCTACCAAGCATGCCATGCGCCCGGGACAACTTTTGTCTACCTTTTCGGAGAAAACGGCTGCCGAAATCTCCGATATCTGCTCCGCCTATGTTTCCGCCCTTGGCGAAGCGTCGGTGCTGCCGCTGGCGTGCCTTGCGGTGATGGGCTTATGCCTGCTGGCTGTAAGCGCGCGCCGCCGCGCCCTGTACCGTCCGGGTGCAGGCGCGCTCTGCGCAGCCGCTCTTGTATCCGTCATTTACCTGTCCGGTCTGCTGTTGATGTATCTGTTTTCCATGCCCACGGGCGAGGCCCTGATACTGGCGAGCCTGAATCGCTATCTGAGCACGCTGGACCTGTGGCTGGTCCTGATGACCGCGGCTGTGGCGCTGGCATCGCTCGGCGCCTGTCCGCCGCGGGGACGTCAACGTTTTTTATATGGAGCCGCCGCGGGACTGTGCGCTGTGGTTCTGCTGTTTTTCAGCGGGTTTCCGGACGCGTCCGTGCTGCATCACCGTCAGTTGTACGCTCAGTCGGACCGTGCCAAAGTCGACGCAGCTATTGCCGAAAAAGGCATTCCTGCCGGCGAGCGCTATATCCTGGTAGGCATGCAGGACGGCGGCAGGGCCTACTATATTTTTCAGTATCTGCTGGACCCGGCGTTCCTCTCTCTGAATCTGGAGGACTGGCGTCAGGCGGACGCGATTCTGATTTACGATCCCAAACCGCTGGAGCTGGTCTATATTGAACAGACCATCCTGCCATCCGGCGAAGCACCCGTCATCTACGACTGCCGCTAGCGCCCTCATTTCTCCGGCATGGGGATGGTATACAACGGCCGGGCAGTGGGCATCGGCGGCAGCGTCAGCGAAGGCGCAGCCGAGGGTGCGGTTCCTTGGCCTGCCTCTGCCTGCGAAAGGCTTTCGGCCTGGGCCGCGAGCGTCTCGATGGTCTGCGCGTCCTCCTGCGCCCGCTGTTCGTAGGCCAGGGCTGTCTGGGCGCTTTCCTCCATCAATGCGTCCAGCTGCTCTTCCAGCTCATCGGCGCGTGCGGATGCGGCCTGGCTCCGGGCCGCTGCGTCGTCCAACGCTTTTTGGGCCTGTGAAAGCTCCATCGCCAGCGTGTCGCGCTCCTCTGTCAGCGCGTCCAGATCCGAAGCGAGCGTATCCCGCTCCAAAAGCAGCGCATCATAGTCCCCAGCCAGCGCCTCCGCCTGGCGCCGAAGCTCCTCCTGGTCCTTGCCCTCCTGAACGCGCTGAGCATCCGACTGCGCCATGAGCTCCGCGAGTTCCTGCTGCCTCATCAGCGCCTCGTCCCGCTCGCGGGCGGCTGTCTCCAGCGAGGCGGAAAGATCACCGTTTTGCGCCTCCAGCTCGTCGGCGCGTTCGGTCTGCTGCTTCACCTGAAGGGCCATTTCGTCCATCAGGGTATTTTTTTCGGTTATCTGGCGCATCTGCTCCACGCTGCCCGCCACGATAAACCCCGAAACCGCCAGCAGCGCGATCATCAGCGCCGTCACAATCATCACCGTCTGTCTCATATGCGGTATCCCCCTTCCATCTGCGCATTCAAAAAGCGCCCGGTGCAAGTATGCCCGGACGCCGGGGGAAAAATACCTGTCATTTGTCAGGGTGTCAACGGCTCGTCCACCTTCTCCTGCGCGCTGGGCAGGGGCGGAAGTTCACGGATGTCGGAGATGCCGAAATGTTCCAGAAAACGGTCCGTGGTAGCGTACAGGATAGGCCGGCCCAGCGCCTCCTTGCGCCCGGCCTCCCGGATGAGCCCCTTGTGCAGAAGCGACTGAACGGAATAGTCGCACTTGACCCCGCGCACCTGCTCCACCTCGCCCTTGGTGACGGGCTGGCGGTAGGCGATGACAGCCAGCGTTTCCATGGCGGTCTGCGAAAGGGTCTGGCGCTGCACGGGCTGAAGCAGGCGTTCTACATAGGGCGCGTATTCCGGGCGCGTCTCCATGCGCAGATGGTCGCCATAGCGGTGTATGGTCACGCCGCGGCGTTCGCATTCGCGCTGCAGCTCCTCCACGGCATGCATGATCTCCATCTCGCTCACCTCCAGCGCCTGCGCCAGGTCGGCCACAGCCACCGGCTCACCAGCGACGAAGAGAATCGCTTCCAGGATCTGCGGAATTTCATTCGGCTCCATCCGTTTCCTCCTCCCGACGGCCCGGCACCAGCATGATGCGGTCAAACGTGCCGTTTTGCCTCACATGCGCCTTGCCCAGCTTCAAAAGCTCCAGCAGAGCGATGAACAGCGTGACCACCTCTTCACGGTCCGGCTGATCGCTGAACAATTCGTCGAAGCTGACGCTGCCCAGCACAAGGCGGCTTTCGATGGTCTCCATGCATCCTTCTACAGTGTAGCTGTCACGCCGGATATCGCGCAGGCGAAAATCCACCTCCCGCGGCTCGGCCGGTCGGCGGTCCTGTACGCGCAGCAGCGCCTGCCATAGCGCTTCCAACGTGAGTCCGTCCAGCTCCAACGTTGGCGGGGGCAGGGGGTATTCCTCCGGCAGCTTGCCAAAGAGCTTGAGGGCGCTTTTTTCAAACTCCGCCATGTTGCGCGCACTTTCCCGGAACTGCTTGTACGCCGTCAGGCGGGCGATAAGGGCCTGTTCCGGGTCCTCCTCTTCCTCACGGGGCGGTTTGGGCAGGAGTCGGCGGCTCTTGATTTCCACCAGAAGCGCGGCCATGGCGATGAATTCGCTGGCCTCGTCCATGTCAAAATCCGGCGCGCCGCGCACGATTTCGATGTATTGCTCGGTGATCTCGCTCACGAAGATATCCGCAAGGTCGATCTTGGCCTTTCCCACCAGATGCAACAGCAGGTCCAGCGGCCCGTCGAACTGCTTCAGATGAATGCTGACCGCCATCAGCCGCGCCCCGCGATGGCCAGCATCAGATTGAGTACCGCGTCCTCCACCGCGCCGGTCACGGAGGAAAGAATGCCCGTGAGCGCACCGGTCAGGCACAGCGCGATCAGCACCACCTGCGTGATCTGGAACATATTCTGATTGAGCGTAAGCCTGCCCCTGAGCACGACGTCGTTGAGGATGTGGAAACCATCCAGCGGCGGAATCGGCAAGAGATTAAAGATGCCCACGCATAGGTTCATGGTGGAGAACATCAGCAGAAAACGCTGGATGTACTGCACCCAGGGATAGCGCATGGCATCGACATTGTCGGCTCCCGCGCCGCCCAGGAGTACCGCATAGCCGATTCCATCGGAGGAAAGCAATTCCTTCGCTCCGTAGAAGTTGATTACCTCCGGCTTCCACAAAAGGCTGTTGAAGCCCACCGCCAAGGCCAACGACAGCAGAAACAGCGTCAGGTTCACCGTGATGCCCGCTATGCTGACCAAAAAATCGTCGCGACGGTAGTTCTGAAAGTTGCGGGGATTGACCGGCACGGGTTTGGCCCATCCGAACCCCAAAAAGATCAGACACAGCGTACCCAGCGGGTCCAGATGCCTGCGCGGGTCCAGAGACAGGCGGCCCAGCATTTTGGCGGTGGGGTCGCCGCATTTCCAGGCCACGCAACCATGCGCGATTTCATGCAGCGTCAGCGTCAGAAGGACCGACACCGCAAAGTAGAGCAAATACAGGATAAACCCTGCCGGATCGCTGGTAAGCCACTGCATCCAGCCCTGCAAACGGTTGAGAATGCCCATAGGCCCGCCTCCTTGCGTTCAGGGATAGCGGTTCAATTATATCAATCCGCAGGGAAAATGGCAAGGCAGGAATGGATCGAACGCGGCACCTGCTTGACCAACAGTCCGCAAAAATACGAGGGCGCCCTGAGCAAAGTGTGCGGAAGAAAGGGGTCGCCTCTTTCCTCCCCGCGCTCCGCATGCGCATCCCTCCCCCGCGCATACGCTCCCCCAGGAGGGGATGTACATTGATATCAGCGTTTCTGTTCTGGATCATCAAGGATTGTCTTTTTCTGCTGGGGTATCTGTCCGGACGGCAGAGCTTTCTCAAGCCGCTGAGCCCGGAGGAAGAACGGGCGGCACTGCTGCGCATGCGCGAGGGCGACGAAACCGCCCGGTGGAGCACAACATGCGCCTGATCGTGCATATCGCACGAAAGTACAAGGTACCCGGCTGTACCTTTGACGACCTGATTTCCATCGGTTCGGTGGGGCTGATCAAAGCGGTACGCAGCTATGACATGCGCACGGGCACCTCGCTTTCGACCTACGCGGCGCGGTGCATTGAAAACGAAATTCTCATGAGCCTGCGCCAAAGCCGCAAGCAGCAGGCCGACATCAGCCTGGATGAGCCGCTGGGCACCGACCGCGACGGCAACGCCGTATCCTTTGCCGACCTGCTGGGGACGCCCCCGGACATGGTGGAGGACGAGGTGCGCCGCCGTGTGACGCTGGACCGCGTGCGCAAGGCTCTGCCCCGCCTGCCCGAGCGGGAGCGCCTGGTCATTACGTTGCGTTACGGCCTCAAAGACGGCGTGATGCATCCGCAGCACGAGATCGCTGCCATGCTCGGGATTTCGCGCTCCTATGTATTGCGCCTCCGGTATTGTAAACGGTCGATCCTTAAAAAATCGCTTCCGGCTCACGGAAGCGGAACCTGATGATGATCTCCTTGGATTCGGTCAATTCGATACGTTCGATGAGGCTGACGAGAAGCTCACGGCTGGTAAAGGCACAGTGGAGAAACTGCTGAACCAGCTCCCGCGCCCGGTCCTCGATGGGGACCGGGGTTTTCTTCTGGGCTTCCAGCTCTCTCAGCTTTTCCTCCAGCGCTGTCCGTTCCGCTTTGATGCGCCTGTAGAGGCGCTCGAAGTCCACATCCGCCAGAAGCCCGTTTAGCCGGTCCATGTACATCCGGTCCAGATGGGCCGTCATGCTGTCGATCCGGGCGTGAAGGGCGGAGAGCTCCTCTTCCCGGCCGTCCACCCTGCCGCTTGCCGCCACGGCCGCAGCAGCGATGGGCCGCAGGCGTTCGGGATTGAGGTATGCCTCGCAGACTTCCCGCGTCCTTTCGATGACCGCCTCCGTTACGGTCTGTTCCTTGATGGAGTGGCAGCTGCACACGCCCGCCTTCGTGAAGCGCTGATAGGTGCGGCAGACAAAGAACAGCCGGTCTTCTCCCGCCGCGTTCCTGCGGTTCATCACTGCCAGCGGATAGCCGCATTCATGGCAGAAGATCAGCCCTTTGAGCAGGAAATCATAGGTGCGGCTTCTGGTGTTCCTGCGGCTGTTCACCATCAGCTGTACCTTGCGGAAGGTTTCCGGGTCGATGAGCGGCTCATGGGTGTGCTCAACCACCACCCACTGCTGCGGCTGCCGGCGCAGGCACTTTTTGGTCTTGTAGCTGATTCTGGCCGTTCTGCCCTGCACCATGTTGCCGATGTAGGTTTCATTTTTCAGCATGGCGGTGATGCGCTCGCTGGACCACTGTCCCGAATACGGCCCGTGACAGGAGAGCGTCAGCCCGGCGTAGGCCGCCGGGGAAAGCACGCCTTCTTCGTTGAGCCGCACCGCGATCTGGCGGCAGCTCGTCCCCGCCAGCGCCATGGCGAAGATGCGGCGCACGACGGGGGCCGCATCCTCGTCAATGACAATCCTGTTCTTTTCCGACGGGTGCATCCTGTAGCCGTACATGGGCTTGCCCCCGATAAACTCTCCCTTGCGCTGCTTGTCATGCTTCACGGACTTGATCTTCTTGGAGATGTCCTTGGCGTACATGTCGTTCATGATGGCCCGAAACGGGGTGATGTCATTTGCCGACGATTCCACGCCTGTATCCACCCCGTCCAGCAAAGAGATGTAGCGCACGCGCTTTTCCGGGAAGTACCGCTCCATGTAGTGGCCGGTCATGATGTAATCGCGGCCCAGACGGGAAAGGTCCTTGGTGATGACCATGTTGACCTTGCCGGCCTCAATGTCCCGCAGCATCCGCTGAAAACCGGGTCGGTCGAAGCTGGTGCCGCTCCAGCCATCATCGATGTAGGTATCATAGACGTCCAGACGATGCTCGCGGACGAAGGCATGGAGCAGGGACTGCTGGTTGGTCACGCTGCCGGACGGCCCTTCGTTCTCATCCTCCTTCGACAGTCTGATATACAATGCCGCATGGTAATCCTTGGGATTGCTTATCTCCAGATACATATCCGTCCTCCTGAGACAAGCGGCCATTCATCGGCTCGGTTGTACCGCGGCTGGCGCCTGGGTGGCAAGGATGCGGCTGAGATAAAGCCGGAAGGATTCCTCGAGCAGTTGGGCAAGGCTATTTCCGGCCTGGGCATATTCGCAGCGAACGACAGGCATCGGTTTCGTTTTCACACGCATCACCTCCATGGCTGAGCGTATGTTCACACACAGACATTTTTGCTTGTCCACCGGAAAATCGAAAGGGCGCCTTGCTCAGCAATGCATCTCTTTTGTGGGATGGGATGCGGGACCCGTCGAAGTCCGGTTTCTTCCGTCAGCAGGTCACCATCCGTCCCCGGCATATGCCTGACATAGAGCACCTTCTCCTTCGGCGAGCACAGCACAACCGTGGAGGGCAACGGAAAGAATCCGGGTGTCAAGGAAGTGGTCGCGGTCGGCAGAGCAGCCGGGATGGGCTCCAAGGCTTGCCGGAAGATTGCAGGCGAGCTTCGGGAGAGGACAAGAGTTCCGGAGGAAGCCTTCAACGATGTGAGGTCTAAGCGGTGGTTCAACGGCCCAAGTGTGATCCGCTTTTCCAAACATGCCGTTATGATAGACGGTAGGAAAGCATGAAAGCGGTCATAACGGCCCGTTTCTGCAACAACCGGTCTTTGCTTTGATCTTGTAAACCCGGCACATTTCCGTAGCGTCCATCACATCCGGACGGCGTCGAAGAGTGCGGCCGTCTGGCATACGGACCATAGCCATCTCTTTTTTCCAGAAAACAGAATCATGACAAATGAATCAGAAGCAGGGATTTGCCGTATTTGCCCTGCGCTCCGGCAAGGTCAACGGGATGCGTGGATCGCTCCTGCCTGCGTCATCGTCACGGCGCCCTGCTCGCCGCTCTGCCGCACGGGGGATTGTACCTGTAACCCCGTATGTTCATTAGTCGAGCAAATCGTCGGGAACAGCTGGTTGCTCATTATGTACCACGCCCTCAAGTCTGTCCCTGAAAATCGCAGGAAAGCACGGAAGCCCAGCAGAAGAACGAGTTGGTGAAACTGCGAATGCAGGCAAAGTTGCTGCAAAATTTTCTGTCAGAAGTTGAAGGGAGGGTAAAACTGAAATCTCATTTCATTGAGCGTTTTCACGATACCTATCCTGTTAAGGCCATGTGCGAAGCATTTGAGGTTTCGCGCAGAGGATATCCTTTCTGGCGTATGTTTCAAAAGGAAATGCCCAGGGACCAATGGCTGGGCGATCTGATTGTGGAATGCCAGCAGCAATGCAATCCGGCCTACGGTATCCGGCGTGTTCGCCGCTGGATCCAGCGGCAGAACGAAAAATCAGTGAAGCCCAAGGCGCTTCTGCGTGTCATGCGCAAGACCAAACTGCTTGCGCAGATTCGGCGGTGAAGAACGTATCCTCAGCTCAAGAGAAACATATTCAAATATCCCAATCTGTTGCAGCGTGCCTTTGAGCAGTGCAAGCCCAACAGATTCCGCGTAACAGATATTACTTATATTCCCACGCCTGAAGGCATGCTGTACATGTGTGCAGTCATAGCTCTTTGTGAACGAACAGTATTGATGGTGATATGTCTGCATCGCTGGTCACACAGACGCTCCGAGACGCTCTGAGCACAGAAAAGGTCACCGGTGGACTCTCCCTCCACAGTGAGCAGGGGTCGTAATACACTTCCTCCGCATACTTTGACCTGACAAAGGATAGCACTTTCACCCTTCCATTTCCAGCTCGGGATGTCCCTATGACAAACCGGCCATGGAAACTTTCTTTGGTACGGTCAAGTGAATGTCTGTATCGGGTTCGTTATGCGACTCGTTCTGAGGCTGAAGAACCGATTGCTCAGTACGTTCACTTCTGCAGCTTTGAACGCATCAACTTCAAAAACGGCCTCACTCCCTACGAAATCAGGAGCAAGGCCGCGTAATCTCGCTTTTCTACGACAGGCTTTTCTTTTTGGCGTCTACTCTACCGGGTACTGTCAAGCGTTGCAAAGCCACTTTCAATGCTCATTCCTCCCTATTCTTGACCTCTTACCAATCCATCTCATCTTTATACATGCAAATGCCGTATTTCCGGATCTCCTCAGGGACGTCTTCCTCCTCTGTTTTTTCCTGTGTATAGAAATCCCAGTCCCATTCGCAACCTTTGATCCAGTGCTTTACATAGGCCATGGCTTTCGTAGTGTTCTGACAGTGCGCATTGACGACCGTTACCAAAAAGCCGCTTTCCTCGGGGCCGTAATAGGCAATATGGGGGATCGCGATCAGCCTTCCGTCTTCGCTGTAAATGCCGCTTGGAACAGGCCAGTCATAGCTGCGGGTCAGCCAGAAGTTGTCCTGCGAAAAATCATAAAGCAATCCCGCCCCGTCGAGCGCGTCCAGATCACTTTCGTTTTGGATGAGGATGTTTGCGACATCCCAATCCCGGGGTCTTGAAAGCAGGTCGTCTATCTCCCAATTCAGAAGTTCACCCGGTTCCACCTTAAACGCGATAGGGGGAGCTTCGACGCGTACAATGCCCTCTACGCCGCGCACCGTATCTGCGGAACGCCTGCCCAGGATCGCGCGGGCAAACGGACCGGGAACGCCGCTTGGCTCTCCCGAATAGTGTTTGCAGATCAAAAGTGTGGCCTCGCCGGTCGCATGATCGTAGTCGTAAAAATAGACTTGATGCGCCAGAAAGGGATGCTCCGGCAGCAGGCTTTGCAGTTCATCGGGAAGAAGCCACTGCTGCAGAATAAACTCTTGAGTAGGAACAAATCCATACTCCTGCACCAATCCCTCATCCGCCAGTTTCTGCAAGTCCACATCCTTGGAGGACACGATCGCCAGATCCCAGCTTCCTGGCTTGCTGATCAGGTCTTCCGTTGTCCCGCCCAAACGTATCTTCGCGGGCCAGGAGATGCGGGTGCCGTCAAGGTTTTCGTTCCAGTAGTCCAGCATGCGTGTGTACAGTTCCTGCCCATCCTTTGCGCCCCATGCATTCAAGATGGACGCTATACTTGAGGAACCCCTTGTTTCTTCACAAACCGCCAGTGTAAACATTGAGCACAGGAAAACAAGTGCAGCGAATAATACAATCCTTTTTTTCATTTCCTTTTTCTCCCCGAATCCTTTTTCCTTCCTTGGCATAACGGCCTCGTCTGGCAATGCCTGCAAATCCACTCGCAGGTTTAAGGATTTGGATTTCATTCAGAGGATAGAACCTCCAAACATACAGGTTCCCCTTACCAATCCATCTCATCTTTATACATGCAAATGCCGTATTTCCGGATCTCCTCCGGGACGTCTTTCTCTCTCGTTTTTACCCCCAAGATGAAATCATAGCCCCATTCCTGGGATTTAATATAGTATGCAATATAATCCAGAGCCAAAGGAATGTCCACAGCCATCGGGTTTACAACCATCACCCAGTTCCCTTCGTCCCATATTGCAAAGGGAATGGCGATCAGTCTGCCGTCCTCGCTGTAAAGGCTGGTTGGAATGGGCATGTTGGTCGTATTTCGCGAGGACAAGTAGGGATCCGAAGAAAAATCATAGAGAAGTCCAGCCTCATCCAATGACGCTAGTTCGCTTATATCGCTGATCGCAATTTCCGCAACATCCCATTCTGACGGGTTGCGAATCAGATCTTGCAACGTCCAGTCGCGGCCATCGGAGGGGGTAAACAATTTACGTCCGTTGACGGAACACCGCACACGCACGATTCCTTCGACCGACCGTATCTGAGCAGCTGTTCGTCTGTTCAGAATGGGAGTGGAAAAAACATCGGGGACTCTGGGAGAATTCTTTTTGCTACCGATATCTGCCTGACAGATCAGGAGTGTTGCATCATCCGTTTGGGCATCATAATCGTAACAGTAGACTGAATACATCAGGATCGGATCGCCGGGAAAGATCTCTTTCAAATAGTGAGGAAGCAACCACTGAAACAAAGCAACCTCATCCGCCGGAAAAAAGCCCGCGGCTTTGATAAGCCCTGCATCTGCCAGTTCCTGCAAATCCACATCCTTTGACGATACGATCGCCAGATCCCAGCTTTCCGGCTCATTGATCAAATCCACCGTCGTTCCACCCAGACGTATGTTCAGAGGCCAGGAAAAGTGGGTTCCGTCAGAATGTTCGTTCCAATAGTCCAGAATGCGAAGACGCAATTCCTTTCCATCCTTTGCGTTCCATGCGTCTAAGATGGACGCGATACGTGGAGAAACCCCTGTTTCTTCACAAACTGCAAGCGTAAACGTTGAACACAGAAAAACAAGTGAGGCGAATAGAGCGATCATTTTTTTCATTGCCTTTTCTCTCCAAAAGCTATTTCATCTTTCTCAAAGCATTTTAAGAAACCAAGGCAAGCTGAAGCAATATCCATGCTTGCCTTGGTTATTGCTATGTATTAGTACTAAGAAATGG
>ERZ857521.1654-NODE-1654-length-24892-cov-4.167250_pt1 | contig 24892 bp, 18 predicted proteins | sample MGYA00519701_ERZ857521 | MGnify/ENA primary metagenome ERZ857521 (study PRJEB31778, sample SAMEA3449346) | human gut metagenome | biome: human gut; feature: human-associated habitat; material: faeces | place: United Kingdom | collected 2010/2012 ...
ATATACCACTCGCTTTCCCGGAGGTGATCCAGTTCATACTGGGCGTCCTCCAGTTCGGCTCTGGCATCGGCGATCTCGGTTTCCGCATCGGCCTTCTTGTCCAGATATTCCGCCAGACCATCGGCGTATTCCGCTTCGCCGTCCAGGAGCTCCTGGTTGGCGTCCTCCAGTTCCAACCGTCCGTCCTCCAGTTCGGCCCAGCCGTCAATGAGCTCCTGTTCCGCGTCCTGAAGCTGATCCCAGGCGTCCTTGAGTTCTTCCTTGCCCAGTTCCAGCTCCTCTTCGCCTTCGATGAGTTTGTCATAGGATTTATCCAGCTTTTCCTTGGCAGCTGCCAGCTCGGCTTCACCGGCTGCCAGTTCCTGCCGGGCCGCGGTGAGCGCCGCGTCCCCGGTGAGAAGCACCGCCGAGGAGATGGGCACGGAATTGCCCTCGAGATCGGTGGTATAGAGCTGATCCAGCTGACTGCGGAGGCCTTCCAGCTGCCGCAGCCAGGGGAGTGTCTCTTTCAGGGCCGCCGCCTGTCCGGTGAGCTCGGTGATCTGAGCGAAGAGCTCCGCATATTCCGGAGAAGCAGGGTCCAGGGTGGCAAGTTGGGCATTCAGTTCGTCAATCTGCGCTGTCAGAGCGTCCAGCTGCTGCTGTACCGTCTGGGAATCGCTCTCGGCCAGTTCCCCGAGCTGGGCTTCCAGCGCGGTGATCCCCGCCGAGATCTGATCCCGGGCACTGTCCAGGGCACTGTCGATGACAGCGCCGTCACTTCCCGCCAGTCCCGCCAGCAGGGCGGCATTGTCCGGGTAGTCGGGCAGGTCGGTTCCCGGGAGAAGCTGTTCCAGCGCCGGAAGCAGTTCTTCCCGCAGGCGGGTGAGCCCCGCTTCCCAGTCGGCTTCCCGGGCTTCCAGTTCCGCCTTGCCCGTCTCAAACTTCGCAAGGGCGTCATTGTACTGCCGGACTCCGTCCTGCAGCTGGTCCCAGCCGTATTCCAGCTCCTCTTCGCCGTCCTTGAGTTCCTTTTTTCCGTCCCTGTATTCCTCCAGGCCGTCCTGGTACTCCTGTTCGCCGTCCCGGTACTCCTGCAGGCCGTCCTCATAATCCAGCTGGCCCTGGGCATAGTCCGCCCAGCCGTCGTCCAGTTCCTGCCGGGCATCTGCCAGCTCCTGTTCGGCGTCCGCCAGTTCCTGTTCGGCATCCACCAGCTCCTGCCGGGCTTCGTCAATCTTCTCCTGACCCTCCTGCCGTACCGTTTGGGCACGCAGGGCCGCCCGCTCTTCTCCCAGAGGTTCGAGCTGGTCGGTCATCGACTGGATCAGCTGGTCATATTCGTCCGAATAGGTCATCAGCTCCGCCGCGCCGTCCACCAGCAGATAGGCATCGGTATAGCTCTCCATGGCAAAGGACTCCATGGGCAGCAGCAGGAAATATTCCGCCTTGCCGGTGCCCAGGGTGGACGAGCCCCGTTCCACGCCGATATAGAGCGGGGAATTGGCAGTGCCTACAATGGTGAACTGTGTACCGGTGAGGGCGTCCTCATAGTCGCCGGTGCCGGTATCCAGCGTGATGGTATCCCCGATGGAAAGCCCGGTTTCCTGCAAAAACCGGGGTTCTGCCAGACACTCCTCCGGGGTCTGGGGCAGGCGGCCTTCCAGCAGTTCGGGACAGTTGATCTCCTCAGTATAGGAGAGCACCTTGGCATTGGAATCCTTTTCGCCGGTTTTCACCATGGCGTCAATGGTATAGGCGCCCTGACAGAGCCGGACTCCCGGCTGTTCGGACAATAGGGCAATATCCTCATCGGTGAGTCCCAGGGTGGCAGCCACCCGCAGATCCATGAGCCGCAGACTGTCCAGATAGCGGTCAGCGCTGTTTTTCATATCCGGTTCAGTGGCACGCAGTCCCGCCAGGAAACACACCGCCAGGGCAGACAGCACCAGAATGGACAGGAACCGGCTGCGGGTGGCACGGATTTCCCGCAGGGCATCGGTAATCAGCCGGTTGTGGGTGAACCGGGAAAACAGCTTCATGGACGCACCTCCTTTCCGTACAGAACGGAAATTACCATTCGATCTCTTCCACCGGACGGGGGACAGGATTTTCCTCGATATGATCCACCCGACCGTTCTTGATATGGATCACCTGATCCGCCATAGGGGCAATGGCAGAATTGTGGGTGATGACCACAACCGTCATACCCTGCTGCCGGCAGGTATTCTGAAGCAGCCCCAGGATAGCCTTGCCGGTGACATAATCCAGGGCACCGGTGGGCTCATCACAGAGCAGCAGTTTGGGATTCTTTGCCAGGGCACGGGCAATGGCGACCCGCTGCTGTTCACCGCCTGAGAGCTGGGCCGGGAAATTGCCCAGCCGGTCGCCGAGTCCCACATGCCGGAGCACTTCATCAGCGGGGAGGGGATTGCGGCAGATCTGGGCAGCCAGTTCTACATTTTCCAGGGCAGTGAGGTTCTGGATCAGGTTATAGAACTGGAATACAAAACCGATGTCATGCCGGCGGTATTCGGTGAGCTGCCGGGGGGTATACTGACTGATCTCCCGTCCGTCCACCCAGATTTCGCCGCCGTCACAGGAATCCATGCCGCCCAGGATATTGAGGACGGTGGTTTTGCCGGCGCCGGAAGGGCCGACGATCACCACAAACTGTCCCTTGTGAATATCAAAGGTGATGTCATCGGCGGCAGTGATGGTGACTTCGCCCATCTGATACCGCTTGACTACATGATTGAGGGAAATATAGGCCATATCGAGCTCTCCTGTGAAAATACAAATGGATAAAACGACTGATACTTTTATTATAGTAAAAAGCGGACAAGACGCAACCCCCCTAGCGGGGAGCAGTTCTCTGGCGTTCCCGGGAAGCAGGGTGGGAATGCCTGGGTGCGTGATTCCTCCGGGTGAGGCAAGTGAAAAGGGAATAGGGAAGAGTGAAGAGGTAGGGTGTGCCCCTGGCGGGGAGCAGTTCTCTGGCGTTCCCGGGAAGCAGGGTGGGAATGCCTGGGTGCGGTGTGCCGCCAGGCAGGGCGAGTGAAAAGAGAATAGGGAAGAGTGAATAGATGGGGTGTACCAGGGGAAATATTCATGGACTATTGATGAATCGGGCGGCTTTTTACGCTATAATCACAGCAATCAGAAACCAGACCAGGGAGGGACCGGATATGGATACAGGGCATCTTTACAGCCTGACCATGTACAATGAATGGCAGGAGGGCTTTTTCATCGGCCTGTTCGCATCGCGCGGGCAGGCGGAGCAGGTGGGGCAGGAGTACCTGCAGGACGTGCCGGGATTCCGGGACTATCCCTGTACCTGCGCGGTGACCGAAAAGCGGGTGCTGGGAGAACCTGGCCCGGATCATCGGGTATACCTGATCTGGGGCTGGGACGAGGCCCCGGACGGCAGGGAGGAGAAGATCTGGTGCAGCGAGTGCTATACCGATCCCATACAGGCTCGGGCGGAACTGGAAGCAGCCCGGCAGCGTCTGCCCAGGCAGGAGTGGAGCCTGGACTGCTATCAGGTAGGCCAGCGCCTCTGGACAGAGGGATTTGTCCGCATACCCCTCTGACTCCTGCCGCCCCCCTGCGGGGAGCAGTTCCTTGGCAATCCCGGAAAGTGGGGTGGGTTTGCCGGGGTGTGAGATTCCTACGGGACAGAGATGTGAGAGGGTAAAAGGTACCCGTCTGCCCGCTCAGCCATCGGGGGTCGCCAGGGAACTGATCCCCCCGCAGGGGGTGACAGCTGTTTTTTGTGAGCCGAAGGCGGAGAAAAACAGCATCAAGAGGGGGATAATCCCCCTATGAAAAAAACGCGGCCGCACAGACTGAGCCAATTACCAGACTCCCGCACTGCATTTCAGGGAGGGGGCGTTTGTGGGGGAACCGTAGGTTCCTACCACATTTGAGCGGAGCGCCCCTGCGGGGAGCAGTTCCTTGGCAATCCCGGGAAGTGGGGTGGGTTTGCCGGGGTGCGTGATTCCTCCGGGATAGAGCTGTGAGAGAGCAAAAGGCGCCCGCCTGTCCGCTTAGCCATCGGGGGTCGCCAGGGAACTGATCTCCCCCGCAGGGGGCGGCAGGCCGAATGGCATCTGCCGCTATCCTCTAAGGGGGTGACAGCTGTTTTTGTGAGCCGGAGGCGGAGAAAAACAGCGTCAGGAGGGGGATAATCCCCCTATGAAAAAAACGCGGCCGCACAGACTTCGCTAATCGAAATCTGTGCGCCGCGTTTTTGGTGGACCTGACCGGGATCGAACCGGCGACCTTACGGATGCGAACCGTACGCTCTCCCATCTGAGCTACAGGCCCATAATCAGAGCACCGGAACAGATTCCGATGCTCTGCGTCAGCTACTTTATTATAGCAGGAGTACCAGGGGAATTCAAGGGGAAAAATCCCGCTCAGTTATTGTGCTGGAGCCATTCGATGGCTACCTGCGCATAGATGGCAGAACCAATGGGCAGGGCGTCCTCATTGTGACGGATCTTGGGGTGATGTCCGCCGAACAGATAACCTTCCTCCTTTGAGCCGAAGGACAGGTTCAGATAGCTGCCCGGTACATTGAGCAGTACCTCCGAGAAGTCCTCCGAACCCATGGAAGCCGGAACTTCTGCCATATTCTCTTCACCCACCAGTTCCCGGATATAGCCGAGCAGTTCCGGAGTCACAGCCGGATCATTGATGGTGGGCGCCATTTCGGTGGTCCACTCAATGTCCGCGTGACCGCCGAAGGTGGCACATATGCCGTTGACGATTTCGATGAACCGGCGCTTGGCATGTTCCCGTACCTGCTGATTGAAGGTGCGGATAGTACCGGTGAAATACCCCCGTTCCGGAATGATATTGCAGGCATCACCGGCAATGATCTGTCCGATGGTGAGGATCAGCGGTTCCTTCTGATTGCGTTCCCGGCTGTTGATGGTCTGGAGCGCCAGATGGATATGGGTGATGATATTGATGGGGTCAATACCCTCTTCGGGACGGGCGCCATGACAGCCCTTGCCATGGACAGTCACCTTGAAGGCATCTGCCGAAGCGGCATAGCTGCCGGTGGAATACAGGACTGTTCCGGTCTTGTAATCCGAAGCCGAAGCGGAATGCATACCAAAGGCAACATCCACATGAGGCGATTCAAGCAGACCATCGGCAATCATATTCTTGCAGCCGTTGTAACCTTCTTCACCAGGCTGGAACATAAACTTTACCCGGCCCTTGACTTTCTCTTTATTGTCCATCAGCAGCTTGGCGGCACCCAGCAGCATAGCCGTGTGGGTATCATGTCCACAGGTGTGCGCCGCATGGGGATTCTTGCTTGCAAAAGGCTCGCCTGACTCCTCCGCCATGGGAAGCGCGTCCATATCGGCACGCAGCAGGATCACTTTGCCATCCGGCTGCCCATCCAGCATCGCTACAACACCGCCGCCCACTTCATAGGGTTCGTACCCCATTTTGCGGAGCTCGGCGGTGACATAGGCGCAGGTATTGGGCAGGACAGCACTGACCTCCGGATTTTCGTGAATGTGTCTTCTCCACCGCACGATCTCCGGAGCAAGGGCTTTCGCCTGGTTCAGCAGTTCGCTCATGTGTTATTACCTCCTTCATTTATTCACGCATTACAGCGCTAAAATTTTAAGTCGATTATAACAACTTCTCTGCCGAATTGCAAGAGGGAAATTTCCGTTTTTTTCCGGACCCTGCGGCAGAGGGCTCAGTTCCCGGCAGTTTTCCACTCTTTCCCCGGCCTCTGGTGGAAAACTCCGCGTCAAAAAATCCCCCGGAACACAAAAACTCCGGGGGATTTCTGTATGTCGGATCAGTTGGAAGGGGAAGGGGATTCCGGTGTGGGGACCAGCCCCAGCCGTGCCTGTTCCTCGGCGACCGTCCGGGTGATCCACTCCTGTTCGGTGCGGGTCTGGGCATCGCCGGCGGCAGAACGGTCGGCATATTCATCAAAGAGCGCCTGTTTCTGCCGCAGCAGTGCGGTGATGGCCTCGTCCACTGTGTCCTCGGTGAGCAGCCGGTGCACCAGCACCGACCGGGTCTGTCCCATACGGTAGGCACGGGAGATGGCCTGGGTCTCGGTGGAGGGCTTGAGCTGGGGTTCGCAGAAGATCACCAGACTGGCGGCCTGGATATTGAGCCCCACACCGCCGGCAGTCACCTGACAGCACAGAGCCGTTCCCGCCGGACTGTGGGCAAACTCGTCCAGAATCCGCTGGCGTTCCTCCGGGGAAACACCGCCATGGATTTCGCCGGGACAGCGGTCGCCGAGCAGACGGCGCACCTGAGCCATGGTATCCCGGAAGAAGGTGAAGATCAGCACCCGGCGGCCGTCCTCTTCGGCGTCCTCGCAGAGTTCCAGCAGACGCCGGGCCTTGCCGGTATCGGTACTGCTCCAGCCTGCCTGACGCATCGCCATGAAACTGCCCGCCTGTACCGCCTGCCGGTAGACTTCCGCTTCGGCTGGGGTCTGTTCGCACCAGTCCTCCACTTCGGTGAGCTCAGGCAGTTCGGTGAGCACATCTTCCCGCCGCCGGCGCAGATACACCGGCGCAATGGCCTGCCGGAACGGCTCCGCTCCCGCCATATCCGAGAGCTCGCGGGCTTTGGCAGCTGTTTCAGGCGAGAGGGTGGAGAGCAGGAAGCACATCTCCTCCACCCGGTTTTCCAGTGGGGTACCGGTGAGGTAGAGCACCTGTTCCGCCTTCTGTGCCAGGGCGGTGAGGGCGGCAGTGCGCCGGGCTTCAGGGTTCTTGACATAGTGGGCCTCGTCGGCAATGAGCAGGTCAAGGTGTTCCAGTCCTTCCAGCGGCAGACGCTGAAGGGTCTCATAGGTGGTCACACCGGCGCCGCCTTCGGAGAGCCACCGGGTACAGAGTTCCTCCCGGTCATCGCCATAGAGCCGCAGCACCGGCACCGAGCTGTGTTTTTCGATCTCCCGGCACCAGTTGATGAGCACGCCCGCCGGGCAGACAATGAGGAATTTCCCGCTGCCCTGAGCGGCGAGATGCGCCATGACCGCAATGGCTTCGATGGTCTTGCCGAGACCCATCTCGTCCCCGATGAGGGTGCGTTTCTGGCAGAGGGCATATTTGGCGCCGAAGGTCTGGTACCGGCGCAGGGTCACCTTGAGCCGGGAGGTGTCCAGCGGGAAGGATTCCACCGCCTGGATGAGTTCGTCACTCAGGGCGCCATGGGCAGCGGTGTCCGGCAGACTGGCGCCGGTGATGTCCTCCACCGCTGTATAGTAGGCTGCCGCCTGTTCTTCAAACTCCCGGAGGATTTCGCTCTCCCCGGCGGCATCGGCCTGGGCCGACTCCTGTTCCCACCGGGCAAGCTGCCGGGCGGTTTCACTCTCCAGCAGAGCCCGGATGTCCTCCACTGCCGCCGCGGCCCGTTCCCGCTGGGGACGGGAGGCAAACAGCCACCGGAAAAATCCGCTGGCAGGCAGGGATTCCTGTTCCAGCACCTTGGCACGGCTGCGGAGTTCCTCGGCCTGTTCCGCAGCCTGCGCCGCCATGGGACGCTCCCGCAGAGCCCGGTAGACGGTGCGCAGCACCGGCAGGGTGGCGGGGTCGTCCTGGCCCAGATGCAGCCGCACCGACTGCCGGGCCGCTTCCAGCATCCGGTCGGCGGCATCCAGAATCCGTTCGGCGCTGGTCTCCCCGAAGCCGGGGATCTCCACCAACTCCTTCCGGGAATAGCCCAGCACCTCCGCCATGGTGTGAATGCCCGCCTTTTCCAGGGCGGCAGTGCGGATGGCGCCGTCCGGGTGTTCCGCCTGGGTCACCGGGATCTCCCGCAGGGTCTCCGCCGCCCGGCTCTCCCGGAGCTGGGCAAGTCCCTGAGCCAGATCACGCTCCAGTTCAGCGCCCCGCCGGATCACCGCGTCCCAGCGCTCCATCAGCCGGCGCAGTTCCTCCCGCAGCCGCCGGACTTCCCGGCTGGGCGGTCGTTTGGGATTTGCCATGGGTCATACCTCCTGATGGGGACGGCTCTGCCGGGCGCACCAGCTCAGTGCCGCCTGACAGAACTTCTCCCGGTTTTCTTCACTGTATTCGATCTCCTTGGAAAAGAGCTGGGCAATGCGCTGCCGCTCTGCCGGTTCAGCGGCGCCGCTGCACTGCCAGAGTCCCCGGATCAGCCGCAGAGCCGCTTCGGGGAAGCAGAGGGGAGAGCAGAGGTCGCCGTCCAGTGCCAGGGGCAGGAAGTACCGGTAGATGAGATACACCCCGATGCGTGAAAGTTCCGCTTCCTCCTCCGGGCTGGCGCTGGGGGACAGGAAGGCGGACGGGGTGGATTCCCCGAGGGTGAGAAGCGCCTCCCATTCGTCCGAGAGCCGTTCCAGTTCCCTTGCGGCGGTGAGCAGTTCCCGTCCGTCCGCTTCGGTGAGAGGGGAGAGAGCAGCGGGCTTTGCGAGGGTTTCCCGGCAGAGCGCCGGCAGTCCGGCGGGGTCGGCAAGGTGATGCTGCAGTGTCCAGCCCAGGCCGGTGAGCCGCCGGAGCCGTTCGGCAAGGGGAAGCGCCGGGTCCTCCAGGAACCGGAACACCATCTCCCGCACCGTCCGGAGTACCGTGAGGAAGGGGTCGGGCTCCTCGGATTCGTCCGGGCAGTCGGGGAGTTCGGTCAGGGTAAACGGTCCCGGGGTGGTGAGGATCAGCCGGGCTGTTTCCTCACAGCAGAGCCCCAGACCAGTTTCCAGCACATCGGCGTACCAGTTATGAAAGCGGGGGTGTTCCCGGCAGATCTCCGCCATGGCCTGTTCTCCCACCCGGAGATAGGCAGTACAGAGGTTTTTTTCGTCCAGGAACCGGCAGCGTCCCTGGGCATCGGGCAGAAAACAGCGGTCAGTTCCCGGCGGAGTGATGCCGCTGCGCAGCCAGTCGCCGGTTTCGCCGGGGAAGCTGTCATAGAAGGCGGCAGTATCGGGATCGATGCCGATTTCCCAGCCGATACAGCAGTTATCCCGGCAGCGGTCCGCCAGACAGGTGAACGCTCCATAATAGGCAGGGGCAAGATGTTTCATAGCGCAGAATCTCCCTTACTGGTAAAATATCCACTCCTATTCTATCACGGGAATGAAGCGGCGGGGAGAGGCTTTTCCCGGGAAATTTCCGTCCGGGGAATACTTGCGCCGGAGGTCTTTTATGGGGTATACTGAACATATACAACATGAATGACAGAAAGGACTGTGCGTATGCGTTACGGAATTATCGGCGCCATGCCGGTGGAGATCGAAAAGATCAAGCAGAATATGACCATTGAGAAGGAAACTGTCCTCCATGAGATTCACTTCTATGAGGGCAGCTATGAGGGCCGTCAGATCGTTCTGGTGACCTGCGGTGTAGGCAAGGTCAATGCCGGACATACCGCACAGCTGCTCATCGACAAGTTCGCTGTGGACAAGGTGATCAATGTGGGTGTAGCGGGCGGTATTCAGCCCGATGTCCATGTGGGCGATGTGGTGATCGGCGTAAGCTCCACCACTTATGATGTAGGCCCCTCCATTATGGGACGGTACTTCCCCTTTGTATCCAACTATGAGTATGATCCCGAGGTCATCGAAGCTGCCAAGGCTGCCTGTGAATCCATCACCGACCGCAGCTGGAAGTATGTAGTGCGTCCCACCATCACCGGCGATATGTTCATCACCGATTCCATGCTCAAGGAAAAGCTGCTTTCGCCCTTCCCGGATGCAGCCTGCATCGATATGGAAGCTCAGGCTATGGCACAGATCGCCAAGATCTATGGTGTGCCGATTGCCAATATCCGCAGCATCTCGGACAATGCCGATGATGAGGCGACCAACACCTACAAGGAGAATGAGGCCATTGCCGCTGAGATTGCCGGCACTGTCCTGCTCGAAACCCTCAAGCGCCTGCCTGCCTGACCCCTGCGGGGAGCAGTTCTCTGGCGACCCACGAAAACTGAGCGGGATGCTTTGGTTTATGTGCCCCTGCCTGGCAAAGTAAAATGAGAACAGGGAACAAGTGCCAGGGAGGGGGCGTTTGTGGGGGAACCGCAGGTTCCTGCCACATTTGAGCGAAGCGGAAATCCCGCCCGCAGGCGTCCGGCGTAAGCCGGTTGTGGCCGCAGGCCACAGTGAAAAGGGAATAGGTGAGGTGTGCCACAGGCGGCACGGATTCAGAAATTCTCTCCGGAGCAGCGTCTCTCTATGTAAAAAAGCGGCAGGACTTCCTGCCGCTTTTGGTTTGTGGGAAAGCCCTGGGCGTTGACATAAATCCGCTCCGGGGTGTATAATAAACATAAAGAGGGCGTTGCCGGTGACGGTTATCCCCCGTTAGTTACAAGAAAAGTAACCGCAATCTGGGGAGATGGGCGGTTACTTTTTTATTTCTACAATGGTGTATAACACAATGATAAGAATCAGAGCTATGTACTCCATAGTATCACCCCCTCTGTTCGAAGGGGTAAAAAAGCATCACCCCTTCAGTTGTGAAAGGGGATAACCGCCGACCGTATGGCAACGCCTTGTCTGCATTGTACCAGAAAATTCCTTATGGCGCAACCGCTCTGCACTGCAAATGCAGTGCAGACTTTTTATTCTCACAGAAGTTCACTTAGTAAATTGACGGAAGTTATTCACAAATAGCCCGGTGAATTTACATAAATTGTATAAAATCCCACAAATCCGAAAATCTGTATTGACAAATGTCCGGAATAGGCGGATAATAAAACCAAACTTCACGGCTTAACTTGATAAAGCGGAAAAATACAACCGTCTTTAGCCGGGAGAACCCATTTTCAGGAGGTGGACAGCATGAGCGTCAGCGACATTAGCGGCATTACTGACATTATCGTCGTCGTCACAGGGCTGGCTCTACGAGTGAGAAGCTGTCCCAAACTGAATAGGTTCTCTGACGAAGGTTGCCGGTAAAGCCATACCGTCTGTCCCCCCCGGTTCGATGGGCGGACAGCTCCGATTTTTCTATGAAACTACCGCAGCAGCAGCTTCACGGAGATGTTCCGGAGGTCTCTTTCCCATGGGGAAAGTACCTCACACTCCCGTCAGGCAGCTGTTTTTTATTGCTTTACCCGCATCGCAGCAATCTCCAAAGCCCGGTTTCAGTTCAGAACCGGGGCTCTCGTCAAATCCATATCCGGAAATCAGAGGACCATCTGACAGAAAAATCTGTCGGTTGGGCCTCTTTTTTTATCAGAAATTTATGTGCCGATTCATCGGAACCAGGGAAAGGAAGTCTGTATTACTATGGCAAAGAAAGCGATCAAATGCTCGAAAATGTTCGACTCCACCACCAGCACCGTCCGGGAAAATGTAGTCATCTTCACCGACGGCGAACGAATTGAAGCCGTTGTCCCCGCTGCGGAAGCAAAATTTGATGGCTATGAGGTCATTGATCTCACCGGTCAGTTTGTCACTCCCGGCCTGTGCGACTGCCATGTGCATCTTTCGATGAACGGCGAAGCCAATCCCGCTGTCACCAAGCCCTATGAAACCATCGCGGACTGGACTCTCAAGAGCCTCAAGACAGCGCATCTCGATCTGATGGCTGGTTTTACCTCCCTGCGTGTAGTAGGCGGCAACGGTTTTGCGGATGAGGCTGTCCGTGACGCCATCAACCGCGGCGAACACTGGGGCCCCCGTCTGATGACTTCGGGTGCGGCGATCTCCACCACCGGCGGTCATGCGGACGACCATTACAGCCCCTATCTCAACGATGAGATGAACACCGCTCCTGCCATCGGTGATGGTCCGGACGAACTGGTCAAGGCTGTGCGCTACAACATCAAGCATGGCGTTGATATGATCAAGTATATGTCCACCGGCGGCGTTATGAGCCTGGGCACTACCGTAGGCGCCCAGCAGATGAGCTTCGAGGAGATGAAGGCCATCTGTGATACCGCCAAGCTCTATGGCATGACCATTGCCACCCATGCCCATGGCACCAGCGGCATCAAGGACGCCATCCGTGCCGGTGTTACCTCGGTAGAACACGGCATGATGATGGACGAGGAAGGCATCGAGCTGATGAAGGAATACGGCACCACCCTGGTACCCACCCTGATCGCCGCCGAACGCATCGTAGTCAAGGGCAAGGAGATCGGTACTCCCGACTGGGCCATTGCCAAGGCCAACACCGTATTCTCCCATGCCACCGGCGTATTCAAGCGCTGCAATGAGGAGAAGATCCCGATTGCCTTCGGTACCGACTCGGGTACACCCTTCAACTTCCATGGCAAGCAGGCCTATGAATTTGAGCTGATGTGCCGGTACGGCATGACCCCGGCCGAGGCTCTCACCGCTGCCACCAAGACCGGCAGTGAACTGATGCGCAAGTCTGCGGACATCGGTTCCATCGAAGCCGGAAAGTATGCCGACATCGCAGCCTTTGACGGCGATCCCATGGAGGACATCACCGCCATGACCCGCTGCACCTTTGTTATGAAGGGCGGCGAGGTTTACAAGAAGGACGGTCGGCCCTGCGTCAAGTAAGACCGGTTTTTTGGAAGAGATACAACCAGAGCGGCAAGTTCCCGCTTTTTGAGATAGAAAGGAAAGGGTAATCCACCATGGCTAAAAAAGCAATCAAGTGCTCCAAGATGTTTGACTCCACCACCGGCACTGTCCGGGAAAATGTTGTGATCTATACCGACGGCGAACGCATTGAAGCGGTTGTACCCGCTGCCGAAGCCAAGTTTGACGGCTGTGAGGTCATCGATCTCACCGGCAAGTTTGTCACTCCCGGCCTCTGCGACTGCCATATGCATCTGGCTTCCAACGGCGAGGGCAGCTCCATGGGTACTGCTCCCTACCAGACCTCGGGTGATGCCACCCTGCGTGCCGTCAACAATGTAAAGAGCGATCTGATGGCTGGTTTTACTGCCATCCGTGCCTGCGGCGACCATGGCTTCCTGGATGTGGCTATCCGCAATGCGGTTGACCGCGGCGAGATCCCCGGCCCCCGTATGATGGTCAGCGGCTGTGCTATTTCGTCCACCGGCGGTCATGCGGACAGCCATTACAACCCCTACATCGAAGCCGATGCCTTCATGAGCGGCTATGCTGCGGACGGCCCGGCTGAGATGATGAAGGCCGTGCGTTACAACATCAAGCATGGCGCGGATTTCATCAAGTACATGTCCACTGGCGGCGTTATGAGCCTGGGTACTACCGTAGGCGCCCAGCAGATGAGCTTCGAGGAGATGAAGGCTATCTGCGACACTGCCAAGATGTACGGCATGACCATTGCCACCCATGCCCATGGCACCAGCGGCATCAAGGATGCCATCCGTGCCGGTGTTACTTCGGTGGAGCACGGCATGCTCATGGACGAAGAGGGCATTGAGCTGATGAAGGAGCATGGCACCACCCTGGTTCCCACCCTGATCGCTGCCGAGCGCATCATCACCAAGGGCAAGGAGATCGGTTCTCCCGACTGGATGATCGCCAAGGCCAAGCAGGTTTACGACCGTGCCTGTCATAACTTCCGCCGCTGCCTGGAGGAGAATATCCCGATTGCCTTTGGTACTGACTCGGGTACTCCCTTCAACTTCCATGGCAAGCAGACCTATGAGTTCCAGCTCATGTGTGAAAACGGAATGACCCCGGCTCAGGCGATCACCGCTGCCACCAAGACCGCCAGCCAGCTCATGCGCAAGTGGGACGACATCGGTTCCATTGAAGCCGGCAAGTTTGCTGATGTGGTTGCCTTTGACGGCGATCCCATGGAGGACATCACTGCCATGACCCGCTGCTGCTTCGTTATGAAGGGCGGCGAAGTCTACAAGGCCTAACCAGGCTGAGCCTGGACGCAGTTTCGCGCGCACAGATTATAAAAATGCCTTAGCCCTGTGCCCGCGGAGTAGTTCTGATAGAAAGCGAAAAGCGGCGGTTTCATACCGCCGCTTTTTTCTGTGCAGATAAGCCGCTTCGGAGAGGATTTTTCAAATCCGTGCCGCAGGCACACCGAAACTCTTCACTATTCTCTATTCACTCTTCACTTTTATCACCCGAAGCTGTGCGAGGGTGAAAAACCAAGGCATACCCACTCAGTCCCGGGGATTGCCAAGGAACTGCTGCCCGCAGGGCCAGCCGGGAGGGACAGCACGCATGGGACGGCGTGTGGGCTCGGGGTAGTCCACGCCGAAGGTTTCCACGGTCACTTCCTCAATGGTGATGGGGGACAGGGGCTCATTGATCTCGATGGGCAGTCCCGCCGGATGGGTCACCTTGCGGGTGGGCAGGGTCGCCCAGCGCTGGATCTCATCAAAGCCCTCGATCACACGCCCGAACCCGGGATAGTTCCCCTGGAGCTTTTCATGGAAAGCCAGCGGGAAGAAGAATTCTCCGCCGGCAATGCCCAGCTCTCCATAGCCGCCCATGGCAATGGTCCCGGGCTCCAGCCGCAGATGGTTCGGGAATCCATGGGAGGTGGATTCGTTGTCGATAAGGTAACAGGCCATCTCTTTGCCAAAGGCATTGTAACTGGCGTCGATCACATAGCCGGGAACAATCCGCTGAATGCTGTGTCCGGTATAACAGCCGTTCTTTGCCAGCCAGAGAAAACTGCGCACAGTGTTGGGTGCTTCCTCGGGCAGCAGTTCCAGGACGATTCTGCGTCCGGTGTTCATCCGGAAGGTCACACGGGGATTCTGCATGGATAAAAACCTCCTTTTAATCTGGGTTCTGTCTGTCCCTATTGTACCATGTCCCGCCCGGGGATTCACCGCATACCGGGGAGGTTCTCCCTTTTGGCGGAAAAGTGTCAGCCGGTTTTGTGGGAACTGCCGGAATAAATGCCGCTTGCGCCGGATAGTCCGGTGCGGTATACTCAGGAATAGAAAGAATCGCATAGGAGGCGTGAAACAATGCTTGCATATACTTATATGGAAAAAGGCCGGTTCGAGCTGATCGAAAAGACCAAGCCGGTGCTGCTGCACCCACAGGACGCCATTGTCCGGGTGACTCTGAGCAGTATCTGTTCCAGTGACCTGCATATCAAACATGGTTCGGTACCCCGGGCTGTCCCCGGTGTCACCATCGGACATGAGATGGTGGGCATTGTGGAAGAAGTGGGCAGCGAAGTGACCGCAGTCCGTCCGGGTGATCGGGTAGCAGTGAATGTGGAAACCTTCTGCGGGGAATGTTTCTTCTGCCAGCATGGCTGGGTCAACAACTGCACCGATCAGAATGGCGGCTGGGCATTGGGCTGCCGGATTGACGGCGGTCAGACCGAATATGTCCGGGTGCCGCTGGCAAATCAGGGGCTCAGCCGGATTCCCGATGGGGTTTCCGACCGTCAGGCGCTGTTTGTGGGGGATATTCTCGCCACCGGCTACTGGGGCGTGAAGATCTCTGACATCACACCCGAGGATACCGTTTTTATCATCGGCGCCGGCCCCAGCGGGATCTGTACCCTGCTTTGTGCCCGTCTGAAGAATCCCCGGCGGATCATTGTGTGCGAAAAGGACCCGGCTCGCCGGGAGTTTGTGCGGAAGCATTACCCGGAAGTGCTGGTGACTGCCCCGGAAGAGGCACTGGACTTTGTACGGCAGCACAGCGATCATGGCGGCGCTGATGTGGTACTGGAAGTTGCCGGCGCGCCGGAGACCTTCCGTCTGGCCTGGGAAGCGGCCCGTCCCAATGCTGTGGTGACGGTGGTGGCCCTCTATGACGGGCCCCAGACCCTGCCGCTGCCGGATATGTATGGCAAGAACCTCATCTTCAAGACCGGCGGTGTGGACGGCTGTGACTGTGATGAGATCCTTCGCCTGATCGCCGAGGGGAAGATCGACACCACTCCGCTCATCACCCATACCGTCAAGCTCTCGGAGATTGAGCGGGGCTATGACATCTTCGAACACCACCTGGAAGATGTCATCAAAGTCGCCGTAGAACCGGACTGACCGGACTGACCAGGCTGAGCCTGGACGCAGTTCGCGCGCGCAGCGGGCGGTGATGCGCTGGCCTTTATACACGTGGAGCAGTTCTGATAGAAAGCGAAAAGCGGCGGTTTCATACCGCCGCTTTTTTCTGTACAGATAGGCTGCTTCGGAGAGGATATTTCAAATCCGTGCCGCAGGCACACCGAAACTCTTCACTATTCTCTATTCACTCTTCACTTGCCCCAGCTTCGCAGGGGAAAACAACCGATGCGGTTTGGAGAGGGAGCGGCAGAGGTTCAGCACATGACGGGTGCCATGGGAAGAACCGTCCCAGAAAAGGAGTACCAGGTCGGCATAATCTACAATCTGACGGTTGCGGCGCAAGGGCGCACTGCGTCCGTAACGGGAATAGTCCGGGCGGAACTCGGTAAGCAAAAGTCCGTGCGCCAGTGCATATTCCCGGGCAGAGGTATCCACTCCGACGGCTCCGCCGGAAACAATCTCGGTGGTATCCGCAGGCAGATAACGCCCCAGATCTTCCACATGCAGTCCTCTTGACCCTACAACTGCCACCTTCATAGACAGGCTCCTTCGAAATGAACGCTTTTTAGACATATTATAATTTCATTTGGCACAATTTGGCATAAAATGAGCCTAAAATGATCTCAAAGCAATGGCATTTTGAGGGTTGTTTATGTCTACAAAAAGCTTTTCCATACGAATTGATGAAACAATGCTGGATAAACTCCATGTTCTGGCGGATTATGAAGGACGCAGTGCCAACAGTCAGGTGCTGATTTTGATTCGTGATGCGATTCAGGCCTATGAAAAGGAACACGGGGAAATTGTACTGGGCGGCAATTCCAGAGAATAACAATAAAAAGCGGCGGTTTTGTACCGCCGCTTTTACTTTATGGAGATGTTCCAGCGATTGACATAAATCTGCTCAGGGGTGTATAATAAATATAAAGAAGGGCGTTGCCGGTGACGGTTATCCCCTTAGGTTTTTATGAAAAAGTAACCGTGATCTGGGGAGATTGGGCGGTTACTTTTTTATTGCAATAATGGTATACAGAACGATAATCAGGATTAAGGTTATGTATTCCACAGCATCACCCCCTCCCAAGAAAGAAGGGGCAAAAAGCATCACCCCTTCAGGAATCAAAAGGGGGAAAACCGCCAACCGTATGGCAACGCCTGTCTGTATTCTACCAGATCATTCCAGTGGGCGCAACAGCAGAACAGAAAAGCGGCAGGATTTCCTGCCGCTTTTTTGCATAGAGAGACACCGCTTCGAAGAGAATTTTCAAATCCGTGCCGCAGGCACACCGAAACTATTCTCTATACACTTTTCACTATTCATTTTTTCACCCGAAGCTGCGCAAGGGTGAAAAACCAAGGCATACCCCCTCAGTTCCGGGGATCGCCAGGGAACTGCTCCCCGCAAGGGGGGCTACCATTCAAAGGCGGGGCGTGTGCCGGGGCGGGAGGGCTTTTCCAGGTAGACCAGCCGGTCCGGTTCCGAGAGATCGGGTGCATATTCCCAGTGAATGCCGTCAAAGGCCCGGAGGGTGTCCGGGTTCGCCTGTCCCGCCTCTGCCAGGAACCGTGCCATCCGTCCCCGGGCCATCTTGCAGAGGGTGGCTTTTTCCGCCAGGGTGCCATCTGGCTTCCGGCTGAGGAAAACACACCGGATCACACGCACCGAAGCGGGCAGAGGATCGAGGATCGCCCGGCTGTACTCCCGGGAGGCAAGGTCCAGCACCGTGTCGGTTTCCTCTGCCAGTGCCCGGGCCAGACGATCCCCCCAGAAGGCATAGAGATCCCGGCTGTCCTCCACCCGGAGCCGGGCCTGCATCTCCAGCCGGTAGGGCACAATCCCATCCAGGGGCCGGAGCAGTCCATAAAAGCCTGAACCGATGCGCAGATGTTCGCTGAGCCAGGCAAGGGGAGCGTCCTCCAGTGCCGATGGCCCCAGATACTGATACTGGATGCCATGGTAACAGAACAGCGCCGGAGTCAGGTTCCGGGTGAGATCCATGTTGCGCACCCGCTGGATATTCTCAGCGGTGAGAGCGTCATTGGTCTTCCAGAGGGACTGCAGTTCCCGGTCAGATTTCTGCCGAAGGGTTTCCAGCAGGAGCCGGGCCTCCGGTAAAAACCGGGGCTGGGAAATCGGCGCAAGGGTATCCGGATCGGGGATCATCTGTTTGGCGGGGGAGATGAGAATCCGCATGGGGGTCTGCTCCTTTCAGAATGGACGGTCGGGAGGGGTTTTTCCGGCTCTATTGTACCATGGGAAACCCCGTTTGTCGAATGGGAAGAATTTGAGATCTGGCAAAATTTATGCTATATTATTTCCTGTACGCAATACTGTTCTGTTCCTGAAAAAGGAGGATCACAATGGAAAAATCCAAGGTTTATTATACCGACTTCCGGGCCAAGCTCGGAGAAGGTCTCCCGCTCAAGCTCCAGCGTCTGATCCGCACTGCCGGTATCGATCAGATCGATATGGAAGGCAAGTTTGTCGCCATCAAGATGCACTTCGGTGAGCTGGGCAATCTGGGCTTCCTGCGTCCCAACTATGCCCGTGCGGTGGCAGATGTAGTCAAGTCCCTGGGCGGCAAGCCCTTCCTTACCGACTGCAATACCCTCTATCCCGGCAGCCGGAAAAACGCGCTGGAACATCTCTACTGTGCCTGGGAAAATGGTTTTACTCCCATGACTGTGGGCTGTCCGATTCTCATCGGTGACGGCCTCAAGGGTACCGATGATGTGGAAGTTCCGGTGGAAGGCGGCGAATATGTCAAGGCTGCCAAGATCGGCCGTGCTGTGATGGACGCTGACATCTTCATCAGCCTGAGCCACTTCAAGGGCCATGAGATGACCGGTTTCGGCGGCGCCATCAAGAATATCGGTATGGGCTGCGGAAGCCGTGCCGGTAAGAAGGAACAGCATTCCAACGGCAAGCCGGTAATCAATGCCGATGCCTGCCGCGGCTGCAAGCGCTGCCTGCATGAGTGCGCCAACAATGGTCTGCACTTTGATGAGGCCACCCGCAAGATGCAGGTTGTCACCGAGAACTGTGTGGGCTGCGGACGCTGTGTCGGCGCCTGCAACTTCGATGCCATTGCCTTTGCCAATGACGCTGCCACCAAGGAACTCAACTGCCGTATGGCAGAGTATACCAAGGCAGTCATCGACGGACGCCCGGGCTTCCATATCTCGCTGGTGATGGACATCTCCCCGAACTGCGACTGTCATGCGGAGAATGACGCACCCATCCTGCCGGATATCGGTATGTTCTGTTCCTTCGACCCGCTGGCTCTGGATCAGGCCTGTGTGGATGCCTGCCTGCGTCAGCAGCCGCTGCCGGGCAGCCAGCTCTATGACAACATGCATAAGGAGGGATTCTGCGATCATCACGATCACTTTGAGAACTCCACTCCCGAATCGGAGTACAAGACCTGTCTGGCCCATGCGGAGAAGATCGGCATCGGCAGCCGGGAATATGAGCTCATTGAGATGAAGTAAATCCCTGCCCCATAAAGAAAAAAGAGCGGAGCCAGCCGGCTTCGCTCTTTTTTGATGCTCGGAGAAATGAAAAAACGGAGCCGGGTGGCTCCGTTTTTTGTATGTCCGGCAGAAGAGGGAAGAAGCACCGCTTCCACCGGGAAAGAGAGGATATGACAACTCAGATCTTCCAGGCTACACGATAGGCAGTGTGGAAGGCATCAAAGATCTTGCCCGGGTGAACAGCATCGCCCACCAGATAGGCTTCCTTGCCCTGGGCGCACAGTTCTCCATAGAGGCTGTCCTGTGCCTTCAGACCGATGGCAATGATGACACTGTCCGCCGGAATGGTATGGGTACCGGTGCGGTCGGATACAGTGATCTCGCCGTCGCCGATGGATACCAGACGGGTGCCGGTGCAGACTTCCATATCCGCCTTGGCAATGCGTTCGGAGTAGGCCAGCTGGTCGGTGGCAGCTACACCGTTCATGATCTTCGGGAGCATCTCCACCAGAGTGGTGTGCATACCCTGTTCCGCCAGGTGCAGGGCAGTTTCGGTGCCGACCAGACCGCCGCCGATGACAGCGATTCTGCCTTCCGGCTTACGGGCGCCGTTGAGCACTTCCAGGGCGTCCATGACACCGGGCTTGTCAATGCCGGGAACGCCGGGCAGGATCGGACGGCTGCCGGTGGCACAGATCACAGCGTCATAGCCAGCCAGATCAGCGGCAGAGGCCTTCTTGTGTTCCACCGGAATGCCCAGCTTTTCAATCTGGGTGATGAGGTACTTGCACAGAGGACGGATATCCGACTTGAATTCGGGCACCGATGCCTCATGCAGCAGGCCGCCCAGTTCCTTTTCCTCAAAGAGGGTGACCTCATGTCCGCGCAGCTTGCAGACCCGGGCGGCTTCCATACCCGCAGGGCCGCCGCCGACTACGGCGATCTTTCTGGGCTTGGCAGCGGGCTTCAGATCCAGTTCGCCTTCCCGGCTGATGGTGGGATTCACAGCGCAGGTGATGGCCTTGAAGTTGAAGAAGGTGCGTTCCAGACAGCCCTCATTGCAGCGGATGCAGGGACGGATATCCTCAGGACGGTCTTCCATAGCCTTGAGAGGCCATTCGGGGTCAGCCCACAGCGGACGGCCCAGACCCACAAAGTCACCCTTGCCCGAGGCGATGATCTCTTCGGCATATTCCGGCAGAGTGATGGAACCCGATGCGATAACCGGTACATGGACCACCTTCTTGATGGCTTCGGCAGCCCAGACATTGTGGCAGACATCAATAGCCATAGGAGATACCTGATGGATCATGGTATGATGGTCGCCGCCGGAGATATGGAAGGCATCAATCCCCTCCTTTTCCAGTACCTTGGCAAGTTCGATGGTATCTTCAATGGGGAAGCCATCCGGCTCGTAGTCGGTACCGCTCAGACGGATGGTCACCGGGAAGTCGGGGCCGACCTTCTTGCGGACATCACGGACGATTTCCACATAGATGCGCATGCGGTTCTCCAGGCTGCCGCCATAGAGATCGGTGCGGTGGTTGGTGGTGGGAGAGAAGAAGTTGGTGAGCAAATAGCCATGGGCACCATGGATCTCCACCAGTTCAAAACCGGCCTGCTTGGCCCGGAGAGCGGCATCGCCAAAGGCATGGACAATGTCCTGGATCTCCTCAATGGTAAGGACATGGGGCACAGCCTGGACACCATACTGATCCCACAGCTTGGGCCACGGAATTGCCGACGGAGCACAGATGGGCTGGGTACCCAGGAACTTCTGGCGTCCGCAGTGTTCGATCTGGATAGCGGGCACCGCACCCTGTTCCCGGATATTTTCTGCCAGCCAGGCCAGACCGGGGATATGTTCGTTATTGGAAATACCCAGATGGCAGTGCGCCGACTTGGCACCGATGTCATCCACATAGGCGTATTCTACAATGATCATGCCGGCGCCGCCTGCGGCCTGCTGCCGGTAATACCGCACCAGACGTTCGCTGACAGTACCGTCCATATTGCTCATGCCGGACGACTGCGGTGCCTTCATGATGCGGTTCTTGAGGGTCAGACTGCCGATTTTTCCCGGTGTGAACAGATGGGGAAAGAGCTTGGACATAAAGGGATTCCTCCTTACTGACTGAGTTTCCTTTGGATTTTCCGGGCCTTTGCTTCACCGCCCCGGCCGGCTGCGGTGGACTGCGTTTTTTACCCTGGGCCCGTCACTGTCTTCAGTATATCTGTTAAATTTTCGTCAATCTGTATCTTGTGATACCCACGGGAAAGTTTTATAATGAAAATCAGAAAAGCGCCAAAGGAGGACCGTCATGGACAGAACAGCGGAAAATTCCATCCAGTTTATTCTGCGGGATTCCCTGCTGCAGTACCGGGAACTGTTCCTTGCCCGGCTGCCGGTACGGGAATATCCCACCGGACACATCTTCAATATGGTGGGACTGCCGGTGGGGACCCTGTACTTCCTGGTGGAGGGATCGGTGGAGATCTACACAGCCAATCGGTATGGGTATGTGCGGCTTATCGGCATCCATGAGGTGAACACCCTTTTCAATCTGGACAGTCTGAGCGGCATGGGCAGTCAGGAGGCGGTGATCACAGCCCGGGCTGCCGCTCCGGTGCGGGCCATTCCGGTGACCATGGAGGAGATTGCCCGGCTGGCGGAGGAAGCTCCGGGACTGTGGCAGGATCTGCTGGTCTATGTGGGGAATGTGCTGCGGCTGATGTGCTACGATGCCCGGGAACAGACCATCCGGGACGTGACCACCCGGCTGATTCACTTTCTGCTGCTCTATACCCAGGGCAAGGAAGTGCCGGAGGTGGACTGTTCCCAGCAGCAGATTGCCAGTGCCATCAATGCCTCCCGGGTACAGGTGACCCGGGTGTGTGCCCGTCTGCAGGCCCAGGGGCTGATCCGCATCCGCCGGGGTCATATCCGGATTCTGGACCCGGAGACCCTGGAACAGCTCAGCGAACGCCGGGAAGCCGGCGAACGGGAATAGCAGAAAAAAACAGCCCTCCGGCAGAAGCCGGAGGGCCTTTTTGCGCAGGGGGTGGATTTTTGGCTCAGTACTCCCAGCGGCTCACCCGCAGCCGGGGATCGTCTGTGGATGGGTCCTGTTCGGCCCAGTACTGCCCGTCCGGGCTCAGCCATGAGACATATAGACCCCCGTCAAAGCGGGTGAGGGGCGTGGTGGTATCTGTCGCGGTATCATAGACCCAGCTGGTGCGTTCCCCGTCCTTGAACTGCGAGTAGTAGTACCGCAGGGAACCGTCCCGCACCAGGGTAAAGAGGCCGTCTATCTGGATGTACTCCCCCAGATCCCGGGAGGAGAGGGTACCGGTGACAGGGTCATAACTGTAAAGGACACTGCTGTCCAGCGACCAGTTCCAGTTAATGAAGGCAATCTGATCCGCTTCAGTAAAGGGAAGGGACAGATCACCGCTCCAGATCAGGGTGGGCTGGGTACTGCCGGTGCGGAGATACCAGACCCGGCTGTCCGATTCCGGGTCAGCGGGGTCGGTGTCGTCCACCAGTACCAGGCCGTCTTTCGCCGCAAACAGGTGCCAGAACCGTTGTCCGTCCAGCAGTTCCCGAGCGCCATCGGCATCCGCTGCCCAGAGGGTATACCCGGAGATGGGATCGCTCTCCCGCCGGGTGAGATAGTAATAGGTACCATCCACAACACCGCCCATCTGACTTCCATAGTAGACACCGAACTTGCCGTAATGTTTGACTATTTCGCTCATATCGTCCAGAATCCGACCGGAATCTGCCTCAAAGTCATAGAGGAAAATCCAGGCGTGACAGTCCAGAATAGCGGTATGTCCGTCCAGCCAGTGGAGCGTGTTGACCGACAGCTCATAGGTATCGGTGACTGTTTCTCCTTCAGGACAGGGCAGCAGACAGATCTTCTGATCGTTTTCGTCATAGGCATAGACCTGGCCGCGGGGGTATTGCCGGACCGGATTCCCCTGCCGGTCAAAAAGAGTGAGGTTGGCAAGGCAGACCGTTCCGCTGTCGGTATAATAGACGGCGCCATAGGATTCATTCATTTTGCCGGGATTGCTGAGAGCCAGAATATAGTCGTCGCTCCGGTCCAGGGAGTATTCGCTGCCCGGGAGAGCTTCCTCCGGCAGGGTGATGGTCTCCAGCACCTGATTCTCCCGGCTTAGGGTGGTGAGGGTATTGCGGTTCTGGAAGGTGAAGGTGCCGTCAGCGTTCCAGCCCGACCAGCCCTGGACCAGCGAGCCGTCAAAGTCGGTGTACCCGGCTTCGGCGGGATAGAAGGCTTCGGAACGCACGGCGGTTCCGGCACTGCTCTCCGGCAGTCCGGCGGAATCCTCCGGCTCCTGGGCGGAACAGCCCGCGGCAGTCACAGCCAGCAGGGCAGCCAGTAGAAATGCGGAAATCCGATGTTTCATCATAGCAGCTCCTTTCTCCTGGGGACGCAGATGTGCTTTCTGACCGTTTCGGGCGCACAGAATCCCCCATGGCAAAGCTCCGGATGCCTTCATTATAGGATTCCCGCCCAACCCCTGTCAAGAAAACTGGCGGGAGAGGGAGGGTGCCGGAGGGATTCTACCGGGCAGGGGACAGCACCCTCCACGGAGTGCGCAGACAAAAACAGCCTGCCGGGGACATTTCCGGCGGGCTGTCTGTCAGGGAAACGGGAGTCAGGGGGCAGGCGGGGTGTCCGCAGATCGCTGTCAAGCTCAGCACCGGCGGGGATTACTCCATGGCCTTCCTGGCTGCCTGTGCCATTTCCGCTGTGGCCTTTGTCATGGCGCTGATCGTTCGCCGGAAAGTACAGGCTGTGATTCACAGCTGACTTTTTCCATAAATCCTCTCTTCTGCGGACCGTCCTCCGGAACTTCCGGGGGACGGTCTTTTTTATGGGGAGGGTTTCTGCTATACTGGAGCCAGAGAATGGGGGCGGGGACGATGATGCGGAATATGCGGCTGGGTCTGGCGATTCTGGCGGCGGTGCTGATCTGCGCCGGGTGTGCGGGAGAGCCAGCGGGGGACTTCTCCTCCACCGCTGGACAGCTGGACAGCGCCCTGCAGGAGCTGGGCGGACAGGATCTCCTGAACGGTCCGGTCTTTGCGGACGGGTACAGCTGCTGCAGACTGGGGGATACAGTTCTGTACTGGGCCAATCACTGGTACGGCCCCCATCAGATCGGGTCGGTGATCCTGGCGGAGAACCAGAAAACCGGGGAGTTTTCACTGGTGGATCTGGGCTGCTGGCAACGGCTCAGCATTCGGGAGATCCAGGAAACTGCCGACCCGGCAGTGGTGCGGATTTTCTTTACCGACGGAATTGTCTTTGACGGAAGTGAGTACTATACCCGCACCTTTGCGGACAGCGTAGACTACTCCCTGGCTGCGGGGGAAGTCACCGCCGAAAACAGCCTCTGTGTCTCGGGGTGGTACGGTATGGTGGGGGATTCGGTGGAGTACCGGCACCGCTTCGGGGACTGTGAGGTGACCGATGGG
>ERZ857521.1663-NODE-1663-length-24747-cov-5.647092_pt1 | contig 24747 bp, 25 predicted proteins | sample MGYA00519701_ERZ857521 | MGnify/ENA primary metagenome ERZ857521 (study PRJEB31778, sample SAMEA3449346) | human gut metagenome | biome: human gut; feature: human-associated habitat; material: faeces | place: United Kingdom | collected 2010/2012 ...
GCTGCCGTTTGCATCGTAATAGGACACGGTGACATTGGCCGTGAAAACCTGCGGCGCGGGCGCATCGTAATAGAAGGTGACGGCGGCAGGGTCGCAGTTGTCATTGCCATACAGCATGACAGGCACAGGGTTTTGGCTCTGCGCGCTCAGCGTGTAGCCATCAGGAACGAGGGAGTCGTTCGCATAAACCTGAGACGAATCAGAGGTAACGGTGACGGTCTCCTGATTGAGGAAGCTGCCGTTTGCATCGTAATAGGACACGGTGACATTGGCCGTGAAAACCTGCGGCTGGGGCTTATCATAGTAGAAGGTAACAGAAGCGGGGGTGCAGGTGCCGTTGCTGTCCACGTTGACAGGCACGGGGTTCTGGCTCTGCGCGCTCAGGGTGTAGCCTGCGGGCGCCTTGCTGTCATCTGCCCAGATATCCACAGCGCCGGTGGAGACGGTGCGGGTTTCCTCCGCCAGATAGTTGTTGTCCGTATCATAGTAATAAACCGTGAGGTTTACTGTGACAGAGCGGGGACGGTACATGAACGTGACGGATGCGGGAGTGCAGCCGCCGTTGCTGTCCACCGATACATACACGCTGCGTTCGCCCACCAGCTCATAACCGTCGGGCGCATAGCCGTCCTCGGCCGTTACATAGTTATCCTGGCCCGAACGCACGGTGGCGAAGGTCTGGTTCAGCGAATTGCCGTCCATATCCACATAATAGACCGGCACCTGCGTTTTAATCGGCGCGGGCGCAGGCGTAGCGGGCGTATCGGTCTGGGTGGAAATATACAGGCGGAACTGCGCGGCAAGCTGGCCGGCCGCATCATAGGCCAGCACATCCAGATAGCTCATGTTCAGCTCCGTGCCCGCATCCATATAGGACAGCTGGGACAGCGGCGTGCCGTCGGCAATGGACAGGGCTGCGTACTGACCGTACACATCCTGCACATGCAGCACAGCATCGGCCTGCAGGGCGGCGGCGGGCACATACAGCCAATAGCTGCCCTCATAGCCCGAGGCCGTTACCTCGCTGGCCAGCTGCTGCTGGGCAACGTCTCCCTCCGTCCAGGATAGGGAGAACAAAACGGGTGGCTGCGCGTCCGAAGCCAGCGCGGCAAAGGGCAGCTGGCACAGGATCAGCAGGATGCTTAACAGCAGCGCGCCTGCCCGGCGGAGAGAGAAAACAGAAAAGCGATGGTTCATAACGGCGCCTCCTTTTGAAGCCTCGTTGAGGATGCGAAGATTGTGTTTCAATTATATTACGAAAATGTTTTTTAGTCAATCTTTCTGCCCTGCAAAATCCTTCAAAAGCAGGGATTTTTTGTCCCCATGTAGAATATGCCAACGAACGATCACAAATGTGGAGGCAATTGGCATGAATCGGAATGAGCTGGAGGAGGTTTTCCTTTCCTCGCAGGAGGTTTTTCACGGAAAGCTGATTAACGTGGAGCACTGGCAGGTGCGCCTGCCCAATGGGCAAACGGCCTTGCGCGAGGTGGTTAAGCATCGCGGCGCGGCGGCCATCGTGCCGGTGGACGACCAGGGCAACGTCACCCTGGTGTGCCAGCACCGCGTGGCGGTGGGGCGCTTCACCTGGGAAATTCCGGCGGGCAAGCTGGATCATACCGGTGAGGATATGCTGGCCGCCGCCAAGCGTGAGCTGGAGGAAGAAACCGGCCTGCACGCGCAGAATTGGCAGCTTCTGGTGGATATGGATACCACGCCCGGCTTTTGCAGCGAGCATATCGGCATCTATCTGGCCACGGGCCTGAGCCAGCATCATATGCACACGGATGAGGATGAATTCCTCAACGTTGACCGTGTGCCGCTCAGCGAGGCAGTGCGCCGCGTGATGGCTGGGGAGATCCACGATAGCAAAACCATCGCCGGGCTGATGATGGCCTGGAATTTGCTGGGCCGGCAGAGCGATATGCCCCTTGACAGCCTGGCATCTATACAACGCGGCAGCACGGCGTTTGCATCCCAGGCAAAGGAATAAAATTTGCACGCTTGGAGGAACGCATGCGTATTTTGCTGGTAGAGGATGAAAAGCCCCTGTCCGCAGCTATTGTGAAGATGCTGGAGCAGGAGCATTTTGCCTTGGACGCGGCCTATACCGGCCCGGACGGGCTGGACTGCGCGCTCAGCGGCATATACGATGCGATTGTGCTGGATGTGATGCTGCCCGGCATGGACGGCTTTGCCGTGCTGCGTGCGCTGCGGCAGCAAGGCGTATCCACGCCGGTGCTGATGCTGACCGCCCGCGGCGGCGTGCAGGATCGCGTGCAGGGGCTGAACCTGGGCGCGGATTACTACCTGCCCAAGCCCTTTGAACGCAGCGAGCTGGTGGCCTGCTTAAACGCTATCACCCGGCGCAAGGATCAGCCGCCGGTGCGGGAGCTTGCCTTGGGCGATGTGCGGCTCAATCCCGAGGACGCTATGCTTTCCTGCACGGATAACGGCAAAAGCGTGCGCCTGGCGGCCAAGGAATATCAATTGATGGAGCTGTTTCTGCGCAATCCGCATCAGCTCTTGCCCAAGGAAACCATATTGGAGCGCGTATGGGGCTTTGATAACGAGGCGGAGTATAATAATCTGTCGGTCTATCTGACCTTTCTGCGGCGCAAGCTGGCCTTTGTCGGCGCGCATGTGGAAATTCGCGCTTCCCGCGGGCTGGGCTATATGCTGGAGGAAACGCCATGATTGTCCGTCTGCGAAAACGCCTGACGCTGGCGGCGATTGCCGCGCTGATTCTGATTTTCGCCGTCACGGTGGCGGCGATCAACCTGGCCAATGCCTGGTCGCTGCGCAGCCAGATTTCGCAATCTCTGCAAATGCTGACGGGCAGCAATACCAAGCCCGAGGAGCAGGTGGAAGCCGCCTCCGCTGCGGAGCGCCGTGAACGCGCGGGGCTGCCCGCTGTGCGCGCATCCGCACTGGCAAGAATTACCGATTTTTGCGTGATTCGCCTGAATAAAAACGGCGATGTTCACGAGTGGAAAACCGAGAGCGACGGCGTATACAATGATGAGATCGTGGCTGCTTTGGCCAGCGCCGCCTGGAAAAACGGGCAGGGCGAGGGTAGGCTGGGCGATCAGGCCTACCGCGCAGAGGCGCGCAAATACGGCACGCTGATTGTGGCGATGGCCATCACCCCCGAAATTGCCTACACCAAAACGCTTCTGCGCATCACCCTGTTGGCGGGCTCGGCGGCCTGCGCGCTTTTGTCGCTGCTGTCGGCGCTGCTGATTCGCCGCACGCTGCGCCCGGTTCGCGAGGCCATGGAGAAGCAGCGCCAGTTTGTGTGGGACGCCAGCCATGAGCTGAAAACCCCGTTGGCGGTGATCTCCGCCAATGCGCAGGTGTTGGAAAAGGAGCTGGGCGGGAACCCGTATTTTGGCTATATCCGCAGCGAAATTCGCCAGATGGATTCGCTGGTGCAAAGCCTGCTGACGCTGGCCCGGCTGGAAGCGGGCAAGATGCAGGCGGATTTTACACGCTTTGATTTGGGTGCAGCGCTGCTGCAGTTGGCGCTGCCCATGGAAAGCCTGGCCTTTGAGCAGGGGAAAACGCTGGATATCCAGGTGACGGAGGGCGTTTTCTGCTGGGGAAACGCAGGCATGCTGACACAGATGGCTTCCATCCTGCTGTCCAACGCATTCAAATATTCGCCGACAGGCGCGGCGATCACCCTGCAATTGACTGAGCCTGTACGAGCGCTTTGCCTGCGCGTGCACAATACGGGCAGCTGCATTCCGCCCTCCGAGCGTGAAAAGGTGTTCGATCGCTTTTATCGTGCGGAGAGCGCCGCGCAGACGCAGGGGAGCGGCATCGGCCTGGCCATCGCGCGCAGCATCGCCGCGCTGCACCATGGCGATATTTGCCTGGAAAGCGACGAAGCGTCGGGCACGGCTTTTATTGTGACGCTGCCCGAGAATGCAAAATAAAAAATTAAAAAAATATTACGGATTTCAATTTTCATTTAAGGTTTCTCCCTTACAATGCGAACTGTCCCAAGGGACAAGGGGCAAACAGAAGCCCCGTCAAGCATTGATTTTAAGGAGGAAAACATCATGAAAAAGAGTAAGACCATTCTGACCTGCGCTGCCGCCGCCTGCCTGCTGGTATCCGGCATTGGCTTTGCCTGCGCCGAGGGCGCGCAGACCTATCCTCAGGGCCTCAAGAACGGCTATGTGAACGGCTATGCCCAGGGTCTGAAGAGCGGCGCGGTGAACGGCCTGACCAATGGCTACGTGAACGGCTACACCCAGGGTATGAAGAACGGCGCGGTGAACGGCCTGACCAACGGCTATGTGAACGGCTATGCCCAGGGGTTGAAGAACGGCGCGATCAGCGGCCTGAAGGAAGGCTTGAAGGACGGCGCGAAGCAGGGCGCCAAGGACGGCCTGAAAAACGGGCTGTGCGGCGGCATGAAGAATGGCCTGAAGCAGGGTCTTAAGAACGGCAGCCTCAGGGGGACGCAGAAATAACTGTCCCCGCGCGGAATATTCCACTCCCAACAAACAATAAAAACGGCAGCCTGCGAGGCATATCGCGGGCTGCCATTTTTTCACCTATAGATGCCTGCAAATAGGCATTGCATCCCGCGCCAAAATGTGCAATAATATAAGGAGCCCGCGCGGAAAAACCATCGCGCGGCAGCTGCTGCCGGAGAGGGGATAGCGGGCGGATGCAGTATTATCAAAGCGTGTTCTCATCGCTGCCGGTGATAGAGACGGCGCGGCTGCGGCTGCGGCCCCTGACCATGCGCGATGACCGCGACATGTTCCGCTATGCCAGCGATCCGGAGGTCAGCCGCCATGTGCTGTGGGAGGCGCACACCAGCCCCCGCGAAACGCGCAGCGTGCTGCGCGCGGCCATTCGCCAGTATCGTGCGGGAGATCCATCCTCCTTCGCCATTGAGCGGCTCAGCGATCACCGCATGATCGGCACCATCGGCTTCATGTGGATCAACTGCGAGCATCGCAGCGCCGAGGTAGGCTATTCCCTATCCCGCGATTGCTGGAATCAGGGCTACGCCACCGAGGCTTTGCGCGCGGTGCTGCGGTTTGGGTTTAATACCCTGCGGCTGAACCGCATCGAGGCCCAGCACGAGCTGGATAATCCCGCGTCCGGCCGGGTGATGGAAAAATGCGGCATGCGCTGCGAGGGCACGCTGCGGCAGCGGGTGTTTAACAAAGGCAGGTTTTCCGATGTGCGGCTGTATGCCATTCTGCGCGGCGACGGCGTGCCCGGAAACGAGCATATCTAATCAGGTAGGAGTTGAGATCCCATGTTTGAGTATAAAACCCACGGCACCTGTTCCACCCAGATTGATCTGGAAATTGAGGACGGCGTGATCACCGCCTGTACCATTCATAATGGCTGCCGCGGCAATACGGCGGGCCTGGCCAAGATGGTGGTGGGCCGCAAGGCGGACGATGTGAAGGAACTGCTGCGCGGCATTCCCTGCCGTGGCGCTACCAGCTGCCCCGATCAGCTTGCCCGCGCAATCGACGCTTATGAACAGCAGGAGGCAAAGTAAAATGGCCAATAACAAGCAAAAGAAAACCACCCTGTGGGTGCGCGTGATGTGCGTGTTCCTGGCGTTTCTGATGTGCCTGTCCGTGGTCGCGGCGCTGATGAATATCTTCTAAGCAGCCGGCCGGCTGAGCAAAGCCTTTCCAATTGCGGGAAGGCTTTTTTTGTGTGCGCCGGTTTTAAAAGATTGTTTTACAACTAAAATTTATCGTTTTTCGATAAAATTTTGTTGACAAACGGATTTCACTGTGCTATCCTGTTCCCGATGCAAGGAGGTTGAAGGTATGAGTCACAAGCGTTTATCGCATCTTTTATTGCTGGCTGGCGGCATCGCGGGCGTGGGCGCGCTGGGCGTGCTGATCGATTACGCGCGGATGCTGGCCTTTCGCGCGCTGGAGCGGCCCGAGATGGCGCTGCGCTATTGGGGGCTGTTGGCGTTTTTGTGCTTGGTTGCGGCGGTGTACGGCGCGGCGCTGTATCAGTATATGCGCATCAGCCGCCGGATTGGCAAGAACCAATCCTTCTGCCGCGAAAACGTGGGCAGTATGCGGGCCATCGCCTGCCTGATGGGCGCGGCCGCGGGCATGTGGGCAGGACTGATGATTGTGTTTCGGCTGCTGAGCAGTATTGGCGTAGGGGTGGAAATGCTGCTCTTTGCGCTGATGTGCATGGCCAGCGCGGCGATTGGCCTGGTGGCCTATGTGCTTACGCAGCTTTTGCGGCGCGCTACGCAATTGCAGGAAGACAACGACCTGACCATATAAGGAGGGATGGGCATGATTCGCATCGATTTGGATGTGATGTTGGCGCGGCGCAAAATGAGCGTGACTGAGCTGTCCGCACGCGTGGGCATCACCATGGCTAACCTGTCCATCCTAAAAAACGGCAAGGCAAAGGCCATCCGGTTTTCTACCCTGGAGGCCATCTGCCGTGAGCTGAACTGCCAGGTGGGCGATATTCTGATTTACGATCCGGAGGAAAAGCATGCAGACGAATGAAAACAGGCGTGAATCTCTGCCTGCACCTTGGCTGGCGCTGGGCGCGGGGGTGGCCTGCGCAGCGCTGTGGGTGCTGGGCTATATGGGCGGGCTGGGCGTTGGCATGACGGCTTCCAGCCTGCTGATTCTGGGCGTGGGGATGTGCCTGTGCCGCAGGCAGATCTGTTGGCGGGCGGACAGCATTCTGCTGCTGACGCTGGCTGCGCTGCTCAGTCTGGCCTATGGTATCTTTGGCAGCCTGGCCATGCAGATCTTTAATCTGCCGGTGCTGTGCCTGCTCCTTTCTCAAAGCCTGCTGGCGCTGGCTGGGCATTGTCCTGAGGGCGCGTTGAGTGCTGCGGGGCTGAGCAGCGGCATACGTGAAGCACTGGGCAGCCTGTTTCGCCACTGGGGCGTGCCCTTTCGCACGGTAAAGGAGCGGCAGGGCAGCGCGTCCGCCCTGCGCGGGCTGGGCATGGGGCTGCTGATTGCCGTTCCCCTGCTGGCGGTGGTGCTGTTCCTGCTGGCCTGGGCGGACACGGTATTCAGTTCGCTTTTGAGCGGGCTGTTTGTATCGGAGGATCCCCTGAGTGCGTTTTGGAATGTGCTGTGGCGGCTGATCAAGCTGCTGGCGATTGCGCTGCTGGTCTTTTCGTGCCTGTATACGCTGCTGCTGCCGCGACGCGAGCGCGCAGCCAAAGAAAGATTTCCCTGGCCTATAACGGCTTGCGCGATGGTGCTGGCGCTGCTTTGCCTGGCCTACGCTGCCTTTGTGTATGTGCAGGTGCGCTATCTCTTTGGCGGCGCGGAGACGGCCGCCATGGCCGACGGCTATGCACAGTATGCGCGCACGGGCTTCTTCCAGCTGGTTGCAGTGGCGGTGATCAATCTGATTGCCGCGCAAACGTCGCTGATCCGCTGCGGGGAAAGCCGCGTCGTGCGCGCGCTGTCCGCCCTGATGAGCCTGCTGACGGCGGTGATCCTGGCCTCGGCCCTCTGGCGGATGCGGCTGTATATTCAGGCGTTCGGCCTGAGCACGCTGCGCCTGCTGACGCTGTGGGGCATGGCAATGATCGCCCTGCTGCTGGCGCTGACGCTGATCAAGTGCGCCCGCCCCGGTGTGCGCATCTGTACCCTGGCCTGCGCGGTGATGCTGAGCAGCTATGTGCTGCTGAATTACATCAACGTGGATCGCACCATTGCCCGCTGGAACCTGCGCGCCTATGAAAATGGTAAGCAGGAAACGCTGGATACCGAATACCTGGCGGGGTTATCGCCCGATGTGCTGGCCGCCCCGTGGCAGGTGGAGCAGCTGGACGCGATCCGCAAGCAGCAAAGCGAGCGCCGCCCGGATTGGTTCGCCTGGAGCCTGAGCTGGCTGCGGGTGGGGGAAAAGTAAAAAGAAGAAAACAACCGCCATCGGAGCTGTTCCAATGGCGGTTGTTTTATGCCTGTTTTTGGGGTGTGTCCAGCGAACGCAGATAAACCTCTAAAAGCTGCAAGGCGGTATCCCGGTCTTTTTCAGAGCAGGCGTTCAGCCGCGCAAGCAGCTCCTCCTGCCGAACGGCTATCGCGGAGCGCTCCTGGGTCAGAATTTCATCCGGCGTGATGTGCAGCGCCTGGCAGATGCGCAGGATGGTTTCCAGACGCATATTTACCGTGCCGCGCTCAATATCCGCATAGGTGCGGTCGGCCAGCCCTGCGGCCTCGGCTACCTCCGCCTGCGTCAGCCCCTGCCGCCGCCGAATGGCCAGCAGTCTGTTTCCAATCGCTCGAAAATCATAAATCAGCATTTTTCTTCCTCCAAATATCCTGCAATAGGAATAATAATTCCTAAAACACTTGACAAATAGGAAGAATAGCATCATAATAATAGGCAGAAAAATTCCTATTTCGAAAGGAGAAAGAACAATGAAGAAGGGATTTAGACGCGCACTGTGTTTCCTACTGGTGGCGATGCTGCTGTCAATAATGGCCATGCCGGCATATGCAGCAACGACGGGTAAAAACGGCTTGTTCAGCTATACTATGCGTGGTAACGGCACACTGACAATTACAAAGTTCGATTGGAGCGGGTATCAGAAGAATACGGATATTGTAATTCCGCAGATGATTGATGGTTATACCGTTACGGCAATCGGTGATTTGGCCTTTTCGCAAGGAGATGTAGATGTTGAAAAGGTTAAATTGCCCGATCGTAAATATGAAGCTAAGGACGCAGTGCTTATTATCCCCAATACCGTAACAACCGTAGGAGAAAAAGCCTTTTTCAATTCGGGCATCGGCAGAGTGAACATTCCGGCTAGCGTGAATAGCATCGGGGCTGCCGCTTTTTGTACGGGGTGTTTGAAGAACGTCACAGTTCAGCCGGGCAATGAAAAGTATGCGGCTATCGAAGGAGCACTCTATGATAAGAAAGCAAAAGAATTGCTGGCCTTTGCACTGGATGCAACCGCTGTACCGGAAGGAATTGTTTCATTGGGCGAGTTTTCGTGCATGAATTTTGAGCCGAAGGATGCGCATAACTTGTTTCCGTCAACTCTTAAGGAAATCAAGAATTTTTCAATGTGGAGTTCGTACCTAAGAAGCCCTGCAGCCAATTTTTATACAACTGGTGCTTTATCTGGTACTATATATCCAGAGATTGAAATAATAGGGGAATATGCATTTGCAAGGGCAACCATATCCGGAGAATATTGGTTTAGTAATGTAACCAAAATCGGAAGTGGATCATTTTACGGGACGAGGATACACAAGGCCATTTACTTGTATAAGCTGAAAAAAATACCAGAAAGAGCATTTGCCTATGCAAGCGGATACGACGGAAAAGTACAGTTTAGTAAAGCTGAAAAAATAGGGAAAGAAGCTTTTATGGGAAGTGACATGGGAAATGATTTGGGCTATTGTGAGCCTCAAATAATTGAAGATAGAGCTTTTAAGGGAGCCACATATGCCGCAGTGGATAGTAAATATCTTAGCAAGATAGAATATATAGGTGAAGAGGCATTCCAAGCAGAAAGATACTATTTAGAGATGACAATTCCTGCAAGCTGCACGTTTATTGGCGATAATGCATTTTATAAAAAAGTTAAACTGAAGGTAACGCCTGGATCTTATGCCGAAATCTGGGCGCAAGAAAACGGTTATGAGTATGACAACGGCATTGAGCAAGATTTGAGTTGGTTAGGCCAAAACTAACCAAATAATAAAGGAGGATACTATGCTTCTGAATGAACATGAAGAAATGAAGCGCTGATCAAAAGAATTACTGGAATTCTATCACCAAAAGGCCAGAGGATGGGAACCTGATGAGGTTGCCGATCTTACCGAAGCGGCGGCGCTGGATTGGCTTTTTAGCCTGACGGAAACGTTGGATATCTGGCGAGAAAAAGCTGATGGCGTCATGACGGATGGTGAAGTGATCTTAGGTTATGCCAATCTTGGCATTTTGCTTGAAGGCTGGCTAACTCTATATCTTACAGTATATTTGGAAGATTTTAGAAAGGACGCAAAAAAGAATCTTCCAAGTCAACTGACTTTGGAGCGCCTTATTCAGTTTATAAGAAAAAACGTGTGGAACGATGAAGAAGAAAAGCAGCAGTGGATTGCGTGGATGGACGGAATCCGAAAAAAGCGCAATGCTGTTCATGCTTTTCGGTATCGGGATATTGGCACGAACAAAGAACTGAAAGCGGATATTGAAAAATACGACGGATTTATCATAGACCAGATGTCTGCTCCGCTCTACAAGAATGGCGATTTTATCGCAGACTATGCTGAATAATTGAGCTGCTATACAAATGAATGCCGCCACCAGATATACTGGTGGCGGCATTCATTTATAGTGATTTGGGACTATTACACCGCATCAGGCGCTTCCTTTTTTTCTTCGGGCAGCGCAGCGGGCTTTTTGCTGCGCAGAGTGCGCGCGCTATGCGCGGCGCGGGTCAGCTGCGGCTTGGCCCCGGCGGTAATCACATCGCCCGTTACATGGCAGGCGGTCACATCGTTTTGGCCAGGCAGATCAAACATGGTATCCAGCAGCGCTTTTTCGATGATCGCGCGCAGGCCGCGCGCGCCGCTCTTTTGCTGCATCGCCATGTGCGCGATGGCCGTCAGCGCGTCCTGATCGAAGGAGAGGGACACGCCGTCCAGCTCCAGGAGCTTGGCATACTGCTTAACCAACGCGTTGCGCGGCTCGGTCAGGATGCGTACCAGCGCCGATTCATCCAGCTGATCCAGCGTGACCACCACAGGCAGACGGCCCACGAACTCGGGAATCAGGCCGAACTTCATCAGATCTTCGGGGCGCAGCTGACGCAGGACATTGCCCACGTCCGCCGCGGAATCACCCGTCAGCTTGGCGCCAAAGCCCAGCGTGCGCGAACCGATGCGCTGCTGAATGATGGGCGCAAGGCCATCGAACGCGCCGCCGCAGATGAAGAGGATGTTGGTGGTATCGATCTGCATGAACTCCTGCTGGGGATGCTTGCGGCCGCCCTGAGGGGGCACGTTGGCAACCGTGCCCTCGAGGATCTTGAGCAGCGCCTGCTGCACGCCCTCGCCGCTTACGTCGCGGGTGATGGACACGTTTTCGCCCTTGCGGGAGATCTTGTCGATTTCGTCAATGTAGATGATGCCGCGCTGCGCCGCGCGGATATCGCCGTCGGCCGCCTGAATCAGGCGCAGCAGGATATTTTCAACATCCTCGCCCACATAGCCGGCTTCGGTCAGCGCCGTGGCGTCGGCAATGGCAAAGGGCACGTTCAGGATGCGCGCCAGCGACTGGGCCAGATAGGTCTTGCCGCAGCCGGTGGGGCCAACCATGAGGATGTTGGATTTTTGCAGTTCCACATCCCCGGCCTTTTGGGGGGCGTTGATGCGTTTATAGTGGTTATATACGGCCACGCACAGCGTGCGCTTGGCCTCGTCCTGCCCGATCACATACTCATCCAGCACGGCCTTCATTTCGGAGGGCAGCGGCAGGGAGGGCGAATCGGGCGCGGCGGTGCTCATGGGGGTTACGTCGTCGGCAATGATATCATAGCACAGCTTGATGCACTCATCGCAGATGTATACATCGGGGCCGGCTACCAGACGGCGTACCTGATCCTGCGTTTTGTAGCAGAAGCTGCACCGATGCAGCCTGCGCGTGGTGAATTCATCCTTGGGCATGGCTCACCTCAAGCGTTCTTTTTGCGGGGATAGTAGATCTGGTCGATGATGCCGTAATTGAGCGCTTCCTCGGCGGTCATGAAATAGTCGCGCTCACAGTCGGCGCGCAGCTTTTCCTGATCCTGGCCGGTCATTTCGCTCATCAGGCGGGTCATCTTTTCCTTGGTGCGCAGCAGCCATTTGGCGCGGATTTCCACATCGGTGGCCTGTCCGCTGGCGCCGCCCAGGGGCTGATGGATCATGACCTCGCTGTTGGGTAGCGCCAGGCGCTTGCCCTTTTCGCCCGCCATCAGCAGGAAGGCGCCCATGGAGGCGGCCATGCCCACGCACACCGTGCGTACATCGCACTTGATGTAGTTCATGGTGTCGTAAATGGCCATGCCAGCCGTGATGGAGCCGCCGGGGCTGTTGATATAAAGCGAGATATCGGCGTCGGGGTTATCCATCTCCAGAAACAGCAGCTGCGCCACGACGATATTGGCTACCTGATCGGTGATTTCATCCGCCAGAAAGATGATGCGATCCTTCAGAAGGCGGGAATACAGATCATAGCCGCGCTCGCCGTTGCTGGTGCGTTCTACTACATTGGGGATGAGAATGCTCATGAATTTATAATCCTCCCGGGGAGTACCCTAACAAGCATATGACGCAAGCGCGGGTTTTATGCCCGCGCTCGCATAAAAATTTCCGTTTTCAGCTGATGGACTTACTCGGCCTTTTCTTCGGCGGCCTTTTCGGTGATGACAGCGTTGGCCTTCAGGAAGTCGATAACCTTCTTGATGCCGGCGGTTTCCTTCAGGTATTCCTTCTGCTGTTCGGACAGGGAAGCCTTGAATTCTTCCACGTCGCGGTTTACGCGCTTGGCCTGATCGGCGATGGCTTCGTCCACATCTTCATCGGTGGGAACGATGTTTTCAGCCTTGGCCACGGCTTCCAGCACCAGCTGGGTCTTTACGCGGTTGGCGGCTTCGGGCTTGTAGTTTTCGCGCACCTGATCCAGGGTCTGCCCAGTGTACTTGAGGTAATCCTCAAAGCGGATGCCCTGGTACATCATGCGCATTTCCATCTCGCGCAGCATGGTGGTGATTTCATCCTGAATCATCGCGTCGGGGATATCGCAGTCGGCAGCGTCAACCACCTTCTGCACCAGCGCGTCTTCCAGGTTGGCTTCGGCGCGGTCGGCGGCGTTCTTTTCAAGGTCGGCCACGATGTTGGCCTTGTAGGCCTCGAAGGTGTCAAACTCGGACACATCGGCGGCGAAGTCGTCGTCCAGCTCGGGGCGAACCTTGGTCTGGATGCCGTTAACCTTCACATGGAACACAGCGTCCTTGCCGGCCAGGTTGTCGGCATGATACTGCTCGGGGAACTTAACGCTCAGGTCGCGCTCCTCGCCGATGTTCATGCCCACCATCTGCTCTTCAAAGCCGGGGATGAACATGCCCGAGCCGATCGTCAGGGACTGACCCTGCGCGGTGCCGCCCTCAAAGGCGACGCCATCCACGCTGCCGGCGTAGTCCAAGTTTACGATATCGCCGTTTTCAACGGCGCGGTCGGTCACATCCTGGGTGGTGCTGGCGCGCTCCACATCGTTCTGGATGCGGGCGTCCACGGCCTCGTCGGTCACTTTTTCCACGTTCTTTTCAACGGCTACGCCCTTGTATTCGCCCAGCGTCACGTCGGGCTTTACGAATACCTCCAGGGTATACTTCAACTCCTGGCCCGCGCCGATCTGCTGCACATCTACCTGGGGACGATCCACAACCTGAAGGTTTTCAGCCTTGATGGCCTCTTCGTAGGCGGGCTGGGCGACAAGCTCGAAGGCGTCGTCATAGAACACCCCTTCGCCGTACATATTCTCAATCAGCTTGCGGGGGGCCTTGCCCTTGCGGAAGCCGGGAACGTTGATCTTGCTGCGATCCTTCAGATAGGCCTTTTCGACGGCCGCGTCAAAGGACTCAGCGCTCTCCACAAACGAGAGCTTCACTTTATTGCTCGCGATTTTTTCGACGGTATAAGACATGTAGAACCCTCCTGCGCAAATTTGCGGATCAATCCGTGCGCGGCGCGATAAGCATTCGCACACAGTGTATCATTATAACACCCAATACGCAGATTTGCAAGCGTTTTGCCCGGAAAACGCGCTGCTTTCGCCCGGCCTGCCTGCGAAAGCGCGAAGGATGTTTTTTCTTGACAGATTCCGCCGCCCTGCGGTATTCTATAGGTAGAAATCGGAGGTGACAAGCCCCATGGTGTTCATCGGCATTTGCGGCGCGAGCGGCTCGGGCAAAACCACCCTGGCAAAGGAGCTTTGCCGGGCGATTGGCGCCAGCAGCGCGCTGCTGAATCAGGACGCATATTATCTGGATCATCCCGAATTAACGTTTGAAGAACGCACCAAGCTCAATTACGATGAGCCGTTTATCTTTGATCACGACTTGCTGTATCAGGATGCGCGCATGCTCATGGCCGGGCAAAGCGTTACCCGCAAGGCATATGATTTTACCCAGCACCGCCGCACCGAAAGCAGCGAGATCATCAAGCCTGCCGACGTGCTGATTGTGGAGGGCATTCACGCCTTCTTTGACGAGCGGCTGACCAAGATGATGTTCCTCAAGCTCTATATCAATGTAGAGCCGGATATCTGCCTGCTGCGCCGCATCAAGCGCGATATCCGCGACCGCGGCCGCCAGATTGAAAACATCGGTGAGCAGTACCTGACCACCGTAAAGCCCATGTACGAAAAGTATATCCGCAACTATGTAAACGACGCGGATGTGATCGTCACCCGCGGCGGCAAAAATGCCCGCATTGTGGAGATATTGGCGGGGTATCTGCGGGACGAGTTGAATAAAAAGGCGTAAAAGCAAAGACAGCAGAAATTAAAAGGACGGCCGGAAAAGGATCTGGCCGTCTTTGCTTGCGCCTGGATGAAGATTGTTGGGGATTATTTTTCGTTTGAAAAAAGGGAGGACATACGGTATTTAGGCTTAACAACTTCGTGACTCAGTTCTAATTTGATAATGGCATAATATATACCATAAATGTAATTTATAATCGTTCCCATGCAATAAGATGCGCCGCCATAAAGCGCGTAGGTCAGAAGAACCGTGAAAAAATTTTCCCATTGGAAAGGTGGTTCTGAATAGTATTTAGAAGAAGTCTTGCCTGCAACAATCGCGACAATCACGCCTCCTATCCAGAGTATCCACGCAATAACAAAAAAGAAATTGGCTGTATTGCAACTGTCGTTCCGAGAAATCTTCAAGGAATATTCTTTCTCCTCCTGCATCGGCTTCCCGCGGTGTGGGCACGCTTGGGCTTTGTCGGAGATTTCTTTTCCGCATTCGGGGCATTGAATCAGTGCCATTGTGTATCCATCCTTTCACTTTTTGAAGCCTTTGCGTTGGCTGTTGTGCTTATTATAACTCAATTGAATAATAAAGTCAATACAAAATCCCTCTATATTACAACTCATTTGAGCAATAATATATAAACAGGAGGGATGCGGATGGATGCAAAGGCGCGAATCAGGGCTTTGATGGCAGAACGGGGCTGGAGCGAGTATCGCTTGGCGATTGCCTCGGGGCTATCGCAATCCACGGTTGCGAATATTTTTAATCGCAATACTACGCCCTCTGTTTCTACCTTGGAAGCGATTTGTAACGGTTTTGGTATTACGCTTTCCCAGTTTTTTGCTGATGGAAGGTTAGTGGAACTGACGGAGGATCAACTGCAATTATTTGAAGCCTGGAAGGGCTTATCAGCTGAACAAAAACGTGTTTTTTATGAATTGATTGACCTTATGAAAGCGGCGAATTAGCAGGGCATTTCTGTATGGTTGTGTTGCTTTTGTGCAAATGACAAACCGCCGGACTGGGGCTTGAGGGCTCCTATCCGGCGGTTTGCTTTGTCTGGTTTAATATTTCGCAAGCGCGTCCGCGTCGGTAAACAGCTCGTCCGACAGCAAATATTCGCCCAGCGTGTAGGAGAAGCGGATCAGATCGCCCTGAATGCGCATGGGGAAGGGCGAGGTGAGATTCTGCGTTTCAAAGGAGAAATCGTGCGCGTAGTGGATTTCGCGCAGCGCGGCCACCAGCGCGGGCCAGTCGATGGTGCCCATGAAGGGGGCGATATGCTCGTCGCGGTCGCCGGCATGGTTATCGTTGATATGCGTGGCGCGCAGGCGGCTGCCAAGGCGGCGCACGCAATCGGCAGGACTGTAGCCGCTGGTGTGAGCGTGGCCCGTATCCAGGCACGCGCCTACATCCGGAGCGTTGATCGCGTCGATCAGCTCAATCAGGTTATCGATGTTGGAAAACGGCGAGGGGCCTTTGCCCAGTGTGTTCATGTTTTCAATGGCCATGCCCACATGATGCGCGTGGAAGAATTCATGCCAGCGGCGGAAGTAGGCAAGGTTGGCGCGCTTGCTCTCATCCAGCAGCAGCCGGTCGCCGTCCATCACCGTGAAGGGATGCACCACCAGGTATTCCACGCCCAATATTTCGGCCGCCAGCACGCTGCGGCGCATCATTTCCTCGCCGAAATCGCCGCCGGGCACTTCACCGGGGGCAACCGACCCGCCGATGCTGAAATACGCATGGCCCTGCAGAAAGCGCACGCCGATATCATCGGCCAGCTTGCGCCAGGCATGCGCCTGCTCCTCCCAGTTGTCCTCGGTCATGGGGGCAAAGCGCTTGCCCGCGCGGCTCATGCCGCACAGGTTTACGTCCAGATAGCGATAGCCCGCCGCCGCGCACGTGCTGACCGCGTGCTCAAAGGATACCATGTAGGGCTTGCCGTGATCAAAATTCATGATGTTGGTAGAAGTGGAAAGCCGCATATTTAACCCCTCCTTTTAGGCGTATACGCGCACTTCAAAGATGCGCGCTTCGCTTATGCCGTTGGTGGCGCGCACCGTTACGCGCACCGTATCGCATTCCTCGCCCTCAAACTGCACATGGCACAGGCGCTGATAATTATCGCGCAGTTGCTTACAGGCAACCACCTTGCCATCGCGCAGCAACGCTACATCATAATCACGCGCCAGCTCCACCGGCACGCCTACCTGCTGCTGACGGATGCGGCGGGAGGACAGGGAAATTTTCTTTTCCAGGTTGAAGTTGGAATCAAACACCAGCTGCACGGTGTGCACGGGGGCGGGCGCGGCCAGCGACAGCTGCAGCCATTCGCCCTGCGTGCTCAGCCCATCCGAATGCCAGGCGTTGGTGCAGCCGCTGATATCGCGGGTGACGCCGGTGAGCACATTGGCGGCGGGATAATTCTCCTGCGCGCTGGAGGCCGTTACGGCGGCGGTCTGCGCCAGATCGGCCTTGTCCGTGCTGGCAAAGCCGGGAATATAGCAGTCGTCGCGGATCAAGGTCTGCTGCAATTCAGCGATATCGATTGCGCGGATATCGCAGCCCTTCTGGATGGCCTGCGCGGCCGCCGTGCCGATAGCCTGGCCGCCAATGGCGCAGGTGCCCATTACGCGGCTGGTAGCCATGGCCAGCTTGGAGGCGCTCAGCGCGCGGCCGCCGATATACAGGTTTTTGAAGCCCTTGGCCAGGTAGGAGCGGTAGGGGATGGTGTACGCACCGTCAAATTCGTATACAAACGACGGAATCTTATCAAAGGCGTACAGGCCGCCGGGAACGTGGTTATCCACATGCCAGCCGCCGTAGGCCACTGCGTCGTCAAAGATGCGGTTGCCCAGCACGTCGTTTTCGTTGAGCATGTAGTCGCCCTCCAGACGGCGGCTTTCGCGCACGCCGGGCAGCATGCCTACCCATACCAGCTCGTAGTTTTCCGCGCCGTGGTTGCCGCCGTTCTTGATGTGATCCCACACGCCGTATACCGCGCGCACCAGCTGATCACGGATGTCCTCGTACTCGCTGATGATATCGGCGCTTTCGCCGCCGATTTCGATCCACCAGTAGCCGTAATCCTGGCAGTAGCCGTCAAAGAGCATCCAGATTTCGTTTTCGCTGGCCTTGGCCAGCACTTCCTTGGGCACGTCAGCGCTGTGCTTGCGATAGCGCAGCTGCTCCTCGGTAAAGTGCATGGCGTCCACGGGCGGGATGAACTTGACGGGATGGCCCACATTGGCGGCCTTGAACAGCAGGGTGTTGCCCATGCGATCCTGGTTGGGCTGCTCGGGAGCGTGCGGCTCGTTAAACTCCGCCTTGCCCTCGCTGCCTGTGCGGCTCTTTACGCCCACAAAAGCGCCCAGGGTGCCGTTGCCCGTGCAGTCGGCAAAGATTTTGCCGTGGATCAGCAGCCGCTTTTCGGTGCTCATCTGATAGCACTCGATGCAGGTGATTTCGCCGTCCTGACAGGCGGCGGCATGCATGGTGGTGTTGAGCAGCAGCGTCAGGTTCTTTTCGTTCTTGGCGGCCTGGAACAGCACCGCATCCCAGATGGAAAAATTATAGCTGTCGTTCACGCGCTTGTTGCTCAGCATCAGCTCGTGCACGATGCCGCCCTCGCTCAGCTCGGGCTTTTTCATGTTGGCGGTCGCACCGCAGATATGCATGCGGATTTCGCTGCTGGCGTTGCCGCCCAGCACCGGGCGATCCTGCACCAGCGCGGTCTTCGCGCCGTGGCGCGCGCTGGCGATGGCCGCGCACAGACCCGTCATACCGCCGCCGACGATTACCACGTCAAAATGCAGCGTTTCTTCCTTAAATCCGATCATACGATCCTCCGTCGATTTTCGATTGTTCGATCACCATGTCTGATCGAACGGCGAAAACAGCGCGCCGTAATCCATAAACCGGCAGGCATTTTTCGCGTAATACGCAGTTCTCTGCTATTTTACCAGCTTTCGGGACGAATGGCAAGATGGAATATGTACGATCATATAAAGAAAACGCACATTCTCCGATCAATCGAAGAATGCGCGTCGGTACGTTTGAAGGGATTACTCGGCCACGGGCTCCTGGATGGAGAAGGTGATATCCTCCACGCGCGCCAGCTCGCACACGCCCTCGATGTTCTGGTACACATACACCAGCGCGTAGGTGGGCTGCGCATCGGGATAAACCACGGTCAGGCGGCACAGCAGGCAGTAATTCATGCCGGCAACCACCTGGCTGGCCAGCAGGGCGATGGGCTCATAGACGCAGCCGGTCAGCCCCTCGACGGCCTTGCTGAAGGCGTCCAGCACCTCCTGGGGGATATCGGCGGGGTTCCCGGTGTTGACGCTCCAGCCGCCGACACTCGGCGCGGGCGCTTCAGCCAGGGCGGGAACGCAGGAGAGGGCAAACAGCATCAGGGTCAGCATTGCGCAAAGCAGCTTCTTCATCATTAGAATCACGCATCCTTTCTTCTTTTGCAGCGCCTGAGCGCTTACATCCTGTTAGACGGGCGCGCGGATGGCAGGTTCCGCATTTTCTAAAGTTTTTAACGCCCTACGCGCACCTGATCCACCGCGCGGTTGCGCATCAGCTCCACCGGGTGCGGCGCCAGCTCCACGCGGAAATCCTGCCCCGTGCGGCGGATATGCTCCGCCACCACTGCATGGCTGGGCACGCGCATCACATCGGGGTTCATGCGCTTCTGATAGCGAAAGAAATCCGCGCCGTTGGGCAGCACGCCTACGGGCAGGCGCTGGCCGCGCCGCAGGGTAACGCCTACCATGCGCAACGCGCCGCGGATATAGCCCTTGTTGGGCTGGAGGATCAGCGGCGGGGGCAGCTCCTGATCGACGAGGGGCGGCTCCTGCCCCTCGTGCGCGCGGAGATACAGTCTCCGCGCCTTGTGCAGATGCGCGCATTGGGCGTAAAACGCCTGATCGTATATGGCGCGCAGGGCGGCATCCTCCTCCTGTGCGCGCAGACCGTCCAGCACATAGCACAGCGAATAGGCGCGCAGCGTCAGCGCCTCGCAGGGATCGCCCGCGTGCCCCAGCAGGCTGGCGTATTGGGTGGCGTGCTCGGTCAGGATCAGCGATAGCTCCGCATATAGCGCGCGAGCCTGCTCACGGCTTTCGCCCAGCGCGCCGGCAGACAGACGAGCGGCATAGCGCGCCGCGCAGGACAGCAGGAACAGCGACAGCAGGGTTTGTGGGCTTGCCTGCGCGCGTTCGATGGGCGGCTGTACTTCGTCATAGGGGTGACGATGGGCGGCGATGCACGGGCGGCCGGGCATCAGCTCGGCCATGCCGCCCAGCTTTTCATCGGCAGATACGCCGTATTCCAGCGACAGCAGATTAGCCGTGCGGTACAGCATATCGCAGGCCTCGGGCAGCAGAAAATCCATGGCCGCGCGGGCGCGGGGATGCGTTTCGCGCTGGGCCGCGGCGGCGGTCAGCTCGGTCAGCATAAACAGCGCCAGCAGCACGCGCTCGCAGGGGCGCTCGCGCGGCAGAAGCGAAAGAAATTGCAGCCGCTGCTGCCATTCCACACGGCGAATCAGCGCGGTCTCGCGCAGAAAATCCGCGCTTGCGTCCAGCGACGCTTCGGGCATATCCGAAAGCACGGCGGCGGCAAGCATCAGCCGCGCGGTGCGAAGCGGCTGATCCCCGCTCAGCGGCTCGGGCAAAAGCGACTGCCAATCCCTCAGCCCCTGGCTGATGCGCGGCGGAACGACGGTATATGGATTCATAGGCTCCCCTCCCTGATGACGGCAAGCAAGTTGAAAACAAAGCTGGATACTCATCAGGATACGCGCAAACGGGGGGCAATATACCGTAGAAAATGGCAGACTTTTGCGCAGATAAATGAAAAAGAGGGTAAAAGCCCTCTTGAAAAGATTATGCGTTCTGCGAACTCTCCCGCTTTTTCAGCCACACCATCAGCACGGCCACATCGGCCGGGGAGACACCCGGAATGCGCGCCGCCTGGGCCAGCGATACGGGGCGCTGGGCGGACAGCTTCTGCCGGGCTTCCATGCGCAGCCCTGTGATATCCATATAGGGCGCGTCGGCAGGCAGCAGCTTTTCCTCCATGGCACGAGCCTTGAGGATGGCAGCCTGTTCTTTTTGCAGGTAGCCCTCGTATTTTACCTGGATTTCGGCCTGCTGGCGCGCGCCGGGAGCATACTGCGCGGGATCGGGCAGCAGCGCGTCGATGCTGTTTTCGGGATGGCGCAGCAGCGCATCGCGGCGGGTATCGCGCAGATAGGCCAGAATTTCCTCCGTCTGGCGCGCCTTTTCCTCCATACGGCGCATGCGCTCGTCGCTGGCCAGGCCAATGGCGTGCGCGCGGGCCGTCAGGCGCAGATCGGCGTTATCCTGCCGCAGGTACAGCCGATGCTCGGCACGGCTGGTCATCATGCGGTAGGGTTCGTCCGTGCCCTTGGTGGTCAGATCATCGACCATCACGCCGATATACGCCTGATCGCGGGTCAGCAGCAGCGGCTCGCGCTCCAGCACATAATGGGCGGCGTTGATGCCTGCCAGAATGCCCTGCGCGGCGGCTTCCTCATAGCCCGAGGTGCCGTTGACCTGGCCGGCCAGGTACAGCCCCGGCACCTGCAGCGCGCCCAGCGAGGGGGACAGCGCGGTGGAATCGATGCAGTCGTATTCGATGGCATAGGCCAGGCGGGTCAGGACGCAGTGCTCCAGGCCCGGAATGGTGCGGTACATCGCCCACTGCACATCCTCGGGCAGGCTGGAGGACATGCCCTGCACGTACCATTCCGCGTCGTTATAGCCCTCTGGCTCCAAGAACAGCTGATGGCGCTCCTTGTCGCGGAAGCGGACGATCTTGCTTTCGATGGAGGGGCAATAGCGCGGGCCGAGGGATTGAATCGCGCCGTTGAACATGGGCGCGCGATCCAGGTTTTGCAGGATGATTTCGTGCGTGCGGGGATTGGTGTAGGTCAGGTAACACATCATGCGGTTTTCTACCGCGTGATCGGTCAAAAAGGAGAAGGGCACGGGCGGCTCGTCACCGGGCTGCGGTTCCATGGCGGAAAAATCGATGGAGCGTGCGTCTACGCGGGCGGGCGTGCCGGTCTTGAAACGGCGCAGGGTGAAGCCCAGATCGGCCAGGCTTTCGCTCAATCCTGCTGCGGGCAGCAGACCCTGCGGGCCGCCCTCCCACTGCGCCTCACCGATGAAGATTTTACCCTTCAGATATACGCCCGTGCATACCACGGCGGCGCGGCAGGGAATGTGATCGCCCGTTTTGGTTAGGACTGCGCTGATGCGGCCCCCATGGGTTTCCAGACGGATCACCTCGCCCTGGCGGATGGTCAGATGATCCTGGGCAAAGAGCGCGCGCTTCATGCGCTTCTGGTATTCGCGCTTATCGGCCTGCGCGCGCAGGGAATGCACAGCCGGGCCCTTGCTGCGGTTGAGCATGCGGCTTTGCAGGGTGGTATCGTCGATGGCGCGGCCCATTTCGCCGCCCAGTGCGTCCACCTCGCGCACCAGATGTCCCTTGCCCGTGCCGCCGATGGCGGGATTGCAGGCCATCAGGGCTACCGCATCCAGATTGAGGGTAAACAGCAGCGTTTCGCAGCCCATGCGCGCGCAGGCAAGCGCAGCCTCGCAGCCCGCGTGCCCCGCGCCGATTACAACGATATCATACATGCATTGATCGCCCGTTCTTTTTAAAAGTGAGTTATTTTTCTGTGTTGCGGTATACCGAGTACCAGCGGAAGGCCTCGCTGTCGGGGTTGATCACCGTCAGATTATAGCCCAGCAGATCGAACCAGTAGAAGGTTTTGACGTTGCTGGTGCCCTTCCACATGGTCTCGGTGTTGGGCACGCTGTCGTAGGGAATGCCCAGGATGGAGATGGTTACGCCGCCGTCGGGCGGGGTGACGGAGGTGAGGTTTTCGTCCTTGAGGTATTGGGTATACCAGGCGGTGTGGTAGTTGTTCATGCCGCAGTGGATGGTCAGCGGGTTGTCCAGATAGGGGGCCAACTGCTCGCCCACCTGCTCGGCGGTGAAGCCGAAATCACGCAGCGTGCCGATGTAGATCATCACATGATAGCCGCCGCCCTGACCGGCCAGGTTGATGGAGTCGCCCACCTTCATGCGCTGCGCCCACTGGGCGGAGGGCAGATCCTGCATATCGATGCGGTTGGGCTTGGCGGCGTTTCGGGTTTCGCTGATGGCGGGCAGCTTTTTCATGCCTACCTGGTTGTGCACCCAGCGGGCGAAACCGATGCAGTCAAAACCGCCCAGGTACAGCTTGGATGTGCTGTAATAATGGCTGTCCTGCGAGGCGTAGCGCGGGCGCAGCAGGGACGACTCGTTGGAGCCGGCAAACAGATAGGGACAGCCGTACTTGAAGCGCGCGCTGACGCTGCCGCCGCAGTTTTCGTTGTAGGCCAGCAGCACGGGGTTGCTTTCATCCATCATGGTCAGCGCTACGTTCAAAAAGCGCTGCGCCTCGATGCGCTCCATGTGCTTTTGCAGCTCGGCAAGGGCGGCCTTGGTGCTGTTGGTAGATTTGAGCTTGTCATAGTGCAGATAGCCTTCGTGTTCACCATCGGTCACGCGGGCGTATACGCCATGGAAGGCCGTCACCGTCAGCGGGGCGTTCTTTTTGATATCGGCCAGCTGCAGGGCGTTTTCCAGGGGATATTCATACAGCACGGCCTTTTCGCTGGTCTTGGCCTCAAAGGGCGCTACCGTAAAGTCCTCGCCCAGGATGGTCAGTTCGCCTGCTTCCACATACAGCGTTTGCCCTTCAATATCCACCGTCAGGTGGTCGCCGTCATAGCCGTTTACGATGACCGGCGCATAGGGGGTAATCTCATGCAGCGCAGCCGCGCCGTAGCAGGGGGATGCATAGGCGCTGACCGGCTCGTCGGAGAAGGCGACGTAGGGCGTTACCTCGCCGTGCTTGTATTCCATCTGCATGAAATCGCGGATATAGACATAGCCGGATTTGCCGTTATATTCGATATAGGCGTATTCGTCCGTCACGGGTACCACGCGGAAGCGCACGTCCGCGGGCAGAATATCCAGCGTGGTGGTATCGGCCAGGGGCTGGGCGCGCATGCGCACGGGCGTGCCGAAAAAGCCCTCGATGGACTGCGCATCCTCGGCCGTGGGGTCGTTATATTCCACCTGCACGCAGTCCTTCATATGGACATAGCCGGTTTTGCCGTCATAGGAGGTGGCAGCATAACTGTCGTTCACAGGGGTGAGCTTGAGCACCGAACGCGCGGGGATGTTGACAACGTTGGGGGTGTTGGGCCGCGGCTCAGCGCGCATCCAGCGCGCATCGCGAAAATAGCCGTAAAAGCTCTCCGCCGTGTCCTCTGCCAGGGCGGCGGGCAGCAGACCGCACAGCAACGCGGCGACGCATAGAAGCGAAAGCATTTTCCTGATCATTGGCAAGTTCATCCTTCCCTCGCGCATAACATTTGCATACTCACCCATTATACCCAATTGCTTTGCCGCGCGCAACATGAAAGCGGCGCGCGAACATGATTTTACATGTTTTACGGCCATAAAAAAGCGCTTCCCCGAGAAATGAGAAAGCGCTCAGGCATTGTTGGAAGCACAAGCATATGATAACACAAACTGCCCGAGGACGCGGCGCGCCTCCGGGCAGATGCGTCCCCGTTATTGGGGCAGCTTGACGGTAACGCCCTGGGAAAAGTCATCCGGGGCCAGGCAGGGATTGGCGCGCAGCAGGGTGGCCACCGGCAGGTTAAAGCGCACGGAAAGGCTTTCCAGCGTTTCGCCCTCTCCCAGCACCACGCTGGCGGGCAGCGCGCAGGGCAGGTTGACCGGCGGCACGCACACGGTCTGGCCGGCCTTCAGATCGTCCAGATCCAGCGTGGGGTTGGCGGCCTCCAGGGTGTGGAAGCTGCGATCGTATTCCAATTGCAGGTCGGCCACGGTCTGCCCCTCCTGCACCACGGCGCGGCGGTTTTCAGGGCAGGTGACAAGCTCGGGCTTGCCTGGCTCAATGCCGGGCGCGTCGGGCACAGGGAATTTGTCGGGCAGCGGCGCGGGCTGGTTGCCTGCGTCGGGCATATCGGGCACAGGGAATTTGTCGGGCAGCGGCGCGGGCTGGTTGCCTGCGTCGGGCATATCGGGCACAGGGAATTTGTCGGGCAGCGGCGCGGGCTGGTTGCCTGCGTCGGGCA
>ERZ857521.1664-NODE-1664-length-24738-cov-4.989710_pt1 | contig 24738 bp, 25 predicted proteins | sample MGYA00519701_ERZ857521 | MGnify/ENA primary metagenome ERZ857521 (study PRJEB31778, sample SAMEA3449346) | human gut metagenome | biome: human gut; feature: human-associated habitat; material: faeces | place: United Kingdom | collected 2010/2012 ...
ATTTGCGACATTTATAGATTAAAACCTGCAAGTTGAACTTGCGAAACTTGAATTAATAATTAAGAACGTCTATCCGATTATTCGTCATTCCGAATTCTTCATCATATAAACTTTCGGTTGCATGTACCCAATATCATACCCCGAATCGGTCCGCACGATGCCATAACTTTCAAAAAGAATCGTGGCCGAATCCAAGTCCAAACGCAAAAGTTCGGCATACTTCGCTTCCGGAATAGAATCTGTAAGAGCAAGTCCTGCCTTCTGCAACTGATCGGCAAAGATACGGGAAAATTCATTATGATAGACCAAACTATCCCGGATATACAGACACAAACTATCTTGATAAGTCTGATAATAGTTTCCTCCTTCCGGATAAGAATCCAAGAAATAAAGCTGATGATAACCGGATATATCCACGGGTTCCTGCGAATGGATGGTAAGCAACGTTTTCTCTTGAGCATTCCGGTCCGATTCCGGTCTTCCGGCCTGCGACCAGTCCTCGATATCCTTTGCCGTTATGCCCGGTATGTAGGTGATTACCGAAAAGAGCGCCACAGCACTCCAAGCCGCCAACGTATAATGAGGCAACCGGCGGAAAAGAAAGAACAATGCGGTAAGAGTCAGTACCGATACGACCGCTATCAGATAGACACGAGGCTCGGTAAATCCATATTCACGAATCCGATAAACCACACCTATCCAGCATAAAGCCAATGTAGGCAAGGTTATCCAGCTTGCCCACCGATAGAACCATCCATAAATCCGTCTCTTTAGGAAGAACTGGCATCCCTTCAAGATAAAAAACGCGCTCACAAAAGCCGTCACCATGTAAGCTATCTGCCCTTTCGGAAGCTCGAACGTAATAAGAATCTTCAACATATACAGATAAAGGATACCTGTATAGACCATCAGTGCCGGAGAGAGGATATAATTCAGAAGTATGCGGAAAGCCCGGGCCGATTGCAGGGGCTTATCCCGATGCGCGTCCCGGAAAAGGACGAACAGGAGCGGCAAGCAAAAGGCAATGGCAATGGCTTGGGTGATCAGTATCAGATCATCCATATTCTCTTCCCAGATATCGAATATATAGCTGATGGAGGCCACTATCACCCATAAAGTTATCCAGATAATCAACGAAAGGGCTAACGCAATCCCGGCCGATCTCACATAATTCAACGCCCCATAAGCAAAAGGACGGTCATATTTTCTACTCGTGGCCAAAACATATAAGATTTGGATAATAACCAACGTAAAGACAAAAGGCAATGTGAACTGCGTTTCATCAATCAATCCGAAAGGTATCAGCAACAAAGGCGAGAGATAATAAAGCCAGCGTACCGGTTTCCAGTCGGCATGAGCATGAAAGATACAGGTAAGCAAGAACACTACCGGAGCATACCGGAGCACGTTCCACCACGAGGTAGCTTCCGCTCCCAACATCCCGATTCGTATGACAAAGAAACACAACGCCAGCAAGGACTCCACCGGATTCCGCTTTATACTCTGCCTTAATTCCAGCCCAAAGAAATAGAGTCTGTTTATTTTCATAAGCCCAACAAATTATAAATTGCTTTTCCCCAAAACTCACCTAAATCCTTGGCGCCCTCCTTGTTGGGATGCAAAAAGAAGATTCCGGCATTGCCCTGTTCATGCTGAAACTTGGCTTCATTCTCCCGGAAGAAACCGAAAGCCTCAGTATCGCCCAAGAAAACCTGTCCGGGAGCTTTCTCTTCATAAGTTTTGACCAGCTTCTGAATCTCCGGATAATAGGAAATAAGCCGGTCCAATCCCTCTTGCATATATTGGGTTCCGTTATAGGTATTTGGACTATACCAGATCGGACGATGGACCACCACCTTGCAGGTCGGATACAGAGTCAGCAACTCATCAATGATTCGCATCATATTCCGGGTATATTGTTCGGGCGATACCGGCGCCCCGTTCGTTCCTTTTATCGCACTATCGTTCGTCCCCAACATAATGGAGAAGATAAGCGTTGCCCAGTCCTCGTCTGCGAATTGGTCGGCGGCCTGCTTGGCCCGGTCGAACAAGGTATGGGTTTCAGGCAAATAATCCACCGTTGTACATCCACTTACGCCCTGATTGCTGAATTTCACCTCGCCTACCCCGGCCTGCCGTCCCAGATAAAGCACGGCCTGCACCGGTGGAGCCTCGTGCGAAGGCTTCTCCAATCCAACTCCTTGTGTGATACTGTTTCCGATAAATACAATATTCAAATGATGCTTTTCCGCAGCTTTCCCGCATGTCAGGGTCAATAAGCCCAACACCACGAGAATAATTTCTTTCAAAAATCCATTCTTTTTCATTTTTCCTCCTATCTTTTTTTCGTCTAACAGCTGTTAGGCGCAAAGTACACGGACGTTAGACGATTTTTTCATCCCGTCCGAATCCGGGAAATCTCCCATACAAGAAATATTTCCTCCCCACAAAGAAACAAATAATATCCCGAATCCCAAAAAAAGCCCGTATCTTTGTGGGGATTTATTTAAGACAGAAAAGAATGAAGAAAGGCTTTGGCATGAAAAGACGGTTTCGTCCGGACAATGCACCCCGCGGACGAAACATTACCGTTAAACAGGAGGCTACGTTGCTTCCCTTCTTATTTGAGTTATTAAAAGAGCAAAGCAAGACCTCGGTCAAGGCATTGCTTTCACGCGGACAAATATTGGTCAATCAGCAGGTAACCACCCAATTTGACACCCCTTTGCACGCGGGCGATGTGGTAACCATCAGTTACAACCGCCGGAAAGTAGTATTCAACAATCCGTTGCTGAACATCATTTACGAGGACGATGCGGTTATTGTGGTCAACAAACGTGAAGGATTGCTTTCGGTCTCGACCGCCAAGGTGCGCGAGCGTACGGCCTTCCATATTTTAAGTGATTACCTGAAGAAGAGCGACCCGCGCAATAAACTCTTTGTTTTGCATCGTCTGGACCGCGATACGTCCGGACTGATGATGTTTGCCAAGACCCGTGCCATTCAGGAGAAGATGCAAAGCAACTGGAACGAGATGATTACCGAACGCACCTACGTGGCGGTAGTGGAAGGCCGCCCCGAAAAGAATTCGGATTTAATCACTACCCAATTGAAGGAAAATGCCGAAGCGCGTGTTTATGTCGTAGCCGAAGGAGGGAAAGACGCCATCACCCGGTATAACCTGCTCCGTACGAACGACAAGTATTCGCTTTTGGAACTGAACCTGGAAACAGGACGGAAGAATCAAATCCGTGCGCAAATGGAATATATCGGTCATCCGATTGCCGGAGATTATAAATACGGTGCGGAGACCGACCCGACCGGCCGATTGATGCTTCATGCACAACGGCTCTACTTTATCCACCCGGAAACGGGTGAGGAGATGCGGTTCGACACGCGCATTCCGGACTCATTCAAATCATTAACAAGTAAAAACTGGTAAAATAGAGGATAAACATGAAGAAATTCGTAACCCTGCTGATGCTCACATTCCTGGCATTAGCCGTACAGGCGCAAATATTGACGCCGGTGAAATGGAACATAAAACTGGAAGACTCGGATTCGGCCGAAAAGACCCTGGTGTTTTCCGCCAAACTTGATGCAGGCTGGCATTTATACGACATGAATCTACCGGAGGGCGGACCGATTTCCACCTCTTTCTCGTTCGAGAACCTGAAAGGCGCAAAGGCTATCGGTACCCCCATAGCTTCCAAAGAAGCAACTACCGTATTCGATGAGCAGTTCCAAATGGAATTGCGCTGGTTTGCCGGTGAAGTTTCTTTCCGTCAGAAGATAGAAGTGACCGACCCGAAGCATCTTCAGGTAAACGGTTATGTGGAATATATGGCCTGCAATGACGAGAATTGCCTTCCTCCCGAACAAGAGGAGTTTACATTCAGCGCCAAAGATATTGATGTAGAAAAGACCCTGGCGGCTCTTACTCCGAAAGAAGGTACAGACAATCCCCCCCAGGAGGTGACACAAGACACCGTAGTGACGGAACCGGACGTAGCCGATGAGGCCAGTGCCGCCACCCCGGAATATGTTCCGGAAAAAGAGCCGCAAGTCTATCAGTCGGAAGAGCTGTGGAAACCGGTTGTCGATGAGCTGAAAGCTTTTGGTGATTCGACTATTTCCGCCACCGACACCAGCTGGTTGTTTATCTTCTTCGCAGGATTTGCCGGAGGCCTCATCGCCCTCCTGACCCCTTGCGTATGGCCAATGATACCCATGACGGTAAGCTTCTTCCTCAAACGGACCAAAGACCGGAAGAAAGCCATCCGTGACGCCATCACTTACGGGCTTTCCATCATTGTGATCTACTTGGTATTGGGATTGCTGATTACGGGTATTTTCGGAGCGAGCGCCCTGAACGACCTCTCCACGAATGCCATCTTCAATATCATCTTCTTCCTATTGTTAGTCCTGTTTGCCATTTCCTTCTTCGGCGCGTTCGAGTTGGTATTGCCGGCGTCCTGGACCAACAAACTGGATACGAAAGCGGATTCGACCACTGGAATTATCAGCATCTTCTTCATGTCGTTCACGTTGGTATTAGTATCTTTCTCCTGCACGGGTCCGATTATCGGCACATTACTGGTTCAGGCAGCTACAATGGGTGCGGCTATCGGCCCGGCGGTCGGAATGTTCGGTTTTGCATTAGCCTTGTCCATCCCGTTCAGTCTCTTTGCCATCTTCCCGAATCTGTTGCAGAGTATGCCGAAATCGGGCGGTTGGCTGAACTCAGTAAAGGTAGTATTGGGCTTCCTGGAACTGGCATTAGCCCTGAAGTTCCTCTCCGTGGCCGACTTAGCTTACGGCTGGCGCCTGCTGGACCGCGAGACCTTCCTGGTATTGTGGATTGTCATCTTTGCCCTTTTGGGATGTTACCTATTGGGCAAGCTCAAGTTCAGTCACGATAGCGACCTGAAGTATGTTTCTGTACCTCGTCTGTTTATGGCGATTATCTCATTTGCCTTCTCCATTTATATGATTCCCGGACTTTGGGGCGCACCGTTGAAAGCCATCAGTGCTTTTGCACCTCCACTATATACGCAGGACTTCAATCTGTATGATAATGAAGTTCACGCAGCGTTCGATGACTATGAAGCAGGAATGGCGTATGCCAAACAACACAACAAACCGGTGATGATTGATTTCTCCGGTTACGGATGTGTAAATTGCCGGAAAATGGAAGCCTCTGTATGGACCGATGCCCGCGTCAAGGATTTGCTGGAAAACGATTATGTCCTGATTACGCTGATGGTCGATGACAAGACAAAACTCCCCGAACCGATCCGGATTCAGGAGAACGGAAAGACACGCACGCTCCGCACCATCGGCGATAAATGGAGCTACCTGCAACGAAGCAAGTTCGGAGCAAACGCCCAACCTTTCTATATCCTGTTGGATAATGAAGGCAAGCCGCTCGCTCCCTCCTATGCGTTTGATGAAGATGTAAATAAATATATTCAATTCCTGGAAAGAGGATTGGAGGAGTTTAAAAAATAAAAAAAATGGCTCATACCCGAAAAGAACAAACCGAAGCTTTCGGCCGGTTATTGGATATCTTAGACGAATTGCGGGTGAAATGCCCGTGGGACCGGAAGCAGACCAACGAGTCTCTCCGCACGAACACCATCGAAGAGACTTACGAACTGAGTGAAGCGCTGATGCGCGAGGATAATACAGACATCAAAAAGGAATTGGGTGACCTGTTGCTGCATATCGTCTTTTATGCGAAAATTGGCGATGAAAAGGGAGCCTTCGATATCAAAGACGTCTGCGATGCACTTTGCGAAAAGCTGATTTACCGCCATCCGCACGTATTTGGACATGCAGAAGCCGATACAGCCGGCAAGGTAGAACAGAACTGGGAGCAACTCAAGCTCAAGGAAAAGGGAGGTAACAAGACAGTACTGGCGGGGGTTCCCGCCTCGCTCCCTTCTGTAGTCAAAGCTTATCGCATCCAGGATAAGGTGCGCAACGTGGGGTTCGACTGGGAAGAGCGCGAACAGGTTTGGGACAAGGTCAACGAGGAGTTTAACGAACTGAAAGCGGAAATTAGCCGGATGGATGCCGATAAGATGGAAGCTGAGTTTGGCGATCTCTTTTTCAGCCTCATCAATGCCGCACGCCTCTACAAGATCAATCCGGACACAGCCTTGGAACGCACTAACCAGAAGTTTATCCGCCGGTTCAATTACCTGGAGGAAAAGACCATCCAACAGGGTCGTTCCCTCAAAGAGATGACCTTGGCCGAGATGGATGAAATCTGGAACGAAGCGAAAGAGAAAGAGAAAAGTTTGTAAATTTATGGGTTCAACAAACCGGCTCATAAACGTACAGACTCAAACAGCGCTCACTTACTCTTCTGATACGCTTGCGGAGTCATGCCGGTGTGGCGTTTGAAAAACTTGCAAAAGAAGGAGACATTTGGGAAATTCAGTTCATCAGATACCTGATAAACCAACTTGTCTCCGTACTTAAGCATGACTTTAGCTTCGAGGATAACCGAATCGTTCACCCAATCCATCACCGTACGATGGCTGGCTTGCTTCACAACACTATTCAGATAACGAGGGGTCAGGTAAAGTTTATCGGCATAAAAGGAGACATTCCGTTCGGTTCTGGCATACTGGTTGACCAACGAAATGAATTGGTTGAACAGTTGTTCTTGCCGGCTTTGTCGTTTCACCTCTTCTTGGAATTGCCGCTTTACCAAGACAAACAGCTCTTGCAACAACGCTTGAAGTAAAGATTGAAGTACATCCCGTTGCAATCCATAAGTCTGGACAACAGACCAAATTGTAGCGAAGAATTGCCCGATACAGGCAAAATCTTTATCTGAGAGATGTAAAGGGAGACTCAGCATCCCGTTAATAAACTTCTGCACCAGCTGTTCGTGCCGGATTTCGCCAATAAACTCGTTGGTAAAAACGACAATCGACCCTTTCGCGTCATCAGACATACTTAACACTTGAGCGATGGTTTCGGGCGAAATAATCACAACAGCCGGAGCTTCTATCTCTATTTCTTTTAGATTAATACGGGCACGGGCATGGCCTTGCCGGAGGAACATCAGTCTTCCTTCGGTCATCCGATATGGATACTCTTTTATCATAATACGCCGGACTTCCGGATTTACATTATATATAATACAGAAATCCGGATGAAGGAAACGTTCAAGGTGCAGCATTTGGAAAGGTATCCGATTGATTTCTTTCAACCCCAAATTTTCGATATTCTTATTATGTTCCATAATCGCCCCATTTTCTTACAAAGATAATCAAAACCCAAAGAATAATAGCTTATTTGTTTTATTACAGTACAAACAGAACATTTCTACACACTAAAAAGACATCCTACTATTAAAATTGGCCTTACCTTTGTGACATCAATCAATAAAAATAATACAATGAAAAAAGTACTAAGTCTGTTTTTATGTTGTATGGCAACTTCTATGCAAGCGCAGTTCTCATTGGACGAGTGCCAGCAGAGAGCGCAAGCGAATTATCCGCTGGTCAGACAGTACGAACTGATAGAAAAGACGAAGGAATACACGCTTTCCAATCTAAGCAAAGGCAATCTTCCGCAGATATCTTTAAATGGGAAAGCCAGCTATCAAAGCGATGCGACCTCTTTGCCATTCGATTTTCCGGGTGTTCCAGACGAACTTGTACCGAAAGACCAGTATCAGGCAGTGGTTGAAGTGCAGCAAAATATATGGGACGGTGGAAACATCCGCGCCAAGAAGCGAGAAGCTGAAGCACGTTCGGACGAACAGCACGGACAACTTCAGGTTAACATGTATGCCCTCCGCGAACGGATCAATCAGCTCTATTTCGGTATTTTGCTTTTGGACGAGCAATTGGAACAGAACCGTCTATTGCAGGAACAATTGGAAAGAAGCCTTGAGCAGGTTACGGCTTATTGTGCCAATGGCATAGCCAACGAAGCGGACATTGACGCTGTTAAGGTAGAACAAATCAAATCGCGCCAGCAAGCCATTTCCTTAAAAAATAACCGGGCGGCTTATCAACGGATACTGGCACTCTTCGTAGGTACTTCGGCCGATTCACTTCATGTTGTGAAACCGATACCGGAAGCAACGGCCTCGTCCGAGATCAGACGTCCGGAACTGGACTGGTATCAGGCCCAAGAGCAGCGGATAGCCATTCAAGAGCAGAACCTCAAGGCCTCCTATATGCCCCGCCTCAGTCTTTTCGCACAAGGCGGCTATGCCAATCCGGGATTGGATATGCTGAAAAATGAATTTCAGGCTTATTATGTGGTCGGAGCCCGGCTCAGCTGGAACTTCGGGAGTCTCTATACGCTAAAAAATGACCGGCGGAAGCTGGATGCCGAACGCATGACGGTCCGGAGCAATGCCGAGACCTTCCTTTTCAATACGCGCCTGCAACTCACGGAGCAGGATGCTTCCATCCGTTCGCTACGCCAACAAATGCAGGAAGATAATGAGATGATCCGTCTGCAAAGTAATATACGGCGTGCGGCGGAGGCTAAAGCAGCCAATGGAACGCTTTCGGTCATTGATATGCTGCAAGAAATTAATAAGGAGAGCCAGGCGCGTCAGAATAAATCCCTGCATGAAGTCCAGCTTTTGTTGGATATCTACCAACGGAAATACCTGACGAATTAAATAAGATGCCACAATATCTGTTTATGCGTTTTTAAGTTTCGAAATCAAAAAAGGAAGACATTATGAAAAAAATGTATGCAATAGGAATAGCCTTGTTAGCAGCTTTAACGGGTTGCCGGAAAGGAGCAGAAGAATTTGATGCGACAGGAACATTCGAAGCTACCGAGGTCATTGTCTCGGCCGAGACTTCAGGCAAATTAATTCATTTTCGGGCAGATGAGGGAGTCCAACTAACTTGTGGCGAAGAGGTGGGATTGATAGACACCATCCAGCTGCACCTGCAAAAGATGCAATTGCTGGCCAATCAAAAATCTGTTGATACACAACGCCCGGATATCGGAAAACAAATAGCTGCGACACGCCAGCAGATTGCAAAAGCAGAACAGGAAAAAAGCCGTGTGGAACGCCTGTTGCAATCGAATGCCGCCAACCGGAAGCAATTGGATGATTGGGATGCGGAAATCACCTTGCTCAACAAACAATTGGAGGCACAACTCTCGACATTGCAAAACAGTACGGCAAGCCTGAACGAACAGAGCGCTTCGGTGGCCATCCAAGTGGCTCAAGTAGAAGATAAATTGCAGAAAAGCCGGATTGTATCGCCTATCAGCGGAACGGTTCTGGCCAAATATGCCGAAGCCGGCGAACTGGCTTCCGTAGGCAAACCGCTTTTCAAGATTGCCGATGTAGAAAACATGTACCTTCGTGCCTATATCACCTCCACACAATTGTCGGACGTAAAACTTGGACAACAGGTTACGCTGTATGCCGATTTTGGAGATGGCGAGCGGAAACCGTTTGAAGGCACGGTAACTTGGATTTCAGACAAGGCCGAATTTACGCCTAAAACGATTCTGACCAATGATGAACGCGCGAATCAGGTCTATGCCGTAAAAATCGCGTTCCACAACGATGGTACGGCTAAGATAGGCATGTATGGTGAAGTGAAATTCTGAAATGATGGAACCTATAGTTACAATATCCGGAATAAGCAAGCGGTATGGGAGTGTGGAAGCCTTGAAAGCGGTTTCTTTCTCGGTAGAACGTGGCGAACTATTCGGACTGATCGGCCCGGATGGTTCGGGAAAAAGCACCCTGTTCCGCATCTTGACCACGTTGCTTTTACCGGATGCAGGCAAGGCTACAGTTTGCGGATTTGACTCAGTGGATGATTATACGCAGATACGTCGCTGCATAGGCTATATGCCCGGTAAGTTCTCCTTGTATCAGGACCTGTCTGTGAAAGAGAACCTGGACTTTTTCGCCACGATTTTTCATACATCGTTGCAAACCAATTACGATCAGATAAAGGATATTTACCGACAAATTGAGCCTTTTAACAACCGGCGCGCCGGTGCGCTTTCCGGAGGTATGAAACAGAAGCTGGCCCTTTGTTGCGCCTTGATCCATAAGCCGGAAGTGCTTTTTCTGGACGAGCCGACTACGGGTGTAGACCCTGTTTCCCGAAAAGAGTTTTGGGAGATGTTGAGGCGATTGAAAGAGCAGGGCGTTACGATTATCGTATCTACACCTTTTATGGATGAGGCCCGCCGGTGCGACCGAATCGCGTTCTTGCAAGAAGGTGAAATCCGAGGCATTGATACTCCGGAAAATATCTTGATGCGCTTCCGTTCGGTTCTTTGTCCGCCGGGATTGGAGCATGAACGGTATGAGGATAAGACGGACCCAATCATCCGTGTGGAACAATTGGTGAAAAAATTCGGGAGCTTTACGGCTGTCGATGCTATCTCATTTGAGGTGAAGAAAGGAGAAATATTCGGTTTTCTCGGAGCGAATGGAGCCGGTAAAACTACCGCCATGCGGATGCTTACCGGCTTGAGCAAGCCGACTTCCGGAAAGGCTATTGTGTCCGGATTTGATGTCGCTACACAAGCCGAAGAGGTGAAACGGCACATCGGTTATATGAGTCAGAAATTCTCACTTTACGAAGACCTGGCGGTATGGGAAAATGTGCGGCTCTTTGCCGGGATTTATGGGGTCCCGAAATCGGAAATCGCCCCGCGTACCGAGGCTATGTTACACCGTATCGGGCTGGAAAAGGAACGGAATACATTGGTTAGGGAATTACCTTTAGGCTGGAAACAGCGTCTGGCCTTTTCGGTTGCCATTTTCCATGAACCGGAATTGGTATTTCTGGACGAACCGACCGGCGGAGTAGACCCGGCCACACGCAGACAGTTCTGGGAATTAATTTATCAGGCAGCCAACCGAGGTATTACGATATTTGTCACCACGCACTATATGGACGAGGCGGAATATTGCGACCGCATCTCGATGATGGTAGACGGGCAAATCCGCGCATTGGATACCCCGGCGAATCTGAAACGCCAGTTCCATGCGGAGAATATGGATGAAGTTTTCCAACAATTGGCTGAAACGAGTAAACAGATAAAAAGATGAAACAGTTTGTAGCTTTTATACGAAAGGAATTCTACCATATCTTGCGGGATAAACGGACTATGCTGATTCTGCTGGGAATGCCGGTCGTTCAGATTATCCTGTTCGGTTTTGCCATCTCTACAGAGGTGAAGAATGTGCGGACGGCTATTCTTTCCCCCTCATACGACATAGCCGTACAGCAAGTGGCAGAACGGTTGGGAGTCAATGAATATTTCCAAATCACGGAGATTGTCCGTTCGCCCGAAGAATTACAGGATGAGTTCCGCAAAGGCAATATTGACCTTGCCATAGTCTTTCCGACACAATACACGAACTATTCTTATAAGGAGGATGAAGTCATCCAGATTATCGCTGATGCCTCAGAGCCGAATTTGGCATTGACCCGAAGCAATTACGCGCAGAATATTCTGGCACAAGCCGAAAGCGAATTGAAAGGGACAGCGGCTCAACCGGCCGTTATTCCCAATCTGAAGCTGCTTTATAATCCGCAAATGAAGAGCGCATACAATTTTGTACCCGGAGTGATGGGATTGATTCTGATGATTATCTGTGCCATGATGACTTCCGTCGCGATAGTCCGTGAGAAAGAGACAGGCACCATGGAAATTCTTCTGGTATCACCGGTACGTCCGATATTCGTGATACTCTCCAAAGTGGTGCCCTATTTGGCCCTTTCGTTGGTCAACTTGGCCACTATCCTGCTCTTATCACGTTTTGTGCTGGATGTGCCGGTGTCGGGAAGTATCATCGGCTTGCTTTTTGTGTCATTGCTGTTTATCTTGGTCTCGCTCGCATTAGGGTTGTTAATCTCTTGCATGGCACAGACGCAAGCAGCGGCATTGCTGGTTTCGGCCATGGTACTGATGATTCCGACTATCTTGCTTTCCGGAATGATATTCAATATTGAAAGTATGCCGGGTATTTTGCAGGTATTGTCTGATTTTATCCCGGCGCGCTGGTATATTGATCTGGTGCGGAAGATTATGATAGAGGGTGTCCCGATGCGCTATGTATGGAATGAGACAGGCATTCTTTTGCTTATGCTGGTCATCTTTGTAAGCATCAGTCTCCGTTTATTTAAAAACCGTTTAAATTAGCAGTAACTTATGAAAGCTCTTGGCTATCTGATAGAAAAAGAATTCAAACAATTGATGCGGAACAGCTTTTTACCGCGTATGATTGTAATATTCCCTTGCATGTTACTCATTGTCTTCCCATGGGCGGCGACATTGGAGGTGGAAGATCTGCAATTAGTGGCAGTAGACAACGACCATAGCCAAACTTCCCTCCGCCTGTTGCACCAGATTGAAGCGTCTGACTATTTCCGGCTAATGCAAACATGCGCTTCGTATGAGGAAGCACTTACCTGGATGGAAAGAGGAAAGGCAGATCTGATTCTGGAAATTCCGGAGGATTTCGAAAAAGACCGTCAACTCAACCGGCCGACAGAGATACTGATTGCCGCAAATGCCGTGAATGGTACAAAGGGGGGATTGGGCAGTTCGTATCTGGCACAAATCTTGAGTGACGCTTCATCACAGACCTCTATCCGTTACCTGTATAATCCGAACCTGGATTATAAACATTTTATGATTCCGGCGTTGATGACGATGATGTTAGTCCTGATTTGTGGCTTCTTGCCGGCACTAAATATCGTAGGGGAAAAAGAGACGGGAACCATAGAACAAATCAATGTAACACCGGTAGGGAAAGTGACCTTTACGCTGGCCAAGCTACTCCCCTATTGGCTCATTGGTTTCTTCGTATTGAGTGTGGCTATGTTACTGGCTTGGTTAATCTATGGATTGATTCCGGCAGGAAACTTAGGGACGATTTACTTCGGCGCGGCTATTTTCATTCTCGTTGCTTCCGGTATCGGTCTGATTATCTCCAATTATTCCGCGACAATGCAGCAGGCGATGCTGGTAATGTGGTTCTTCATTATGGTCATGATTCTGATGAGCGGGCTACTCACCCCGATAAGCAGTATGCCCGACTGGGCGCAGCAGATCGCGGCATTCAATCCTTTAAAATATTTCGTAGAATTTATCCGGATGGTCTACTTGAAAGGGAGCCATCTTGCAGATGTCATGAACCGTTTATGCGTTCTGCTGTGCTTTGCTCTCGTTTTTAACGTATGGGCTGTGGTAAGTTATCGGAAGCAGCAATAAGGAAGAAATACAAAAAAACGCTTCTCAAAAACGCTTCTTATCAACTTGCAGATTTATACCTACCTTCCCCCCAAAGACGGTGTGTCATAATAAGATATTGGCACACTTCCTTTTTCAAATCTGAAACCCTCCACATACAAACATTTTTTATCCGCGAAGTATTGACATAAATATTTTGTCCTTCAAAATTTAATATGTTACTTTGCGTCGCATAACAGCTGCTTAATCAACACGACAGATGAAATATCTTGCTTATTGGATAGGGTTCTTATTCCTGCTGACCGGCTGCTACCCCGACATGAAACCGCAACTGGAGGAGGCTGAGGCGCTGTTGACGGAGAATCCCGACAGTGCCTACCGGTTGTTGCAATCCATCGAACGGCCGGAACGGCGTCAGGAGGCGGAGTACGCCACGTGGTGCCTGCTGATGACGCAGGCTACCGACAAGAGCTTCCGCGAACATACCTCCGACTCGCTGATACGGGTGGCTGTCCGCTACTTCTCCAAGCAGCATGACCCGGAACGGTTTGCCACCGCACTGTATACGCAGGGCCGGGTGGAAAAGGAGCTGGGAAAAAATGAGGAGGCTGCCCAATTGTTCGTGAAAGCGCTGGATGTGGCAAAAGGGGGAGAGGATTACAAATTGCAATTCTTGGCCAGCTCGCACTTAGGGACTCTCTATGCCTATTCCCACTTAGACAGCTTGGCCTTTTCCGCCTACGAACAAGCCCTACATTTTGCCGAATTGGCTGGTGACAGCGTTAATTTGGCTTATGCTTATGCTTATTTGGGACGGGTATATGGATTGCGGGAAGAGTGGGATAAGGCAATAGTCTGTTATCAAAAGACTATTGCTGTGAGCCAACAGATACATTATATCCCTACTTTACGTTTAGGGCTGAACGAACAAGCCTCTATTTATACGGCAGCATCTGATTTTGCTCAAGCCCGTTTGTGCCTGCAAGAGTTGCGGAAACTCATACAAAAATATACTCCATCCGATTTCGCCAATGAGGCATTGACGATCGGAGACCTTTACCGGTTAATGCAACAACCGGATTCTGCCCGGTTCTATTTGGAAAAGGCATTGCAGACAGACAACATGTATACGAGAAAAGGAGCATACCGTTGTTTCTATCTCCTGTACAAGGCTGAGCGGAATTATCCCCGGGCGCTTCATTACAACGATTTATACATAACCTGTTCCGATTCACTACAGAAAGAAGAAAACCGGAAAGCGGTGATTGCTGTCGAGACCCGATACAATAACGAGAAGTTACGCATGGAAAAGGCGATGTTGCACGGGGAATATCGAGAAAATAAAATCGTATTTGCCCTTGTCACTATCACTTTACTCTGTATCCTTTTCGGAATTTATAGTTTTTTCCAACACCGCTTATCGAATACCCGGAAACAAATTCTGGAAAATAGAAAACAATTGGACGATTTATTGGATGAACAGAAAAAATACAAAACAGTTATGCTCCAAAAACAGCAGGAGATAGAGACCTTGGCTTTGCGAGCAAATGAAAAGCTGGAAATTCAAGAACAATTGGCGCAAAAGCAGGAGCAACTGGGCACATTACAAAAAGCCTATGAGGAGATCCATATCCGGATAATCCAAGTAGAGCAACAGCTTTCCCAGCAAGGAGTGGAATTAGCGACCTATAAAAAGCTGACCAAGTCCCAAGACAATGTTTTGACCGTTTTAGCTCGCATCCGAAAAAAAGGCTATATCCAAACACTAGAAGAGTGGAAGCAGCTGGTGGCTGTTGTAGATGCTTTGTATGACCTGTTTACGCAACGTTTAAAATCGGTCTGTCCAGATTTGACGTGGGGAGATATTTGTCTTTGCTGTTTAATCAAATTAAATTATAAAACCCAACAAATAGCGGAACTGCTCGGCATTCAAGAAGACGCTTTATTTAAGCGCAAGCAGCGCATTCGAGAAAAAATAGCTCCGCAAAAAAAATGGAAAAAGGGAGAATTGGATAATTTCATCAAGAATTTCCCGGATGGGATGTCAGAATAAATCGGAAAATAGCCTGAATTTAGTCAAACCATACAATTATATTCTATTGTAAATAAATGTATTATAAAAACCTTTCTTATGTCATGTCAATCGCGAAATAAGTGAATTACTTTTGCATCACAAACTTTAAAAATTAAAACTGATGAAAAGTATTTCGAAGACAAAAGGGCTTTTGGCATTTTTATTTTGTTGCCTGTTTTTAGGCAATATTGCTATTTGTTGGGCAGAAGGCAATCCTCCCAAACAGGAAAATATTCCATTGGAAGGGAAGTGGGATAAGATCAAGCGTTCTATTACAGTTGACTATCTTATATCAGCCAGCTACGATGCGTTGAACCTTTATATAGAGGGTACTTCTAGCTCAAATATCACCATCCGGGTTTTCAACGAATCTGAAATAGTATTGGAAGAAGAGGCTCCGGCAGGGATATTGTCCGTTACGCTTCCTATCTTTAGCCTGCAAAAAGGACTCGTTTATCAGTTGGAACTGACCAATTCGTGGGGCGACCGGCTGGTCGGAGAGTTTTTTGTGGAATAACTTTTAATAGGATGTAACATGGCTATACCTAAAATCATACATCAGATCTGGTCATCCAAGAAGAATCTGTTCCCGGAAGCTTTTGGAGAACTAGCCGACACCTGGAAAAGCTTCCATCCGGATTGGGACTACATTTTCTGGGATGATCAGAAAATGGAAGATTTTATGCAGACCTATTATCCGCATTATGTGGAACCGTTCAGTCGCTTCGCGTATGACGTGCAGCGGTGGGATGTAATTCGATATTTAATTCTGTATCAAATGGGCGGATTTTATGCAGACATGGATACGGAGTGTCTGGAAAATATCGAACCGCTGCTGAATGCGGATTGTTGTTTCGGGACAGATACAAAAGACAATATCATTTATGCTGATCTGGTAAAAGAGGCCTATTTGAACAACACCTATATCGCATCCGCGCCTCAACATCCCTTTTTGGATGCGGTGATTCATCGGGTATTCCATTCGGAGGCCATGTTCACGCCCCATGCAAACAAATTGTTACGGGTATTGCAGACCAGCGGTGCTCTGATGCTTTCGGAAGAATATAGCCGCTATTGTGCCAAAGAACAAATCCGGGTGATTCCGGCGGAAGAGGTAGCCCCGTTTTCTTTGAAGGAGGTTCATGCTATCTTAGCCGGAGCAGAAAACGAGGAATGGAATGCGCGTCTGCAAAAAGCGTATGCCGTACATTACTTTATTGGATCGTGGAATTATTATAAGTAAAAACAATAATAGGATGAATCTAATGTCAGAAAAATATCAACAAGCATTAGCTTATCTAACTATCAACAGCAGCTTCGTTGCTGATTTGGGACTGTTTCACGGGAGAATGGGGATCGTATTGTTTTTCGCCCATTATGGACGTGCCGTGCAGGAAAATGCTATGAAGATTTTGCCGGTGATTTGCTGGATGAGATATACGAAGAAATCCATTGGGATATGCCTGTAAATCTGGAAAACGGTTTATGCGGTATCGGCTGGGGCATCGAATATTTGGTGCAGCAAGGATTTATGAAAGGAAATACGGATGAAATCTTAGCCGATATTGACCGTAAAGTCATGGAAATAGACCCGTTACGGATGACGGATTTGAGTTTTCGGCGCGGCTTGGCAGGAATTGCCTTTTATGTGATCGCCCGGTTGAATGCACATAGAGAGACAGACATATTGCCTTTTGACGATGCTTATTTGCAGGCTTTGCAACAAGCCTTACAAAAAGCACAATTTGTAAAGGAGGCATATATATCCCAGCGAATAAAAGAGGCTCTGTTCCATATATTGGAAGGAACATCGGACAAGTGTATGGATTTGTCTTTCTGTTTAACAGAGGATATTCCCGGTTTATCGGAAATCGACTTCACTAAAATAGACAATTTAGGCTTATCTAAAGGTTTAGCCGGAATTTTATGGCGTGCTTTTGATTCCGTTAACTATCCGCAACCGCAGACTTTAGAAGAGAGTCCGTCCATTTTCCTTTTTGATGAAGAATGCCGAGGTCAGAATTACGGGATAGGAACTTATGTAAACCAACTTATAGAAGTTTTAAAGGGCACCCGATATTCTGTTTTTTCTGTACATTTGAAATCCGGCAGGACGCATGCTTTGGCAATTCGGAAAGAGGAAACAATCACCCATATTTATGTGGGGGATCTGCATCGGAAGTGTTATAAAAAGGATTGGAATACGATACATCGGCAATACTATCGGAGTGTATCTTTGGTGTTGTCTCCTTTTTTGAAAGTGAATTCTTCATTATTCCACATGAATTATGTACAGATGGCCGCTTTGGCTGATTGCCTGAAAGCAATGTGTCCACATTCACAAACCATCTTGACCGTACATTATACGGATTGGAGTTTTGCATTGTTGGGGAATCATACCCGACTTCAAGAAATATTAGGCTCGTCTTTGCAGGATGATAATTCCGAATCTGTTGTTGAGAGTATTGAAAACTGGAGAAATGACTTGAAGCATTTTGACAGGATTATTGCCATTGCCAAGCATTCCTATCAGGATTTAATGGATATCTATCAAGTCCCGGAAGAGAAACTGACCTGTATTCCGCATGGACTGGAAGATAAATATCCTGGACTATCACCGGTTGAACGTAATCGGTTAAGACAAAAATTCGGTTTTACCGACACAGATAAAATCCTGATTTTTGCCGGAAGATTGGATGCGGTAAAAGGTGTTTTTCTGCTGATTAAAGCATTCCGTGTTTTAAAGCGGCAATATCCGGAATTGCGGTTGATAATCGCGGGGGATGGAAACTACAAAGAAGTGTTGGCAGATTGCCAGCCGGAATGGGCTTGGGTTACATTTACCGGATTTGTGGATAAACCTACCTTATATGAATTGTATTCTATCAGTGATATAGGTGTATTGCCTTCTTTACACGAAGAGTTCGGATTTGTAGCATTGGAAATGATGATGATGGAAGTGCCTTTAATTGTCGGAGAGACTACCGGATTATCAGAACTAATGGTGCCTAATAAAACCGGAGTTTTGGTAAAATGGGGAGAAGAGGAAAGTAAAAATATAAATCATTTAGCAGAAGCCATAGCATGGTTTATAGAAAATCCGGAACAATGTCAAGAATATGCAAGATGGGGAAGGGAGCGTTATTTAAATCTGTATAGTGGTTCAATGTTCCGAGAACACATGCTTGCTATGTATTGTGATATCTTGAGGATTTAATAAAAGCCTTTATTAAGGCGTAAGTTTAACAATAAAAATAATTTTGCAATGAAAGATTTAAAAAATTTAAAGCTTGTTCGGTTGGCTGAGAGCGAACTGAATGAAAAACAAATGAATGGACTGAAAGGCGGTTATTTCTGCGTTTGCGGTGCTTGTGGTAGGTATAGTGCAACAACCAGCGATAATCAATCTGAGAATTCTAAATATGGTTACAAAACTGATGGGAAATGTTCTGCATGGTATCATTGGAATACATTGTAAAACAAACTGAGTAAGAAATTCCTTTAAATATCAATTATGGTTTAAAGGAATTTCTATAAAATAATAAAGCATTCTTAAATGTACAAATATCTATATATATTATTAATTTACTTCTTATCTTCTTGTAATTCAGGAAATAATACAGCTTATTTTTGGGGAATCTTAGAAGAAATTGGTTATCCCCTACAGGCGGATAGTGTGAGCTTGGTTAGCATGGACGAATCGGTCTTTGGAGAAGCTATTTCTTTGAAAGGGGAATACATTCCGATAGAACCGCTTATTAAGCCAGCAGAGTTAGAAGCATTCATTAAAGACAGCCTGCTCTTTTTAAAGCATTTGGAACAAAGAGAGGGAGAACCTTTATTGCACGTACTCAAAATACCTTCTTTAGAGGTTGTTGCAGAATTGGCGAAACGCGGTAATGGACCCGAGGAAGTGATGGATATACGGTTAATTGAAAGCCATGATGAATGTATTCATTGTTTTATTCATGATGTAAATAAGAATTTATTATACAAAGTGGATAAAAAACTGAATTTTTCACCTTTCTATAAGGATAAGATTATACCTGAAAATGCTGGTGGAATTAAAATCGGGAGTGAAGGAATTGTTCATTTGGGAGATAGTAATTTTCTGTTTCCTCAAATGGCCGATGACGGTATGGGGATATTTGAAATGAACCTCTCCGATAAGATAGCAAAAGGCAGAATTAAATTGAATTGTAGTGATAATATAGGTGCGGTTTGGGCTCCTTATTGGAGTTGCTATTTGGGAAATTTGTGTTCGAATCAAACTAATCGGAGTTTGGCTTATGCTTATACTTTTTATCATCGGATTCTTTTTGCTGATTTTAAAGGAGATAATATAAAAGTAGTGCAATTTGAAGAGCAAGCACCTTTTCAATCAAAGGATTCATGGCACCAGATGAACACTGGGCAAGATGTATGCTATTATATAGGAGCTTTTGGCTCATCAAACTATACTTATTTTCTATATCGAGGCTGTAATTACGAAAAAGAACCTAATTGTGTTTATTTGGAGCAATGGACTTGGGATGGCAAACCGGTCAAGCGATTTGAGTTGGAAAAAGGTATGTATCCTTTAGGCGGATGCGTGGATGAAAAGACCTCCACACTTTACCTGTTGGACGTAACCAAAGATGATTTTATTTATAAGATTCAGATGGGGAATGACAAAATCTAAACTGCTTAGGAGATTTGATAAACAACTCTATTATAAATCATTAAATGTATTTACAATGAAGAATTTAAAGAATTTAAAGCTTGTTCAGTTGGCTGAGAGCGAGCTCAATGAGCGACAGATGAATGGCCTGAAAGGTGGTTATTTTTGTGTGTGCAATGCTTGTGGAACATATACTTCCACAGACAACCAAAATGCGAACTCCAATTATGGTTATAAAACAGACGGTAAATGCACTAATTGGTGGAACTGGATTTAAGTTCTAATGTTAAAAAAATCAGATGCCAATTAAAATTGGTATCTGATTTGATTTTAATGTAATTGTTACAATTCGATATTTATCATTAACATGAAAAATATAAATCTATATATTATTTTGATTTTGATCTGCTTAGCATCTTGTACGCATAAAAACAACAACGGACGCTTTTGGGGAGATTTGGAAGAAATGGGCTATCCCATGCAAGCAGACAGTGTGAATTTAGTCAAAATGGACGAATCGGTCTTTGGTGAGGCCATTCCTTTAAAAGGGGAATACATTCCGATAGAACCGCTTATTAAGCCAGCTGAGCTGGAAGCATTCATTAAAGATAGTCTGCTATTTTTAAAACATTTAGAACAAAGAGAGGGAGAACCTTTATTACACATACTCAAATTACCTTCGTTAGAAGTTGTTGCAGAATTGGCGAAACGGGGTAACGGACCGGCTGAAGTGATGGATATCCGTTTGATAAATACGCAAGATAGTGACAAATATTGCTTTATCCATGATGTCAATAAAGATTTACTATATACCATTGATGACGACTTCAAGTTTCATCCTTATCATCGGAATATCAGTCCTAAAAATATGAGAGAGGTAGCTATTGGTGCTTCCGGTTCCATATATTTAGGCGAAGATAAATTCTTGTTTCCTCAAATGGCTGATGATGGTATGGGTATATTTCAAATGGATTTTTCAGATATGATGGCAAAGGGCATTATCAATTTGACCTGTAGCGATGATTTAGACCGGGTTTGGCCTACCGATTGGACCTGCTTTACAGGCAAGCTCTATGCAAATTTAGAGAAAAAGCGGTTGGTATATGTTTACAATTATTACCATCGCGTTTTATTCTCGGATTTTGACGGGAAGAATGTGAAAGTAATTCAATTCAAGGAGCAGGATTCATTCCGTTCACCGAATATGTGGGAGCACATGAATAAACACGAAGATACCTACTATTATCGGAGTGCTTTCGGAAGTTCGGACTATGCTTATTTGGAGTTCCAGGATAGCAGTATAGAAGGAGGTCCGGTTTATATTGAACAATGGACTTGGGATGGAGAGCCGGTCAAACGATATGTTTTAGAAAAAGAGATGTACCCTTATAGCGGTTGCATTGACGAGAAAAATTCGGCAATGTACCTTTTTGATGTTCTACAGGACGATTTCGTTTATAAAGTTCAAATGGAAGGAGAAATATTATAAGACATGAAAAGTACAATATACTATAAAACAGAGAAAGGAAATTCATATTATTTGGATATGAATAAGGAGTTGGTAGGTATTTTACACCCTGGATTATACCAGCAAATCAAACAACATGAATCCGATAAAAGTACCGTAATGCAATCCCCCAAGTCCGATCTCCCAATAGACTATTACGAGAAAAAATACCAGTATTTATTGAGTCATGGATTTTTTCAAAAGAAAAATTCTGAAAATGAAGAGATTGCATCGTTAACTCCGGAAATGATTGAAGACTCGTTGGCTAATACAGAACAAATAGTATTTGAAGTTACCGACAAATGCAATTTACGGTGCAAATACTGTGGCTATAGAGATCTGTATTCGGGGTATGACCAACGGGAAAATAAAAACTTGGACATCAATGCGGCAATTGAGGTTTGGAACCAAGTAAAAGCTGTAATCAAAAAGCAAAAAAGTGTTCGAACCAATGACAAACTGATAATCGGATTTTATGGGGGAGAGCCATTGCTGAACTTTGAATTTATCCGGCAAATAGCCTCTTATATAAAACAGACATCAGTTGTGGATATTCAATTCAATTCTAAATATATTATGTTATGGCTACAATAGAAATTCCAAAAATAATCCATCAGATTTGGTCTGGAATAGAAGAACCTTTACCCAAAGCAGCCCAACTGTTGGGTGACACTTGGAAACACGATTATCCGAAATGGGAATACCGGGTTTGGGACAACCGGATGATGAACGACTTTGTACAGGAGCATTATCCGCAACACTGGACGGCATACCAGCAGTTCCCCTACAATATCCAACGGTGGGATGCCATCCGGTACCTGATATTGGACAAGATTGGCGGGATGTATGTGGATTTCGATTATGAATCGCTTAGCTCCATAGAGCCGCTGATTGAAGGGAAAACCTGTTGTTTCTCGGAAGAACCGGCAACGCATGGCGGAGGATTTGAGTTGCAGATGGAGCATTATTTCAACAACGGCATGATGCTGAGCGTTCCGAATCATCCTTTCATGAAAAAGGTCATTGATTCAGTTTTTAAAAATAGTAGCGATAATTACAATATTCATAGCTACGATTATGTATTACGGACAACCGGACCCTGGATGTTGATGAAACTATATGCAGGTTTAAGCCAGGAAGAAAAAAACGAGATTTATTTAATTCCGAAAGAATATGTAACACCTTTTGACCTTCATCAAGCCCGACGTGTTTTTTGGGTAAAGAAAATAGTGAAGATTTAAAAGCTTGCTTAAAAGAGGCCTACGCAGTGCATTATTTTTTTAGTTCATGGAGTACAGAAATAAAATAGCTGGTTACAGCCTCTTCTTATTTTTTCATGGACTTAAATTAAAAATTAAGGTTCAGATACGGAATGATAACATCTAAACTACCTGAGGTAGTTTGATAAATAAATTTATTATAAACTATTAAAGTGTTTTGTTATGAAAAATTTAAAACATTTAAAGCTCGTTCAGTTGGCTGAGAGCGAACTCAATGAGCGACAGATGAATGGTCTGAAAGGTGGTTATTTTTGTGTGTGCGGAGCTTGTTTTGTTTATGGGTATACCGATACTCAAAACCAAGATGCAAATTCACAGTATGGCTATAAAACCGGAGGACAATGTAGTAACTTTTGGAATTGGCTTTAATTAGCCTGATTTTAAAGTAATTCCAAGCCTAAAATAATATCAGTTTTTGATAATTATTTTAGGCTTGATAACCACAAAATCATAACAACAAAATGAAAATATTAAGTCTATTTATCTTATTACTTTGCTTCATATCTTGTAATAATAAGAATAATGGCCGCTTTTGGGGAGCCTTGGAAGAGGTTGGCTATCCCATGCAGGCGGACAGCGTGAATCTGGTTGAAATGGACGAATCGGTCTTTGGGGAGGCTATTCCTCTGAAAGGGGAATATGTGGTAATCGATCCCATCATCATGCCAGCCGAAATGCAGGCATTTATCAAAGACGATCTCTTCTTTTTAAAGCATTTAGAGCGTCAAGGAGGAGAACCGTCACTTCATGTATTAAAACATCCATCAATGGACGTTGTAGCTGAATTGGCAAAACGGGGAAATGGCCCGGCTGAAGTAATTGATACCCGGCTAATCCAAACAACCGATAGCGACAAATATTGCTTTATCTATGATGTAAGCAAGGATTTGCTCTACTACATCGACAAGGAGTTCAAATTTCATCCTTTCCATCGGAATATAGTTCCAGAAAATGCAAAAGGAATCAATGTCGGAAGTGAAGGAGCTGTACATTTGGGAGGGAATGATTTTTTATTTACCCAAATGGCCGATAACGGCATGGGGATAATTAAAATGGATTTTTCAGACATGACAGCAAAAGGCATTATTAATTTGAACTGCAGTGATGATTTAGACCGTAGTTGGGAGGCTGATTGGACTTGTTTTGTAGGAATAAGTTGTTCTAATCTGGATAATAGGCGTTTGGCTTACGCTTACAATTACTATCACCGTATTCTTTTCTCCGATTTCGATGGAAAAAATATAAAGGTAGTACAATTCAAGGAACAAGAACCGTTCAAAACTCCGGGTATGTGGGAGCACATGAACACAGGACAGGATGTGTTTTATTATCAAACAGCTTTTGGTTCATCCAATTATGCCTATTTCGTTTATAAAGGAAGCAGCTTTGCTGACAAACGGGAATTACCTGTTTACTTGGAGCAATGGACTTGGGATGGCAAACCGGTCAAGCGATTTGAATTGGAAAAAGGTATGTATCCTTTAGGCGGATGTGTGGATGAAAAGACCTCCACACTTTACTTGTTGGACGTGACCAAAGATGATTTTATTTATAAGGTCCAGATGGAAGGAGAAACATTTTGAGGCATGAAAAAGTAAAAGTTGAGCACTTATACAAATATAAGTGTATCTTTGCCTGAAAAAATTAGAGGTATGAATATGGACGGCTTGTTAAAACGGTATTTTGGGGATAGCCATGTGTTGTCTGTCATAGAAATGTTTGACGATAAGAACATACATATTGTTTACAAAGATATTGTGAATATACTGAAAATGCAACCGGATATTGAATTGGGTATATTGCAAATGAAAGCATAATAGATAACACTAAAAAAGAAAGATGCCAATAGACCGTTTCCCCCATTACACCCAGTTGGACAGCATGGACTGCTGTCCGACCTGCCTGCGGATGATTGCCAAGTACTACGGACGGCGTTATTCGCTGGAGACGCTGCGCGACAAGGCGTTCATCACGCGGGAAGGGG
>ERZ857521.1668-NODE-1668-length-24699-cov-20.347468_pt1 | contig 24699 bp, 23 predicted proteins | sample MGYA00519701_ERZ857521 | MGnify/ENA primary metagenome ERZ857521 (study PRJEB31778, sample SAMEA3449346) | human gut metagenome | biome: human gut; feature: human-associated habitat; material: faeces | place: United Kingdom | collected 2010/2012 ...
ATCGTTCGGTTTTGCAAGGATATGATGTCTTTTTCGGACCCAAGCTAAACAATCCCCTATATTCATCGGGTGAGCTGCAAGCCATCAGCACCTTGTACATTCATACCGGCGGAACTCGTCTATTAGGCGGCGCATAAGGTCTGTGACCTGACCGTGGCGCAGGGCTTCATCATCAACACGATTGACGCCTATAGAGTTACAAACTCCATTCGGTCGTTAAAAATATCTTTGTGATTGCGTCCCCCTGCGTCGCCTTTTTTATTGAGCTGACCGATTCTCAATAGAGGTATTTCTTAGAAAGTAAAAAGTGACGAAGTCGGGTAAAGCGTGTACAACAACGGGGTACACACATATACTAAGAATAGGACACACGGAGTGTAACGGCAGGCGCACACATCCATGCGCCCTGTCCGTTTTTCCTCTGATTATGACCGGAGCACCGTCTCCTCTACCACCTTCGGGAAATAAGCCATCTCCAGCTCGTGCTCCTTGGCGGCAATGTCCTCCGGTGTGTCGGTCGGGAGGAGAGGCGTGCGGTACTGTGCAATGATCTGTCCGCCATCGATGTCGGCCGACACCCAGTGCACCGTCATGCCTGTCTCTGTCTCCCCAGCGGCTTTCACAGCCTCGTGCACATGGTGCCCCCACATTCCCTTTCCGCCGAACTTCGGCAGCAGGGCCGGGTGCAGGTTGATCATGCGGTGGTCGTAAGCCTCGATGAGGAAGTTGGGGATGAAGAGCAGAAAGCCGGCCAGGACGATGAAATCAATAGAGTACGACCGCAACAAGGGCAGAATCTTCTCCGGATCCATAAAATCCTTCTTTCCAATGACTGCTGTCTCCACACCGAGCTTCTGCGCCCGCACGAGGGCATAGGCGTCGGCCTTATTGCTCAACACGAGAGTCACACGGATCTCATCGCTGTCTTTGAAATAGCGTATCAGGTTCTCACAGTTTGTACCGTTGCCCGATACGAAAATGGCTATCTGCTTCATGATCTTATTCTTTGAATGATCCTTCATCATCGTCATCGTCGTCATCCCAATCGTCGTCGAAACCGAACATCACGGGCTCGACAAAATTATCAAGGGCACGACGCTCCTTCTTCGTGGGACGACCCGTACCGCGCTGGCGGTCGACGAATCCGCTGATGCGGCTCATCTCCAGCAGTTCATACTGCTTAGGATCCGTGACATCCTCCAGCACCTGCGGTATGAGCTTGGCGCCCACTCGCGTCTCCAGACAGGCCAGGATGCGGAACGAATAAGTGATCGGCGGTTTCTTCACGCTCACCACGTCACCGGTCTTCACCGTATGGGAAGGCTTCACCGTGACACCGCCGATGGTCACACGTCCGTTCTTGCAGGCGTCGGCCGCCTGCGACCGTGTCTTATAGATACGGGCGGCCCACAGCCATTTGTCCAGCCGGGCCTGCGGTCCGTACTTAGGCAATCGCAAAACCTTTTCTGTCATTTCTTATGTTTCCCGAACTTATTGAACTGGTTCATCGTCGCGTCGATTCCCTGCAGCACAAAGCTGCGGATGATGTCGCCCGCCATGTCGATGGTGGGCTGCAGCGTCTTCATATCGTCTTCCGAATAGTGACCCAGCACCCAGTCGATCTGTCCGCCACGCGGATAGTCGTTGCCGATACCCACGCGCAGACGCGAGAAGTTCTGACCGATGAGCTGGATGATATGTCCCAGTCCGTTGTGTCCGCCGTTGCTGCCGTCCTTCTTCAGTCGGAAGTCGCCCAAAGGCAGGGCCACATCGTCGCTGATGACGAGGAGGCGGCTCTGGTCGATCTTCTCCTGATTGAGCCAGTAGCGCACGGCGTTGCCGCTCAGATTCATGAATGTCGTCGGCTTGAGCAGGAACACCTTGCGTCCCTTGATCGACGTCTCTGCCACGAATCCGTAACGGCGGTCGCTAAAACAAATATTGGACGCTTTAGCAAAAGCGTCCAATACCATAAATCCTGTATTGTGACGGGTACCGGCATATTCATCGCCGGGATTACCCAGTCCGCAAATAAGATACTTGTCCATTATTACTCAGCAGCAGCCTCGTCGCTGGCAGCGGTCTTGGCTGCAGCCATAGCGTTACGGGTCATCTTGATAGAGCAAACTACCACATCCTTGCTGGTAGCCATCTGCAGGCCCTCGAAGTTCAGGTCGCCCACCTTGATGCTCTTACCGATACGCAGGTTGGTAACGTCGATATCGAGGTGCTCGGGAATCTGCTGGTAAGGAGCGACAACGCTGATCTTACGGATAGACAGGTTCATACGGCCACCGTCGCGTACACCCTGAGCCAGACCGTTGAGCTTAACGGGGATGGCGATGGTGATAGGCTTCTGGTCGTTCACCTCGAGGAAGTCAACGTGCAGAGGAGCGTCTGTCACGGGGTGGAACTGGATCTCCTTCATGATGGCTGTGTGTGCCTCACCGTCGATCTCCAGCTTCACTACATAGGTATGAGGAGTATAGATGATCTTACGAAGCTCGGTGAAGGGGCATGCGAAAGCGAGGGCTACGGGCTTGCCGTCCTCTACTGCCTCACCGTAAAGATTACAAGGAATCATTCCCTCCTTGCGAAGGAGCTTAGAAGCTTTCTTACCAAGGTCTGTACGCTTCTGACCTGCAACTGTGATCTCTTTCATTGTTGTGTTACTCTAAATTAAATTGTAGTTATTAATTCGCCATCACACGGGAATACGGGGGCACACGGCCGCCCGACACCCTCTGAAAAGCGGTGCAAAGGTACGGAGTTTATTTCTATTGTGCAAAGTTTTTCTAAAAAAAACACTTTTTCCTCATACATTACTTGTTTATACGCGTATTTTTATCTAATTTTGCACCGAAAACATTCATAGACAACGTAACACGTAAGGGTAATGATTAACCGGGAAATAATACGTATTAAGATAGTTCAATTAACCTACGCATACTATCAAAACGGCAGCAATAACATTGACACCGCTGAAAAGGAGCTTCTTTTCAGTCTTTCCAAAACATACGATCTTTACAATTATCTGCTCGACCTCATCGTAGCTGTCACCCGTGAAGAGCGTCGCCGTGTCGACCTGCTCACCCAGCAGACACACCGGGAAGGAAAGGACGTTCCTTCTCAGAAATTCATATTCAACCGGTTCGCCACCCAGCTCGAAGAGAACAAGATGCTCAATGAGTTCCTTGAGGACAAGCATATCACATGGGACGACGATCAGGAGTTTGTACGCAAGCTCTGCGATCAGGTCGAACAGAGTGAGATCTATCAGGAGTACATGTCCCAGCCGACAAGCACCTACGATGAGGACCGCGAGCTGTGGCGCCGTCTCTACAAGCAGCTCATCGAGGACAATACCGACATCGACGCCCTCCTCGAGGAGAAGAGCCTCTATTGGAACGACGACAAGAACGTGGTCGACACCTTCGTGCTGAAGACCATCAAGCGCTTCGACCCGAAGAACAAGAACAAGCAGGAGCTGCTGCCCGAGTACGCCGACGTTGAAGACAAGGAATTTGCACGCAAGCTCTTCCGCGCCACCATTCTCAACGCCGACACCTATCAGCGCTACATGAGCGAATACTCGCGCAACTGGGATTTCTCGCGTATGGCGTACATGGACATCATCATCATGCAGATCGCCATTGCCGAGCTGCTCACCTTCCCTGCCATTCCCGTCTCCGTGACCATCAATGAATATGTGGATCTGGCCAAGCTCTACTCCACCCCACGTAGTGGAGGCTACATCAACGGCATGCTCGACAATCTCGCCCGCTACTTCAACCAGGCCGGCCTGATGCGCAAGCCCATGGAGGAGCGCAAGCCCCGTCAGGACAACCGTCGGCAGAACAACCGCCGGCAGAACAACTATGGCGAGGAAGGTCGTCCCCAGCGTCTGCGCTTTGTGCATCGTCCCCGCATCAATGAGCAGCAGACCACCGATGCAGCAGCTGATGCCCAGCAGCCCATACCCGACACACAGGAGGCACCGCAAGAGGCACCCGCACAGCAGGCACCGCAGGACGCACCCGCACAGCAGGCTCCTGAGACACCCAAGGAGACCACAGAGCAGACGGAGGCATAGCCATCTCATGCTCCGGTCCCATCGGACAGAAAGACAGCGTAGGCTCACGACAGCCCGCCTGTCGGTCAGCAAACAGATTATTAATCACTTAAGAAAACAATAAAAAAAGAATGAACACAATCGTATTAGCTGCTCAGGCAGCTCAGGGCGGTGGCAGCATGTTGTCGCTGCTGCTGATGATGGTAGCCATCTTCGCCATCATGTGGCTCTTTATGATCCGTCCCCAGCAGAAACGTCAGAAAAAGATCCGCGAGTTCCAGAACTCCCTGCAGGAAGGCTCATCCGTAGTCCTCGGCGGCGGCATCTATGGCACCGTGAAGCATATCAACCTGGAAAAGAACACCGTTGACGTAGAGATCGCACGCGGCGTGGTTATCACGGTTGACAAGAACTATGTCTTCGCCAGCGTGAGCCAGCAGCAGCCCAACGCATAAACGGGTAAACGGTCATCACAGACATGACACATCCCACAAGCATATTCAAGCCTGTCAGAAACTTCTTGTTCAGATTGCTGAACAAGGAGTTTTTGATTTTTCTGTTCTTTCTCTTCCTCAGTGGTGTCTTCTGGCTGATGATGACACTCAACGAGACCTACGAGAAAGAGCTGAAGATTCCCGTGCGTCTTGTGGGAGTGCCCCGCAACATCGTCATCACCACCGACCTGAGCGACTCGGTACGTGTCACCCTGCGCGACAAGGGCTTCGTGCTCATCAGCTACATGATCCACAACAAGCTGTCGCCACTCATCGTCAACTTCGACACCTATGCCAACAAGCAGACGGGACAGGGCGTCGTGTCCATGTCCGACCTGCAGAAGATGGTCAAGCAGGAGCTGCTCAACTCCACCGTCATCCTCTCCGTGAAGATGGACTCACAGGACTTCTTCTTCAATTACGGGCGACGTAAGCGTGTGAAGATACAGCTCATCGGCAACATCCGGCCGGCGAAAAACTATTACCTCTCTCATGTGGAGTTCTCGCCGGAGAGCGTCACCGTCTATGCCAACAAGCAGGCCCTCGACAGCATCCGGATGATACAGACGGAGTTCCAGGACATCGTCAACTTCGACGACACTGTGGTGCGCCGTGTACGGCTCAAGGCAGCACGGGGCGTCAAGGTCACGCCGTCGACGGTCACCCTCCGCCTCTACCCCGACATCCTTACGGAGGAGAGCATGGAGGTGCCCATCACTGCCATCAACAAGCCCGACGACCTGATCATCCGCACCTTCCCGCCGAAGGTAAAGGTCATCTTCACCGTTGGCGTGAGCATGTTCCGCTCCATCCGTCCCTCCGACTTCGTTGTCGTTGTCGACTACAAGGAGATCGCTGCCCACCCCTCCGACAAGTGCAACCTCTACCTGAAAGCGACGCCTCACGCCGTACGCTCGGCCCGGCTGGAGACGACACAGGTCGACTATCTTATCGAGCAGCAATAACCCCTGGGATAACGTCCGCTCCCTGCGGACAGTCTGTTCTGTCCGCTTTCCTCAAAGCATATATAAAAGATGAAAATAGCAATCACCGGCGGTATCGGCAGCGGCAAGAGCTTCTTCTGCCGCGAGTTGGAGAAGCGCGGCATCAAGGTGTACGACTGCGATGCTGCCGCCAAACGGCTCATGGCTACCGATGTCCGTTTGCAGGCCGGCCTGCGCCGGCTCGTAGGCGACAATGTCTACGAAGGTACGACGCTGCAGAAAGCCGTCCTCGCACAGTTCCTTCTCCAGTCGGAGGAGCACAAGCAGCAGGTCAACGATGTGGTCCATCCCGCCGTGGCCCGCGACTTTCTGGAGAGCACTTTCGACTGGCTCGAGAGCGCCATCCTCTATGAGAGCGGCTTCGACAAGCGGGTGCCCTTCGACTTTGTGGTCTGTGTGAAGGCTCCCGACGAGGTGCGTCTCGCACGCATCATGAAGCGCGACGCCATCTCCGAAGCCAAGGCCCGTGAGTGGATCGGCTGCCAGATGCCCCAGGACGAGGTGGCTGCGCGCGCCGACTTCGTGATCAACAACGACGGCAAGGCCGATGTCGGCAAGCAGACCGAACTCCTGCTCCATCTGCTGGGCATTCAAAGAATGAATACTATTAATTATTAAATCAATAAGAAACGAAATGGAAACAATACTCGCTATTTCCGGCAAGCCGGGACTCTACCGTCTAGTATCCCGTGGAAAAATGAATCTCATCGTTGAGCTCATCGACGCCACCCACCGTCGCATGCCCGCTTTCGCCTCCGACCGCATCACGTCGCTGGCCGACATCGCCATGTACACCGACGCCGACGACGTGCCCCTGTGGCAGGTGCTCGAGAGTGTCGGCAAGAAGGAAGGCTCCAAGCATGCTTCCCTCAACTATAAGAAGTGCTCGTCGAAGGAGCTCCGCGACTGGTTTGCCGAGGTTCTTCCCAATTTCGACCAGGACCGCGTACACGACAGCGACATCAAGAAGCTCCTGCAGTGGTACAACATCCTCGTCGACAACGGCTACACCGACTTCAAGTCCATCCTTGCACCCACAGAGGGCGACAACATCGACGACCGGCAGGAGGCATGATGAAAGCGTGCCGTGCCTGCTATCATATAATAGGTATACTGGTGGTCCTCGTCTGGGGGGCCACCTTTGTTAATTCCAAGGTACTCCTCACCCATGGCATGGAGGCACACGAGATCTTCACACTCCGCTTCCTCATCGCCTATCTTTGCATCTGGACCATCTCGCCGCGCAGGCTCTTTGCCGACAACTGGCGCGACGAACTCTTCATGCTGATCCTCGGACTGACAGGAGGATCCTTGTATTTCCTCACCGAGAACTGGGCTGTGAAGATCAGCTATGTCAACAACGTAGCCTTCATCGTCTGCACCGCACCGCTCCTCACCACGATCCTTGCCATCTTGTTCGTCAAGGACGTCAAGGCCACGCCTCCGCTCATCGGCGGCTCTCTGCTGGCGCTGGCCGGTGTCGCACTCGTCATCTTCAACGGCCGTTTCATCCTCAGGCTCAATCCCGCCGGCGATCTGCTCGCCCTCGGCGCAGCGGTCTGCTGGGCCGTCTACAGCCTGCTCATGAAGCATGTGGCAGGACGCTATTCCTCCGTCTTCCTCACGCGCAAGGTGTTCTTCTACGGACTGCTCACCATCCTGCCCGCCTATGCGTTCATGCCGTGGACGTTTCCGCTCCGCAGCCTCCTCCTTCCTGAGATAGGAGGCAACCTCCTCTTCCTGGGTTTCATCGCCTCTTTTGCCTGCTTCGCCCTATGGAATCTGGTCATCAAGAAGATCGGAGCCATGACCTCCAGCAACTACATCTATCTCAACCCCGTCTCCACCGTCATCATCTCTGCCATCTTTCTCGACGAGCCGATGACCTGGCTTGCCGGCGTCGGCAGCGCCCTCATCCTTTTCGGCGTTTGGGTGGCCAACCGGTAAACGGTCCTTCCGGTCACATTCCATGCTACCTATACCGCTGCCGTCAGCGTCCCGGAAATCCTTTGACGCAGATCAACCGGATTGACCTCTGTCAATAAAACAGTACTTTTTAGGCAAGAAAAAGCATATTTGTTTGCGCACACAAAAAGAATGTCATACCTTTGCAGCGTCAAAAGAAATAAAGACACAGACACAAGAACAGGCCGAGGCGTTCGGCCCTCCCACCGGAAACTCCGGTAATAATTTAGGATAACATTAACAACACAATGCTCTTGTAAAAGGGCTTTTAAACACAAAAGAAAGGAAAAAAGTTATGAGTATCATTTCATTTGCAGTAATGTCAATTGTTGTGTTCGCAGTAGCAAGTTACGCAGCAGTAAAGGCTGACAAAACGGCTAATGCCCGCTAAAGGGCTTTGCCGTTCACGGTAGATCAAGATTTTTTAAGTTACATATAGGAGAGGCTTTTCCTGCCCGGAAGGGGTTGGGGAAGCCTCTCTTCCTGTATATCCCCCTCTGTTATCTGTGTCCCCGAAGGTTTCGGAAGGCCGGCACGGCATGTTCCCCCACTGTCCGGCACACCGGTAGCGGTAAAATGGAGGGCTGCATGTCTCCGACTTTCACACGCCACACATATTTTCAACTCCGATTTGCGTCAGTCCCTCTATTTTTTAGTAACTTTGCAACACAGGAGCCCTGCCGCTTAGCGGCCCCTTGCTCCCTCACTCATAGACAAGCATCATGAAACAAGTAAGACCCAAGAAGAATCTGGGGCAGCACTTTCTCACCGACCTCGACATTGCGCGCCGCATCGCCGACACTGTCGACGCCTGCCCCGACCTCCCTGTTCTCGAGATCGGCCCGGGCATGGGTGTCCTCACACAGTTCCTCGTCAAGAAGCCGCGCGAGGTGAAAGCCGTGGAGATCGACAGCGAGAGCGTGGCCTATCTCCATGACAATTATCCGCAGCTCGACGGCAAGATCCTGGGCGACGACTTCCTGCGCATGGACCTGCGCACCGTCTTCGAAGGCCGTCCCTTTGTGCTCACGGGCAACTATCCCTACGACATCTCCTCACAGATCTTCTTCAAGATGCTCGACAACCGCGACCTCATCCCCTGCTGCACGGGTATGATCCAGCGCGAGGTGGCCCAGCGCATGGCCGCCGCGCCGGGGTCCAAGACCTACGGCATCCTCAGCGTGCTCATCCAGGCCTGGTACGACGTGGAGTATCTCTTCACCGTCGACGAGAATGTGTTCAACCCGCCCCCCAAGGTCAAGAGCGCCGTCATCCGCATGACGCGCAATGCCACCGACCGTCTCGACTGCGACGAGGCCCTCTTCAAGCGCGTGGTGAAGACCGTCTTCAACCAGCGCCGCAAGATGCTGCGCGTCTCCTTGCGCCAGCTCTTCAGCCAGACCGCCATGCCCGCTCCCGAGTGGTTCACCGCTCCCGTCATGACGCGCCGCCCCGAGCAGCTCAGCGTCGCCGAGTTTGTCGACCTCACCAATACGGTAGCCGCCGTGCTCCCGCAATGATCCTTTCCGGCCGCTGCGGGCCCCGCCCGCCACGGCCGGCTTATAGTATATATAATATCATCATGACCAGACAAGAACAATATACGACGCTGCTCGCCCAGCTCGACGCGCTCTATGAGGCCGAAAACGACGAGACGGCCCTCATGGCCAATACGGCGGCGGCCCTGCACGACACCTTTGGCGACCGCTTCTTCTGGACCGGCTTCTACCGCGTCGTCACTCCCGCCGGCGGTCAGGCGTCCGAACTGGTGCTCGGACCCTTCCAGGGTCCTGTCGCCTGCATGCACATCGCCTATGGACGCGGTGTCTGCGGCACAGCGTGGCAGACCGGCATCACCCAGCGTGTGCCCGACGTCGAGCTCTTCCCCGGCCACATCGCCTGCAGCTCCCTCTCCCGCTCGGAGATCGTCGTGCCCGTCAAGGGAGCCGACGGAACAGTACGTGCCGTCCTCGACATCGACTCGCGCGACCTCGATGCCTTCGACGCCGACGACCAGGAGGGCCTGGAGCGCATCGCCGCCCTGCTGGCCCGCACACTCCATTATTGACCGGCAGGCTGTCCGGCCCATGCCCTGCAAGGCCGGCAGCCCTGTCCGCACCAACCCAACCAAACAAAGACAATGAACATCGAAGATATACGTGGCAAGCGCATCGCCGTCCTCCTCTCTGGCGGTGTCGACAGTGCCGTCGTCGTGTACGAGTTTGCCCGCCTGGGCCTCCACCCCGACTGCTTCTACATCATGATCGGTCCCGAGGAGAAGGAGGAGTGGGACTGCACCTCCGAGGAAGACCTCGAGATGGCCACCGCCGTGGCCAGGAAGTACGGCTGCTCCATCGAGGTCATCGACTGCCACAAGGAATACTGGAGCCAGGTGACGCGCTACACCATGGAGAAGGTGAAGGCCGGCTTCACGCCCAATCCCGACGTGATGTGCAACCGCCTCATCAAGTTCGGCGCCTTCTACGAGAAGAAAGGCCATGAGTACGACCTCATCGCCACCGGCCACTATGCCCAGACCGAATACGATGACGAGGGCCGCAAGTGGCTCACCACCTCTCCCGATCCCGTGAAGGACCAGACCGACTTCCTTGCCCAGATCTACGACTGGCAGCTCGCCAAGGCCCTCTTCCCCATCGGCCATTATGTGAAGAACGAGGTGCGCGAGATCGCCGAGCGCGAGCATCTCGTCAATGCCCGCCGCAAGGACTCGCAGGGCATCTGCTTCCTCGGCAACATCAACTACGACGACTACGTGCGCCGCTTCGTCGGCGAGCGCATTGGCGATGTCATCGAGCTGGAGACCGGCCGTAAGATCGGAGAGCACAAGGGCCACTGGTTCCACACCATCGGACAGCGCAAAGGCCTCGGCCTCGGCGGCGGCCCGTGGTTCGTCGTCAGGAAGGACATCGACCGCAACATCCTCTACGTCAGCCACGGCTACGATCCACAGACGGCCTACCGGCAGGACATCCCCATGCACGATCTCCACTGGCTCACCTGCCCTCCCGCCGACGATGCCCATACGCCGGCAGTTAGCGACGGCAGCCATCTGCGCGTCACCTTCAAGATCCGGCACACACCCGGCTACCTGCCCGGCACCCTCGAGCTGCTCGACGGCAACACCGCCGTCCTCCATGCCGACAAGCCCGTGCACGGCGTAGCGCCCGGACAGTTCTGCGTCGTCTACGACCAGAACCACCACCGCTGCTACGGATCGGCAGAGATCACGCTCTGAGAAGCCCTGAGAAGCTAAAATTTTCTCAAAATAAAAGCCCCAAATCTTTCAAGTATCGATTATTACTCGTAACTTTGCGTGTATTAATCAGTTATTTCATCCATATATAAATCAAAACATCTGAATGGCAACAGCAAAAGACTTAGTGAATATCATTACCAAAGGTATCCAGGAGAAGAAAGGTGAAAACATCGTAGTGGCCGATCTGCAGAAGACCGACGGCGCCATTGCCAGCTATTTCGTCATCTGCCAAGGCAACTCCCCCTCGCAGATCGAGGCCATCGCCGAGTCGGTGGGCGATTTCTGCCGTAAGGAGGCACACGAGAAGCCCATCAATGTCGTAGGACTGGGCTCCGACCAGTGGGTGGCCCTCGACTATTGCGACGTTCTCGTACATATCTTCCAGCCCGAGGCCCGTGCTTTCTACGACCTGGAGAATCTCTGGGAAGACGCATGTTTAACAAAAATTCCGAATCTCGATTGATCCATGGCACACCCTTTGATGGGTGTAAACCAAATCATTCAATGGATAAACAATAACAACAATGGACAACAACCCCAACAAACAGGACAACCAGCCAAAGATGCCCCGGTTCAACATGAACTGGATCTACATCATCGTGGGCATCGTTCTGGCTATTCTGTTCTTCACCGGTGGCGGCAACTCCATAGCCAAGAGTGCGATGGGCAGCGGCCACGATGCCACCTACACGCAATTCCAGACCTATGTGGAGAAAGGCTATGCCGACCGCGTAATCATCAACAAGTCCGAGTCGACGCTCCGCATGTATGTCAAGCCGCAACATATCCGCACCGTCTTCCAGCTCACCGCCAAGGAGGTGGGCACCGATCCCTACGTCAATGTGGAGTTCGGTTCGGTCGACGAGCTGGAGAAGTTCCTCAGCACGGCTCAGAAGCAGAAGAAGCTCGAGAGCTTCAGCTATGAGAATGCCAAGGGCAGCGACCTGCTCACCATCCTCATCAATCTCTCCCCGATCATCATCTTCTTCCTCTTCATCTGGTGGATGGGACGCCGCATGGGCGGTGTCGGAGGCAACGGAGGCGGAGGCGTCTTCTCCGTCGGCAAGAGCAAGGCCAAGCTCTATGAGAAAGCCGGCGACGTAGGCGTCACGTTCAAGGACGTGGCCGGCCAGGAAGGTGCCAAGCAGGAAGTGGAAGAGATCGTCGAGTTCCTCAAGAGCCCGAAGAAATATACCGAGCTGGGTGGTAAGATCCCCAAGGGAGCCCTCCTTATCGGTCCTCCGGGAACAGGTAAGACCCTGTTGGCCAAGGCCGTTGCCGGCGAGGCCGGCGTGCCCTTCTTCTCGATGTCGGGTTCCGACTTCGTAGAGATGTTCGTCGGTGTGGGTGCTTCCCGCGTACGCGACGTCTTCGCACAGGCCAAGCAGAAAGCCCCCTGCATCATCTTCATCGACGAGATCGATGCCGTCGGACGTGCCCGCTCCAAGAATCCCGCCATGGGCGGCAACGATGAGCGCGAGAACACGCTCAACGCCCTGCTCACCGAGATGGACGGCTTCGGCAGCAACTCGGGTGTCATCGTCCTCGCGGCCACCAACCGTGCCGACATGCTCGACAAGGCCCTGCTGCGTGCCGGACGTTTCGACCGTCAGATCCATGTCGACCTCCCCGACCTGGCCGAGCGCAAGGCCATCTTCAAGGTCCACCTGCGTCCCATCAAGACCGACGACAGCCTCGACCTCGACATCCTCGCCCGTCAGACGCCGGGCTTCTCCGGTGCCGACATCGCCAACGTCTGCAACGAGGCAGCCCTCATCGCTGCCCGTCACAATAAGAAGACCGTCACGAAGCAGGACTTCCTCGACGCCGTTGACCGTATCATCGGTGGTCTGGAGAAGAAGACCAAGGTGATGACCGCCGACGAGAAGCGGGCCATCGCCATCCACGAGGCCGGCCATGCCACGATCAGCTGGTTCTGCCAGCACGCCAACCCGCTGGTGAAGGTCACCATCGTTCCACGCGGTCAGGCACTCGGTGCCGCCTGGTACCTCCCCGAGGAGCGTGTCATCACCACGAAGGAAGAAATGTTCGACGAGATGTGTGCCCTCCTGGGCGGCCGCGCCGCTGAGGAGCTCTTCATCGGACAGGTATCCACCGGAGCCATGAACGACCTGGAGCGCGCCACGAAGAGCGCCTACGGCATGGTGGCTTATGCCGGCATGAGCGACAAGCTCCCCAACATCTGCTACTACAACAACCAGGAGTACCAGTTCCAGCGTCCCTACAGCGAGACGACGGCCAAGGTGATGGACGATGAGGTGCTGCGCATGATCAACGAGCAGTACACACGTGCCAAGCAGATTCTCGAGGAGCACAAGGACGGCCACCGTCAGCTGGCCGATCTCCTCTTCCAGAAAGAGGTGATCTATGCCGACGACGTGGAGAAGATCTTCGGCAAGCGTCCCTGGGTGAGCCGCACACAGGAACTCATCGAGGAGAACGACCGCATCGAGGCCGAGAAGAAGGCCCGCGAGGAGGCCGACGCTCCCAAGCTCGAGGACATGCCCGATGCCGTGAAGCAGGCACAGGCCGAGCACGAGGCCGCCGAGGCTGCCCGCAAGCAGCAGGACGGCGACAACGACGCCGATGTTCCCGCCACGACCGACACCACGAAATAAAGCATCATCATAGGGGAAGCCTTGCCCGCATAGGACAAGGCTTCCTTCTTCTACCTAAAATGAAAACGATATGACTGACAAGCAGAAAAATTTGATCGTACGCTCCATCACCGGCGTGCTCTTTGTCGCTATCATGGTAGCCGGCTTCCTTAGCCCGCGTGCCATGGTATTTCTTTTTGCCCTCATCACAGGACTCACCCTCTGGGAGTACACCGGACTGGTCAACGGTCTCGACAACGTACAGGTCAACCGCTTCATCTCCACTGTTGCCGGCGTGTATTTCTTCCTCGCCGTGGCAGGCTGGCGCACCGGCATCGTCAACAACTTTGTCGTCATGGTGCCCTATCTGCTCACCATTGTCTATCTGTTCATCAGTGAGCTCTATACCAAGAACAAGAACGCCATCAACGACTGGGCCTACACCATGCTCGGACAGATGTACATCGCCCTGCCCTTCTCCATGATCAATATCCTCGCCTTCGAGATGGCTCCCGACCAGAGCGGCGTCAGCTACGACACGATGCTGCCGCTGAGCGTCTTCATCTTCCTCTGGGTCAACGACTCGGGCGCCTACCTCACCGGCTCGCTGCTCGGCCGTCATAAGCTCTTCCCGCGCATCTCCCCGGGCAAGACGTGGGAAGGATCCATCGGCGGCGGCATCCTCGTCATCGCCGTGGCGGCCCTCCTGGGCTATCTCGTCAACCGGGGTGTCGACGTGCCCCGTCTCTCCATCCTCGGCTGGATGGGCCTCGGACTCGTCATCGCCGTCGTAGGTACCTGGGGCGACCTCGTCGAGAGCCTCTTCAAGCGCACCCTCGGCATCAAGGACAGTGGCAACATCCTCCCCGGACACGGAGGCATGATGGACCGCTTCGACTCCTCCCTCATGGCCATCCCCGCCGCCGTCCTCTATCTCTACACACTGACCATCTTCTAATCTTACGATATGGAATCACTTAAAAACGACCAGCTCACTATCGAGATCAGCGAGCACGGAGCAGAGCTCCACAGCATCCGCGACAGCAAGGGACATGAGTATCTGTGGCAGGGCGACGCCCAATACTGGGGACGCCGCTCACCCGTCCTCTTCCCTTGGGTGTGCAGCGTATGGCACGACACCTTCCGCGTCAACGGCAAGGAATACCACAACAAGAAGCACGGCTTCGCCCGCGACTCCGACTTCCGCGTCATCGCCCGCGGCGACAATCAGGTGGTCTTCGCCATGCACGACACGAAGGAGACCTATGAGAAATATCCCTTCCACTTCAACCTCGGCATCAGCTATAAGCTCGACGGCAACCGCATCCGCATCGTCTGGCATGTCGAGAACACCGACGACAAGCCCATCTACTTCCAGATCGGCGGTCACCCCGCCTTCAACGTGCCCGGAGCGGTAGCCGGACAGCCGCTCGAGGCCGACCTGCAGCTCGACGCCGACGATCCCGTCCGCGTGTTCTGCACCATCGACGGCTGCATCGACCGCGGACGCCACGAGGCCATCCACACCGAGAAAGGCCTCTGGCATGTCACCGAAGACACGTTCAAGGAAGACTCCGTACAGTTCGACCACTCACAGGTCCACCACATCACGCTGCTCGACAAGGAGCGCAAGCCCTATGTGTCGGTCGACTTCAAGACACCGGCCGTAGCCGTATGGACGCCCTGGGGCAAGCATGCGCCCTTCCTCTGCATCGAGCCGTGGTACGGCATCGCCGACTTCGCCCACTATGAGGGCGAGTTCAAGGACCGCTACCTCATGAACAAGCTCCTGCCGGGCTCAAGCTTCATGAGCGAATACACGATCACCATCGGCGAGTGATGCCCTGCCGGCGACATTTGCACATTAGGCAAATCCACAATAAGAATCATCAACAGCGAGCGTCCCTTCCTCCCGGTCTACCCCGGAAGAAAGGGACGCTCCTTATTATAGTAAGGTATATGTAAGATAAGTCCGATTCCCTATCGGGCCAGACGCGACAACCATACGGACGATGCCACCGGCTCCGGATGGAGTGCGTCCCTACATGCTACCCTGCACATATACCGTCATTTCCCACCTTATTATATATATACAACAGTGAAGGGCGGACGCACCGTGGTGCGTCCGCCCTCCTATTTGTCAAGGCCGTCTCAATATTTTGTTTGTAACACAGCCTTTATCTTTGTTTTCATTTGTCGTCAGTCGTCTGCCTTCGCGACAGTCATGCCCTGTCAATAGGCAGGCCGGTATTTCCCTTCGTCCTTATCCTGGAGCATGGAGAGATAACTCTGATATCGCGATGCGGCGATGTAGTGGTCCTCCACCGCCTTGATCACCGCGCAGCCCGGCTCATGCGTATGCGTGCAGTTGGAGAAGCGGCAGTTCTTGGAGAAGTGGAAGATCTCGCGGAAATAGCTTGTGATCTCCTCCGGCTCCATGTCGAACGTACCGAAGCCCTTGATGCCCGGCGTGTCGATGAGATAGCCGCCGCCGGGCAGCGCCAGCATCTCCGAGAAGGTCGTCGTGTGCATACCCGTGTCGTGCGCGTCGCTGATCGATGCCACACGCTGGTGGGCACCGGGCACCACGCGGTTGATGAGCGTCGACTTCCCCACTCCCGAGTTGCCGCTCAGCAGCGTCACCTGTCCCACGCCGTTGTTCTCCTCCGTCCCGCCTTTCAGCAGTCCAGTCAGCCGGTCGAGTCCCTCGCCCGTCTTGGCCGAGATCTCCACACACTGATAGCCCACCGTCTCGTAGAGGTTCACCATCATCTCCTGATAGTGGCGTTCCTCCTCGGTGAGCAGGTCGGTCTTGTTGAACACCAGCACGACGGGCACGCTGTATGCCTCTGCCGAGGCCAGGAAGCGGTCGATGAAAGTCGTTGATGTCTGCGGATGGCACACGGTCACCACGAGCATGGCCAGATCGACGTTTGCCGCGATGATATGGCTCTGCTTCGACAGGTTCTGCGACTTACGGATGATGTAGTTCTTCCGGTCGTCGATGGCCGTGATGAAGGCCGTTCCTTCCTGGTTGGGCTCTATCGTCACCCAGTCGCCCACGGCGACAGGGTTAGTCGACCGTATGCCGCGGATGCGGAAGTTGCCCTTGATCTTGCTCTCGACGGTAGCACCCTCCTCGGTCCTCACCGTGTACCAGCTGCCTGTATTTTTGATGACGAGTCCGCGCATCAGACGGTCATGATTTCTTTCTGCTTGGCAGCGAGCAGGGCGTCGATGTCCTTGATATACTTGTCGTGGAGCTTCTGCAGGTCGCCCTCGGCGTCTTTCTCCAGGTCCTCCGACAGGCCGTCCTTGATGGCCTTCTTCAGCTTGTCCTTATAGTCCGAGCGGGTGTTGCGCACCTCCACCTTCGTCTTCTCACCGATCTTGTTGCACTGCTTCACGAGCTCCTTACGGCGCTCCTCGGTAGGCTGTGGCAGACGCAGGATCACCATCTCGCCGTTGTTCTCGGGCGTGATGCCTACATCGCTGTCCATGATTCCCTTCTCGATATCCTTCAGCTGCTTACGGTCCCAGGGACGGATGGTGATCGTGCGGGCATCCTGCACGGCTACGTTGGCTACCTGGTTGAGCGGCATCTGCTGGCCGTAGGCACTCACGCGCACACCGTCAAGGATGGCAACGTTGGCACGGCCGGCGCGTACACGTGCCAGCTCATCCTCCAGAAACTTGGTCGCCTTCTTCATCTTTGTCTCGGCGTCCGATAAGGTCTTCTTTACGTCTAACATGAATTAATGAGTTTTAATTGTTTTGTATTTATCGCAAATTTAAAACTAAAAATCGAATAAAGCAATATCAGAGGGAGGAAAAATAAGTTTTTTTGTTTACTTTTGCCCGTCGCAATGCAAATACCGGCCCGCACAGGCGGCCGGCCCTCCATTGCCATCATAAAATCATCCTATGACACTACAGCAATTCCTCTCCGAGTGGAACAGTCCGTCAGCCACCGTCACCGTCCACACGAGCGGCTCTACGGGCACTCCCAAGCCGATGGAGGTGGAGAAGCGGCGCATGCTCGCCTCCGCTCGCATCACGTGCGACTTCCTCGGTCTCCGTCCCGGCGACACGGCCTTGCTCTGCATGCCTCTCGACTATATCGCCGGCAAGATGGTGGTTGTGCGCAGCCTCGAGCGCCGTCTGCAGCTCGTCAGCGTGCAGCCCGACGGCCATCCCCTCAGCGACGCCTCGCTGGGCCAATATGCCCGGCAGCTCCATGCCTCCCCCGACGGCGGCCTCACCTTCGCCGCCATGGTGCCCCTGCAGGTCTACAACTCCCTCCGTGTGCCCGAGGAGGCGCGGCGGCTGAAGGCCGTCCGGCAGCTCATCATCGGCGGAGGCGCCATCGACGACGAGCTGTCGCGCCAGCTGAGGACCTTCCCCCACGCCGTGTGGAGCACCTACGGCATGACGGAGACGCTCTCCCACATCGCCCTCCGGCGCCTCAGCGGTCCCGGTGCCTCCGAGTGGTACACGCCCTTCGACACCGTGGCCGTCAGCCTCAACACCGACGGCTGTCTCGTCATCGACGCACCCCTAGTACATGAGGGTACGCTCATCACCCACGACCGTGCCGTCATCAACGCGCAGGGACAGTTCCGCATCCTCGGCCGTCTCGACAATGTCATCGACACCGGCGGCATCAAGGTGCAGGCCGAGGAGGTGGAGGCAGCCCTGAAGCCCGTCCTCCGGGCGCCCTTCATGATCACGCGCGCCAAGGATCCGAAGTTCGGCGAGGCTATTGTCCTGCTCACCGAGCATCCCGACCCCGACAGTCTGAAAGACGCATGCCGACAGGTACTCCCCCACTACTGGCTTCCCCGCCATTATCTCCACATTGACCACCTGCCCCTCACAGGCACCGGCAAACCGGCACGCGCACAGGCCGAGCAGTGGGTGGCACGGCATCGGGATGCAGACAAATAGCCATGATTATGCCCAGTTATGAACGCGAAATGTTCACAACCGGGCATACACAGCGAACTATTTATTCTTACCATCGGACAGGCTGTCTGGATTTACAGATATTATATCCAAATAACCTGACAAACTCATCCCTTCAAGATGTAAATCCCGGACAATAGCCTTGACATGATGAAATCCCACCATTTATAACATCTATAAGGGATGAACAATATCATCACAACATCTGACACCCATCAGAATTATGATATTTATTGATTAGTGATACTTATGTTGCTATGAACATTAATATCATTATGCACGTATCCTCTTTGTGCCAATAAATTCAGACATTCAGAATAGACGAGTCCTTGATGCTTAGGATCTGTTATCGTTACTATTACTACAACATCTTGCGACAATATTTCCCCGTCTCTCAATAAAGTTTGTTCCGCGGCATCTCGATATAGGCCTTTGATTTTTAAAGCCCATTTCCTATTGCTGCCCAATGCTTTTTTCCTGTTCGACTTTGTCATTTTCGACAGATCTACAGAATATTTCTTAATAGGTTGGTACTTGTCTCCCTGTTCTATGAGCATACGTTCTTCCGCAAATTCTTTGTTAAATGCTTTTGTACTGTAAAAGGCAGCATTCAGAACATTCATGGCATCGCTTGACGTTCGGGCCTCGTTACGCATCATTGCACTTTCGCCTAACTGGACATATTCAACATGATCAAAGGTTTCCAAAAGCACGTCAGCCTGACTTTGACAGTATTCACTTCCCTGACTGGCATCGACAACAGGATTGACAGCCAGCGTCACCTTTATATTGCCAATAAACTCGCCGTTTTCAACAAGGCACTGGGGATATGGGAAATCCAGTGAAGCGACATCCTCACCTTTCCGCAAAGTGTGGGTAAATACCATGGTGCATTCATCAGCATCGTTTTTAAGCATGTCTGTTACTGCAGCCGGTAATCCGAAGCCCATTTCCTTACGGAGCTCTCCCGCCGTTTTTGACAAGCCTTTTGGATAATCAGCATTGTGAATGATCAATGCTTTTAACAGCAAAGGATTGCATTCTCCTCCTATTTCCTGACTTAGGTTGGCAGCCAAAGAAGTTACCCGTGGGGTTGAAAAGCTTGTACCACTAAATTTCATGAATTGTTTTCCCCATTCAGAAAACAGAGATAAATGCGTATCGCAATTGCCTCCATAATGAACGAGATCTGGTTTTACAACATTTTCCACACCGGGCCCGATACGGGAGAAAGGACTTCTGTCATTCTCTTCCGCATCGTTTTCGGTTGTCTTCTTATGAGCTATCGATCCCACGACTAGACTGAGCAAGGAGTCAGCTCCATCCGTGATTCGAAGGTCATCCGCGCGAGGGTCGACGTTGCTGGCCGACTTGCATATAAGAATATTATTGCTTTTCTGCAAGCTGTCTAATGCAATGCCAAAATCAGAATATCTGTCATCACTGATTATTTTCTTTGTACCTTGTGACAGATTCCATATCTTTATTTCAGGATGCGCAGTGACAGCCCTTTGGATATTGCCGATCAATTCGTGTTCAAATATTGTCGCCCTGTCTGGAGACGTGTTTACTATGCAACTTTGTATTATACAAGGTCCACATTTCGTCAGGTCTCTATTTTCAAGGAGATCTCCATAATTGATAACACCCGCAACAGCGGTTCCATGTCTTCTGTTAATATCCGCTTCCTCCAAACCTGCGACATTATCTTCAAGTCCTGTCATCCATGGACGTAAATAGTCAATATCTCCGACACCGGTATCCAGCAGTCCCACCATAGGATAGCTTTCGCCCTCCCGTGGCAGCATCACTTCAATACTGGAATTTTCCGTGTCGGGGGCTGCCTCAAATTCTATTGTAGGCATTTTCCTGACAGACAGCACGCAGTCCATGGATGCGATTGCTCTCAAAGCTTCGTTTGACACATTGGACAATGCATATAACCGCAAGCCACTGGCATAATTAAGTTCTTCTACGCCTACATCATATCTGCCACATTCTACTTTCAAGGCTACGCGGGAACGATGGTTGTACTCACGGTTTAAATAATCGACCATCTGCAGCTTCACACGATCGTCAGTACTGATATCTTCATCAACAATAGCTTTATACTGAGATATGCTTTCTATTGCCGACAGACCTATCTTTTTCCCTTTAGGCAAAGCAGCCGGGTTGATAGAACTAAATGCCTGCGCTATTTTGTTCAAGTCGTTGGATGAGTCTATTTTCACCAGAAGTTTCCCGACGGATGTAACTCCTATCACATTTCTTTTTGAGTCGATATCCAATATGCCACGTACAGCATGGCGATACGATTTGGCTGTAGCTTTCCTGTTCAATGTTACTTCTGTAATCACAGGCATCGTTCTTTTCCCATCAGAAAATAATTCTGAAATAAGCCTTAACTGCCCACGTACTCGTCCTGCGTTTGCAATAATCGTTGCCTCATCGACCCACTTCGGCAGATCTTTTGAACCTCCTCCTTCCGTCAGGAAACGATCTCTTTCTCCCCTGAACGAAACATTCTGTATATAAAATTGTTTTGCCATTGCCCGTTATTTTTTTGATAATATGTTTCTGACCGATCTTGTGCTGATATTAAGCAAATGAGAAATATTAGCTTGATTAACACCGTTGTTATTAAGAAATTTCACCAGTACCTCTTGCGGCTCGTCTTTCCCGTCATATTCGAAGATTGCGATCAGAACATGTTCATAATCTATTGCCTTAGTACCATTGATTATCCCTTTAACCTTTAACTTTTGGAATATAGTTGAGATATCCGACGGAGACAATGTCCTCATCAGATTATTTAATATCTTCATTTTCTGAGCATCCTCAACAAATGGACACTTAAATCCAGCAGTAAGATCAAGAATGATTTTTCGTCTTGCCTCATCATCTGGCATCCCCACTTCCACCTTAGTGACGAACCGTCTCCAGACTGCCTTATCCAACAATTCCGGATGATTTGTTGCTGCAATCAGCACACTTGATGCCGGCATGCTGTCTATGTTTTGGAGCAGACTGTTTATAACACGTTTTAATTCCCCCAACTCATGGTTGTCATCACGTGCCTTGGCTATTGCATCAAATTCATCTAGAAACAGGATGCACGGAATACTACATGCATAATTAAATATCTTGCGCAGATTCTTGGCCGTACTTCCCAGCAACGACGACACAATGCCATCCAAACGGGCAACCACCAGAGGCAAGCCCGTTTTTTCACTTACATAATGGGCAATGGAGGTCTTACCGCAACCCGGAGCGCCATAGAGGAGCATCGATTTAGGCATACTCACACCTGCCTGCTCCAGCTCTTCACTGTGTCTTATCAGCTCTATGAAATCACAAATCTGTCTCCCCACATTGTCTGAAAGGACAATGTTTGTACGTGTCGCATCCTCTGGTATCACTTCAACTATCTGCAACTTGCTGTCCGAGTCCAAAGGTATCATACGCATGGCATCTGCAGTTGCTGCACTTTTTACGGTAGAGTTCTGAATCTGCTCTTTTATACAACGGGCAAGTTGGACATCACCCTCCGCTTCTAAACGGGTGGCCAAACGATTGGAGTAACTTATTATCTTTCTCTTATCGTTATTCAATCCTCCTTCGATAATTCTTAATATATCTGATGTCATGTCTTATATCATTAGTCCTGTTACAAAACTAAACAAATATATCATACGTCAGACAGTGCATCATCTGCATTAACTCTATTTTAACACAAAACGTACATAAATCATCAGAAAACGTACAAATTACTTGCGTAAACGTCATATTTATCCAGGAATCCGAAATTTATCAACTCCATAAAAACACATTTCCCATATATCTTCTCAGGCCGATGGATATATAATTCTCCGGCATAGACGAAAATCTGCATAAATACAAGGGGGAGCACTGTCTCCAGAGGTAAAAACGTTCCATAATGCAGGCCTCTCTCCAGATCCTGACCGGACTCTACCGGCTTATCATAGCGACATAAGCGGTCGGATGCTTTCCGATTATGTCAAGAATCATTCACTTTTTTTGATCCCTGTCCATCACTATTTGCAGAGGCCAGATAAATCTGATGCTATTGCCGGGCAGTAGATCTGCCGCCCCTATCGAAGACATGGCAGGCTACGACGGAACAAGAACCACCTGAAAAGGTCCGTCGCTCTTCTTCCTTCTCTTTAGGACATTTTCAATAAGCCTCCACCCTAATCCCATCACGATAAGAATATGGACCAGGAAGTGGTCACTATGGGCTATAATATAAGGTAGGCTGTCATTCCCAGATATATGGTGATAGAAGAGCTGCCCATAAAATAAAATATCCCTCAACCTATCATAAAATAAAGAATAATTGCTATATTTGCATATTATATGATAGGTTAAGCTATGACAAAAACGACAATGGGTACCAAGTTGCCAAGAAAGCTGGAGCAGAAGATGCAGATTGTTGGTGAGCAAATCAGACTGGCACGATTGCGCAGGAATCTTAGCATCGCCCAGATTGCTGAACGTGCCACCTGTTCACAGCTGACCGTTGCACGCATAGAGAAAGGCACGCCGACAGTGGCAATAGGCATTTATCTCAGGGTGCTTTATGCGCTTCAGCTGGATGATGACATCCTCCTGCTTGCAAAGGATGATGTAATGGGAAAGGCATTGCAGGATTTAAGTCTCAAAAGACGCGAAAGGGCATCAAAAAAAGAATAAGTTATGAAAAAACTCTATGTGTTTGCCGATTTTGATTGGCTTAAAAAACCAAGGCTGATTAGGAGAACTTAATTAATATCCACCTTTTCCTTAAAAGACAAGAAGTTTTTATAGATACCTCATCCGGCCAGCCAGGTACACGTGTCCCTGCACTTAGGTGGCTGAAATGCCGCACCTAAAAGCCTTGACTGTTCCTGATGTCACTTAAAGTCAGATCACCGGTTGGGCCGCAACTTTTATAAGGGTGTGGTGGGAGAGCTGTGAACGTACTTCCGGCGGCAGCAGCCTACAGTTTCAGAAAAGCCATGAAAGCTCCTGGGTGCATGCTTCAAAAATATGCGGGATGCCGCGTCTGAACAATATCTCGCAAGAGTGGTTTTTTAAGGGATGACTAATGAGGATTATACAAAATAAACTGACAAAAATCTAAAAGATGGACTTATTGATAGCGGTGTCTTTCAAGGCATCGCTATTTTTATAGTAAAAACATGAATACTTCCTTTGATATTATTCATTATTTTACTATATTTACATCGTAATTAAGTCGTAAAAGCTATGAGCACAAACCAGTTAAAGACATTGTAACGCTGCTTACTGAAAATGGCTTTTGGTTCGTGAGGCAGAAAGGCAGTCACATGGTTTACACTGATGGTAGCCATGTAGTGATTGTCCCAGACCACGGCAAGAAAGGCGTTGAGAAAGGCACTTATTACAACATTCTGAGGCAAGCGGGGCTAAAATAGCCCCCGCCTCTTTTATTTCATAATAAAAAAGGAGGTCAATATGAAAATTGTAGAAGTAATTGTGGAACATGCAGGCAGTAATCTGAGTGCTTACATTGAAGGTGCTCCTGTGATGACAGTCGGCAACGATGTAAAGGAAATAGAGAAGAATATGAAGGAGGCTGTTGAGCTTTATCTGGAGTCATGCAAGGAGATGAAGATCGCTCCGGTGGAAGTTTTGCAGGGAGAGTTCACCTTGAAGTTCAAGATAGATGCAGCCACCTTTATTAACTATTATAGTAGTATCTTCACCAAAGCTGCATTGAGCCGGATAACCGGGATCAATGAACGTCAGTTATGGCATTATGCGGCTGGAGTACATAAGCCACGCAAACAGCAGTTGGAGAAAATTCAGAAAGGTATTAATGCGCTGACAGAGGAACTGGCAGCTATAAATTTGTTGTGATTATGATAAAAAATAGCTGGTATTCTAAAGCTAAGATTTTAGGTATTGAAAGGGTTACTCCTATTCAAATGGTTGTAACAGGAGTAAAAAAAGAAAATCAAGGTTATTATGAAAGTTCTCCTTATTTACATGGCTCAAATGGATCTTATGGAGAACATGTTAATTCTTATTTTGGAATAACTTTTCGAGTGTATCGAATAGATCCTTCTCATCCAGAACTTGCTCCAGAGATTTTTTCGTATGATATTGATAAATATATTCGTGAAAATTTAATGAAAAGATTTGAATGGGAGAGAATGACCGAAAACCGATTATCTTTATTAAACCAAAAATTAAATGGTCATAAATTAGGGACTGTCGTTTAATTCCGTCATTATGAGTCAACCGGCAGACAGTTCCTGTA
>ERZ857521.1683-NODE-1683-length-24465-cov-24.334617_pt1 | contig 24465 bp, 17 predicted proteins | sample MGYA00519701_ERZ857521 | MGnify/ENA primary metagenome ERZ857521 (study PRJEB31778, sample SAMEA3449346) | human gut metagenome | biome: human gut; feature: human-associated habitat; material: faeces | place: United Kingdom | collected 2010/2012 ...
ACATATCCATATCTTCCAAAGAGAACTCAACCCGAATCTTTTTCGAGTCGACCTCGCCCTTGGAAAGCAAGACAACCGTCTCGACATGATCCGCCCTTGGGAACATGTCCACTGCGCAGGCGCGCTGGGCGGTGTAGCCGAGGTCTGCTAAGCGCTTCACGTCGCGCGCCATGGTCGCGCTGTCGCACGAGACGTACACGACCCGCTGCGGCTGCATCTCGGCGATGCTCTCCACCACGTCGGCAGCCAAGCCCTTGCGCGGCGGGTCGACGGTGATGACGTCGGGGCGCAGGTTTTCGCGCGCGAGCTTTTTTGCCACATCGGACGCATCGCCGCAGAAAAACTCCGCGTTTTTAACGCCGTTGCGCGCGGCGTTTTCGCGCGCGTCGTCGATGGCCTCGGGGACGATCTCCGCACCGAGGACTTTCTTTGCGTGATCCGACAGTGCGAGCGTGATCGTGCCCGCGCCGCAGTAGAGGTCGAGCACCGTCTCCTGCCCCGTGAGGCCCGCAAATTCGATGGCTTTCGCGTAGAGCCGCTCGGCCTGTATGCGGTTGACCTGATAAAACGACGGCACACTCAGCCGGAACGTCTTGCCGCAGAGCGTATCCTCAAGCCGGTCGCTCCCCCAGAGCGTGCGGTAGCGGTCGCCAAGGATGACGTTGCCCTTTTTCGTGTTCGTGCCCAGCACGATGCCGGTGCACTTCGGGCACGCATCGCGCAGGAGCGTGACAAGCCGGTCTTCTTTCGGCAATTTATCTCCGTTCACGAGCACGCAGACAAGGCTCTCCCCCGCCGCGTTCGAGCGAACGTAGAGATGGCGGACAAGGCCGCGGCCCGTCTTTTCGTCATAGCCCGCGACGCGGCAGGACTGCATATATTCGCGCAGCGCCTCCGCCGCGGCGTCGGCCTCGGGCTTGACCAATAAGCAGTGCTCGCACTCGATGACCTCGTGCGTGCGGGCGCGGTAAAAGCCGACCGCGCCGTCCTTCGACACGGGGTACTGCGCCTTGTTGCGGTAGCGCAGCGTGTCCCGCGCGCCTAAGATCTCCTCAACGGTCACATCACTGCCGCCGATGCGGGACAAATTGTCCTGCACGCGCTGCTTTTTCAGCCGCAGCTCTTCTTCATAGCGGATGTGGCGGTACGTGCAGCCGCCGCAGCGCGGGAAGTACGGGCAGTCCGGCGTGATGCGCTCGCTCGACGGCTCGATCACCTCGAGCACTTTGGCAAAGGCGACGCTCTTGAGCGTCTTTAAGATGAGCACGCGGCACTTCTCGCCGCGCAGCGCGCCGTGGACGAACACAACGCGTCCGTCGATGCGCGCAACGCCCATGCCGCCCTCGCCATAGCCCTCGATGGTGACGGTATGCTCCTGATTTTTGGCAAGCTCCATCGTCTTCTCCTCTCAGAAAAGGTACTTCGCGCTTTTATCGCGCGAAGTACCTTTTGTTGTGTATCTCAAATTACTCGCGGAAGCGCTCGATCAGGCTGATGATCTGGCCGGTGAGCGCAGAAATGTCCTTGTTGGGTCTGCCCTTGCAGCGCTTGGCAAACTCAAGCAGCGACTCCGCTGCCGCCACGAGCTTGGCGTAGAGGTTGTCGGCGCGGGACTTCTGCGCCGTGCGCTTGCGCTCGGAAATGTAGCCCTCGCTGACCATTTCGTTCGCAGCGAGGTCGTAGCATTCGGTAAATTTGGCCGCGTGCGCATGGAAGCCGAGGGAATTGAGCTCTTCGGCAAACACGGGCGCAACGTCCTCGTCGCCGTGGACAACAAACACGTGCGTCGGCTTCGGGTCGAATGCCTTGATCCACTGGACGAGATGATCGTGATCGGCGTGGGACGACAGGCCCTGGAAGTTGACGATCTTCGCCTTGACGGCGATCTCCTCGCCGAAGAGCTTGACCTTTTCAACGCCGTCGAGCAATCTGCGGCCCAGCGTGCCGGGCGACTGGAAGCCGACGAACACGACCGCGCTGTTCGCGCGCCAGAGGTTGTGCTTCAAATGGTGGCGGATGCGGCCGGCGTCGCACATACCGGAGGCGGAAATGATGACCTTGGGCGTCGTGTCCATGTTCAGCATCTTGGACTCCTCGCTCGACTCGACCAGGTTAAGGTTCGGGAAGGTGAACATGTGCGTGCCGTCCTTCACAAGCTCGAGCGCCTGCTCATCAAGATAGCCGTGCAGGTCGCCGCAGAATACAGTCGTCGCCGCCTTGGCAAGGGGCGAGTCGATGTACACAGGGAAGTTCGGCGTCGACTTGACGAGCTTTTGATCCTTGATCTCGCGGATAAAGTACAAAAGCTCCTGCGTGCGGCCCACAGCGAACGACGGAATCACAACGTTGCCGCCCTTGCCGAGCGTTTCGTCGATGATCTCGGCAAGCTCGTCGGTATAGCTCCAGACCTCGGTGTGGTTGCGGTCGCCGTAGGTCGACTCCATCACGACGTAGTCGGCCTTTTTGAGAAGCTGCGGGTCGCGGATAATGGGCTGGTCGACGTTGCCGATATCGCCGGAGAAGACAATCGTCTTGTGCACGCCGTTTTCTTCCAGCTCAAGCGTGATGGACGCGGAACCGAGCAGATGGCCCGCGTCGGTGAACACCGCGCTCACACCCTCGCAGAGGTCGACCTTTTCTTTATACTCGCAGGTCGTCACGTACTTGAAGACGTCCAGCGCGTCCTGCTCGGTGTAGAGCGGATCGACATGCTCGCGGCCCGCGCGCTCGCCCTTGCGGTTTTCGTACTCAGCGTCGCTCTCCTGAATGTGAGCGGAGTCGAGCAGCATGATCTTCATCAAATCTGCTGTCAGGCGTGTCGTCAGGATGCGGCCGTGGAAGCCGTTTTTCACCAGCAGCGGGATACGGCCCGTGTGGTCGATGTGCGCGTGGGTGACGAGCAGAATATCGATATTGCCGGGAGCGAAAGCGAGATAACGGTTGTCGAGCTCGTCGCGGCCCTGCTGTAAGCCGCAGTCGACGAGGATCTTCTTACCGTTTATCTCCAGGCAGTGGCAGGAGCCGGTCACGCAGCGGTCGGCCCCGTAAAAGTGCAGTTTCATGCGAATGTCCTCCTTAGATGAGAGATGAGAAAAAACTTCTTCCTTATGCTTCTGTCCTCCGCCGTCGGAGGGCGTTTCGTCGCTTTGTACTATCTTGCTTTGTATTTTACCACAGCGGCTATATAAAGTGCAAGCCATGCCTGACGCAGCGGCGGAATTTATTTACAATCCATTCATATTATACAGCAAATTTCCCTTTGCATATCGCGCAGAGGGATGCTATACTTGTAAGCGTGTCATTATGCTCCCACGAAAGGAAGTTTTGAATATGGGTTTCTTTAGTAAAATGTTCGGTTCCTACAGCGACCGTGAGCTCAAGAGCATCTACCCCATCGTCGACAAGATCGAAGCGATGGCGGACGAATACAAGGCGATGAGCGACGCGGAGCTGCAGGCCAAAACGCCGGAGTTCAAGACGCGTCTGCAAAGCGGCGAAACGCTCGACGACATCCTGCCTGAGGCGTTTGCCACCGTGCGCGAGGCGTCCCGCCGCGTGCTGGGGCTGTACCCCTACCGCGTGCAGCTCGTCGGCGGCGTGGTGCTCCATCAGGGCCGCATCGCCGAGATGAAAACCGGTGAAGGCAAAACGTTGGTGGCAACGCTGCCCGCGTACCTAAACGCCTTGAACGGCAACGGCGTCCACATCGTCACCGTGAACGACTACCTCGCCAAGCGAGACAGCGAGTGGATGGGCAAAGTCCACCGTTTCTTAGGCCTCACGGTCGGCTTGATCGTCCACGACCTCACGAGCGAGGAGCGCCGCAAGGCCTACGCTGCGGACATCACCTACGGCACGAACAACGAGATGGGCTTTGACTATCTGCGCGATAACATGGCCATCTACGCAAGCGAACTCGTCCAGCGCGGACATGCCTTCGCCATCGTCGACGAGGTCGACTCTATTTTGATCGATGAGGCGCGCACGCCGCTCATCATCTCCGGCATGGGCGAAAAGTCCACGGAGATGTATTCCCGCACGGAAAACCTTGTACGCGGCTTCCGCAAGAAGGTCATCGCCGAGAGCGACGACAAGGAAGAGGAAGACGTCAACATCGACGCCGACTACATCGTCGACGAAAAGGCCAAGACCGCGACGCTCACCGCCCGCGGCGTGAAGAAGGCCGAGGAATACTTCGGCCTTGAAAACCTCTCCGATCCCGAAAACTCCACCATCGCGCACCACATCAACCAGGCCATCAAGGCCCACGGCACGATGAAGCGCGATATCGACTATGTCATCAAGGACGGTCAGGTCGTCATCGTCGACGAGTTCACCGGCCGACTGATGTTCGGCCGCCGCTACAGCGACGGTCTGCACCAGGCCATCGAAGCCAAGGAGCATGTCGAGGTCGCGCGAGAAAGCAAGACGCTTGCGACCATCACGTTCCAGAATTACTTCCGCCTGTACGGCAAGCTCTCCGGTATGACCGGTACGGCGCTCACCGAGGAAGAGGAATTCGGCACGATCTACAACCTCGACATCATTGAGATCCCGACGAACCGCCCCATCGCCCGTATCGATGACCCCGACGTCGTCTACAAAACCGAGGCAGCAAAGTACCGCGCTGTTATCGAGCAGGTCAAGGCCTGCCATGCCAAGGGCCAACCCGTGCTGGTCGGTACGGTGTCGATCGAGAAGAACGAAAAGCTCTCGTATCTGCTCTCCCGCGAGGGCATCAAGCACAACCTCTTAAACGCGAAGAACCACGAAAAGGAAGCCGAGATCGTCGCGCAGGCCGGTAAGCTCGGCGCAGTCACGGTCGCGACGAACATGGCCGGCCGTGGTACCGATATCATGCTCGGCGGCAACGCCGAGTACATGGCAAAGACCGATCTGCGCAAGGCAGGTCTCAGCGACGAGCTCATCGCCGAGGCGACCGGCTACGCCGAGACCGACAACAAGGAGATCCTCGACGCGCGCGATATGTTCGCCAAGGCCCTTGAAAAGCACCGCGAAGAGATCAGCGGTGAGGCGGACAAGGTCCGCGAGGCAGGGGGCCTCTTCATCATCGGCACGGAGCGCCACGATTCCCGCCGTATCGACAACCAGCTGCGCGGCCGTGCCGGCCGTCAGGGCGACCCGGGCGAGACGCGCTTCTACCTCTCGCTTGAAGACGATCTGCTGCGCCTGTTTGGCGGCGAGCGCATCACGAACCTGATGGAGCGCTTCAACCTCGACGAGGATACGCCGATTGAAAACAAGACGCTCTCCAAGGCGATTGAAAACGCGCAGACGAGCGTCGAGTCCCGCAACTTCCAGTACCGCAAGAGCACACTCGAATACGACGACGTGATGAACAAGCAGCGCGAGATCATCTACGGCCAGCGCAAGCAGGTGCTCGACGGCATGGACATCAAGCAGACCGTTTTGAACATGCTGAGAAGCAGCATCGAAAGTCAGGTCGCCTTCGCCTTCGGCGAGCACGACAAGACCGACGACGAACACCGCGCCGACGCGCTCAAGAGCTGCGAGGGCACGTACTTCCCGCGCGGCGCTGTGGATGCAAACTCTCTCTCCGGCCTTTCCGCCGACGATTTGACCGATCGCTTCTATGAAGCCGCTGAGAAGTATTACGAGGCCAAGGAGGCCGCCGTCACCTCGCCCATCATGCGCGAGCTCGAGCGCGTGGTGCTGCTGCGCGTGGTCGACGAATACTGGATGGACCACATCGACGCGATGAGCGAGCTGCGTCAGGCCATCCGTTTACAATCCTACGGCAACAACAAGCCCATCGACGTCTACAAGCAGGAATCCCTCACGATGTTTGAGGACATGATCTCCGCCATTCAGGGCGACACGGTGCGCCGCATCTTCTCCGCCCGCATCAAGACCGAGGGCGAGGTCAAGCGCGAGCGCGTGGCCGACGGCATCGTCGCCTCCACCTCCGGCGACGGCACGGTGAAAAAGCAGCCCCGCAAGGTCCAGAAGATTGGCCGCAACGATCCCTGCCCCTGCGGCAGCGGGAAGAAATATAAACAGTGCTGTGGGCGCTGATTGACCACTTGTAAGTGGTGGAACATTTCCCCCGCACCCGTGGGGGATACGGGAAAGGGGGCCATTCTCTCACGTGAGAGAATGGCCCCCTTGGACCCCCAAGAGAACGCAAGGGGCTCTGCCCCTTGACCCCGCCATTGCGGGTTTGCAGCTTGAAGGGCTGCACGCGCTGCGCAGTGTGGGTGCGGTGTACATGGCTTCGCCATGAATCTTCTGCAAGTCGTTACAGATATCAACCGCGCCTTACTGTCGTGAGGCGCGAGTGACGTTACCTCGGCGGCAGACTGCGTGCGAAATAGCGACATTGCTGCGCTCGCCGCATTGATGGGACTGGCGGTAAACGGAGATTACTGCGCACTTCTACAAGATAGGCAGAGCGGCACCCGCAAGGGGTGTGCCGCATCCGTAAGGCAGCAGAGCCGCCAACGGCTGCGCAACAGCGGGTAGTAGGAGCAGAGGCAAATCGTATAGCAGCTTCAAACGCGGCAACGCCGCGCGCAGGAAGTAGCATCGGCAAGCGTTGCAGCTCTTCGAGCTGCTCGCTTGCAATGCAAACGCCTTTCTTTTGGACGGTCACACCGCCCGTTTTCTTTCCCGGGAAAGAAAATGGGGGAGTGTGGTGCTGCGGCGCACACGCCGCATTTCCCCCGCCGCCTGAGACAGGCGGCGACATCTCCGCACCCTTTGGTGCAGAAAAAGGAGGCACTTTTGATGTCTTTCACCGAACATAACGTAAACGGTCTCATCTACGACACGTCCGATGTCATCACCGCCGCGGGGAGCGGCGCGGTGCACGCGTTCACGACGCGGCACGGCGGCGTGAGCCCTGCGCCCTACGATTCACTCAACTTTGCCGACAACAAGGGCGACACGAGCGAAAACTTACTCGAAAACTACCGCCGTCTCGGCGAGGCCGTAGGCTTTGACGCGAGCCGCGCCGTCGGCTGCCGCCAGATCCACTCTGACCTTGTCCGCATTGCATCGGAAGAGGACGCGGGCAAAATTCTCTGGGATGACCGTCCCTACGACGCCGACGGGCTCATCACGAACGTGCCGAACCTGCCGCTGTTCGCCTACGGGACGGACTGCTGCGTCATCACGCTCTACGACCCGACTTCGCGTTCGATCGGTGCGGTGCACGCCGGCTGGCGCGGTACGGCGAGCGGCATCGCGCTCAAGGCCGCCGTGTCGATGATGAGCTGCTACGGCGCCGATTCCTACACACTGCGCGCCGCCATCAGCCCGAGCATCGGCAAGTGCTGCTTTGAGACCGACAGCGACGTGGCCGACGCCTTTTTCGCCCTGCTCGACCCCGCGATGGACGAGCGCATCGAAAAGCGCGGCGACAAATACCACATCGACCTGAAGGCGATCAACCGCCTGTGGCTGCTGCGCGCGGGCATCGACCCCTCGCGCATCGACGTACACCCCGACTGCACGAAGTGCCACCCCGAGCGCTACTGGTCGCACCGCGCGATGGGCGACCGGCGCGGCGGCATGGCGGCGATGATCTGCCTTACGGAGGATGCGCTGTGAAGCGCCGCCTCTCTGCGCTTTTGTGCGCGCTGACGCTCGCGCTTTCGCTTTCGGGCTGCTGGAGCGGCGATGTGAGCGACGACAGCAGCGGCGACTTCTGGGAGGAAACGCCGCCGGTGGAAGCGGACACCTCCTCCACCCTGACGCCGATCACGTCGTTCGCACTGCCGTATTTGCAGGGCGTGACGCTCGACCCCATCACCTGCCCCGACGGCATGCAGCAGACGCTTGGCGCGCTGCTCTACGAGGGGCTTTTCGTGCTGGACGAGTCGTTTGCGCCGCAAAATGTGCTGTGCAGCCGCTATGAGCACAACGACGACTGCACGAGCTACACCTTTTACCTCCGCGACGGCGTCAGCTTTTCCGACGGCAGCAGTCTGACGGCAAGCGATGTGCTTGCGACGCTTCGCCGCGCGCAGGAGAGCGAGCGCTACAGCGCGCGCTTTGCCAACGTCGCCTCGATACGCGCAAGCAACGGCGCGCTCATTGTCAATCTCACGCGCGCGGACAGCGCGTTCCCCGCGCTGTTTGACATCCCCATCGTCAAATCCGGTTCGGAGAAAAACACCGTGCCGCTCGGCACGGGGCCGTATCTCTTCGTCACGGACAGCGACGGCGCATGCCTCAAGCAGAACCCCGACTGGCGCAGCGACGGCACGCTGCCGTTCGAGTGTATCGAGCTGCGCGCCGTCAAGGACGCGGACACGGCGTCGTACCTTTTCTCCTCGCGCGAGGTGCATCTGCTCTCGGCTGACCTGACGAGCAGCACGGGCGATCTGCGCAGCGCGGACACGGCGCTCACCGACTACGCGACGGCAAACATGATCTACCTCGGCTTCAACACACAGCGCGCGCCGCTCTCCGATGCATCGCTTCGCAGCGCCCTCGCGGGTGCGATCGACCGCGCGACCATCACGACGGGCTACCTCGCTGGTCACGCCGAGGCGGCGCGCTTCCCGCTCTCGCCGCACTCCAGCCTCTATCCGACGGAGATGGCATCGACACTCGCTTCGCCTGACCTCGCCGCTGCGCTCGAAAGCGCGGGCGTGACGGAAAGCCGCCCCCGCACGGTGACGATCCTGGTCAGCGAGAGCGACTCGTTCAAGGTCTCCATCGCCGACTATCTGAGCCGCACGCTCTCGACCGACGTTCTGACGGTCAGCGTGCGCTCACTCCCGTGGAGCGACTATCTGACCGCGCTGCAAAACGGGAATTTTGACCTGTATCTCGGCGAGGTGCGCCTGACGGCGAACTGGGACATTTCGTCCCTCGCGCGCACCGGCGGCGCGCTGAACTACGGCCGCTACGCGGACGAGCAGTGCAACACGCTGCTCGATGCGTTCTCGCTCAATGAGACGGATCAGACCGCCCGAGCGCTGTACCGCTACCTTGCCCAGAGCGCGCCCATCGCGCCCATCGCATTCAAGACCGCGTCGGTCCTGACGCCGAGCGGCCTCATCGACGGACTGAACCCCACCGTCTCCTCCCCGTTCTACGGGATCGAGGGCTGGACGGTGCACTTTGACAAGAGATGAGGGCGTAACAAGCGGGATTTGTAGTTGATAAAGGATATCGTGGTTGCGGCATTGGCGGAGAAATATTGGAAAAGACGATACAGCTTGTTTATCGTGACTTTGGTAAGCGCCCCATTGCCTTAGGGTGTCATAAGGATAATATTCATGCAGAACACTTTTATTTACGACACGGGTTTAAGAAAATGGATGTTATGGAAGGAAATGACTACCTACTATTATTTAAGATTCACCAATTGATAACGTTCAGTTTGCCGCAGCGCTCCCTCTAACCCTGCGCTTTCCCCCATAACAACAAAAAAACGCTCCTCCGCATTCGCGGAGGAGCGTTTGCTTTTCTCGCTTAATACTGCCGCACCACGGCAACGACGCGGCCCAAGATCGTGCACTCGCGGCCGTCGATGGGCTGGTAGTCGGGGTTCGCGGGCATGAGCCAGACCTCGCTGCCCTTGCGCTTGAGCGTTTTGACCGTCGCCTCGTCACCAAGCAGCGCGACCACGATCTGCCCGTTCTGCGCGAGGTTCTGGCGGTGGACGACGACAAGGTCGTCCGGCAGGATGCCGACGCCGAGCATCGACTCGCCGCGCACACGCAGGGCGAAATACTCGTCATCGTGTCCGCCGGTGTCGAACGTCAGGTAGTCCTCGATGCACTCCTGCGCCAAAATCGGGTTACCGGCGGCAACATTGCCGAGGATCGGCACCTGACGGCGGCGCGGGGCAAGCTCGTCGATCTCGACGGGCTGCGGCGCAACGGGAACGGCCTGCAGCTGCTTTTTGAGCGTGATGGCACGGCCCTTGCCCGCGCTCTTCTCAATGAGCCCCATCTCCTGCAGGTGCTTGATATGGAAGTGGACCGTGGAGGGTGACTTGAGTCCCAGCGCCTCACCGACTTCGCGCACAGAGGGGGCATAGCCGTGTTCGGCGATGCTCTCTGCTATATAATCGTATACGCGCTGCTGCATTCTGGACAGTTTTTCCATCTTGTGCGCCCCTTCCAACATTTGTTCGAATTTATGATACCACATTTTCCCCGAAATGCAACATCTGTTTTAGGATTTTATGTCAATTTCGCGGTTTTTTTCTGCCGCGAAATTTTTTTGATCTTTTTTGCGTCCGGCTATTGACAAATGCCGCTTGATGTATTATTGTACTAATTACTTAATACAGTGATACACAAGGAGGATCACTATGGACTGGAACTTCCGCAATGACCAGCCGATCTACTCCCAGCTGACACAGCGGTTGACGGAGGCCATCGTCTCCGGCATCTACGCGCCGGGAGAAAAGCTCCCCTCCGTGCGAGAGCTTGCGGTGGAGGCGGGCGTCAACCCCAACACGGTCCAGCGCGCGCTATCCGAGCTCGAACGCGACGGTCTGGTGTTTTCCCAGCGCACGGCGGGACGGTTCGTCACGGAAAATGAAAACATGATCGCAAATGCCAAGCTCCGCATTGCGGACGAGCGCGTGGGAGAATTTCTCCACTCGATGAAAACGCTCGGCTGCACGAGAGACGAAGTCATAGCTCTCATTCAGGGAGCTAAGGAGGAGGAAGAATGAGTATTTTTGAATGCAAGGCGCTCACGAAAAATTATGGCGCCAAAACGGTGCTCGACAGCATCGATCTCACGATCGAACCCGGGCGCATCGTGGGCCTGCTCGGCCCCAACGGCAGCGGCAAGACGACGCTCATCAAGCTCGCCAACGGCCTTCTGACGCCGACGTCGGGCGAAATTCTGATTGCAGGCAAGGCCCCCTGCCGCGCAACGAAGGCCATTGTCTCGTACCTGCCCGACCGAAACACGCTGCCCGGCTGGATGACGATCGCGCAGGCGCTTGACTACTACGGTGACTTTTATTCGGACTTCCGCCGCGGCGTGGCCGAAGCGATGCTGATGAACCTCGGCCTTGACCGCACACAGAAGATTAAGACGCTCTCCAAAGGCATGCGTGAGAAGACGCAGCTCATCCTGACGATGAGCCGCGACGCCAAGCTCTATCTTCTTGACGAGCCCATCGGCGGTGTGGACCCTGCGACGCGCGACTACATCCTGCGCACGATCATCGGCAACTACAGCGAGGACGCAGCGGTCATCATCTCCACGCACCTGATCGCCGACGTCGAGCAGATCCTTGACGAGGTCGTGTTCCTGCGCGAGGGGCAGGTCATGCTCCACGAGAGCGTGGAGACCATTCGAGATGAAAAGGGCAAGAGCGTTGACGAGCTCTTCCGGGAGGTATTTAGATGCTGAGCAAACTGATCAAACATGAATTCCGTGCAACGAGCCGCATCATGTGGCCGGTCTTTCTTGGAATGCTGGCACTGACGGCGCTGATGCGTTTTTCTCAGTTGCTCCTGAACGGCGGGCACATTCCCTGGCTCTTACAGCTCATCGGCGTACTGCTGGTCATCGGCTTTGTGATGGGCCTCTTTGCGCTGGCGTTTGCGCCGCTGGTGCTCTCCGCCGTCCGCTGGCGCGACCACGTGCTCAAGGACGAGGGCTATCTCACGCTGACGCTGCCGGTGAGCCTCCATCAGCTGCTCATCTCCAAGCTCATCGTTTCCGCCGTGTGGTATGCTGCGGCGTTCATCGTGGGACTTCTCTCGCTGCTGATTGCTGCCTCCGGCTGGAGCACTTTCCAGTATGTCCCCGATTTTTTCAATGATGTTTTCACAGCGTTCTTCGGAATGGAGGCCTCGCTGCGCAGTCACGCGCTGCTGATCGTCTTTGAGCTTTTCTGCAATTTCGTCTTTGCCGTTTCTGCCGCCGAGCTCGTGGTCTACGCCGCCTTCTCCATCGGTTACAGCTTCAATAAGCGCAAGGAGCTGTGGACGGTCATCCTGATTCTCGTGTTCTTCCAGCTTGCGCAGTTCACCGCCATCGCCATGATCGGCCTGTTCATCCATACATGGATCTCACTGGACACCAACACCCTGCCCACAGGCATCGAGCTGCTGCTCCTCTGGGGCATGCTCGGCGAACTTCTCTTCTGCGCGATCGGCTACGCCGTGACGTGGTACTTCACGACGAAAAAACTGAATCTCGAGTAACGCGTTTTCGAAAAAGCAGCCGCGAAATGCCTCCGCTTTTCCGGCTGCTTTTTTGCGCCCTTTTTTCTGCAAAATTTTCTGAGAATTAAAAATTATGTCAACCGTCAGCTTCTAACTCACTCGTTTGAAAGGAGTCATCTCATGCAAATCCTGACTGTTTCCGGTCTTCAAAAGACCTACACCACGCGCTTTGGCGGCAGCAAGGTCCAGGCGCTCAAAAATGTCAACTTCACCGTCGAATCCGGCGAGTATGTCGCCATCATGGGCGAGAGCGGCAGCGGCAAAACGACGCTTCTCAATATCCTCGCCGCGCTCGACAAGCCCACCGGCGGCACAGTGCTGCTCGGCGGCAAGAACCTCTCCGAGATTCCCGAAGAAACCGCCGCAGCCTTCCGCCGCGACAATCTGGGCTTTGTGTTTCAGGACTTCAGCCTGCTCGACACGTTCTCGCTCGAAGACAACATCTGCCTGCCGCTCGTGCTCGCGGGCAAGTCGCGCACGGAGATGCGCGACCGGCTCTCACCGCTCGCCTACGACCTCGGCATCGAGACGCTGCTCAAAAAGTACCCCTACGAGGTCTCCGGCGGACAAAAGCAGCGCGCCGCCGTCGCCCGCGCGCTCATCACCCGACCGCAGATCTTGCTGGCCGACGAGCCGACCGGCGCGCTCGACTCCCGCTCGACCGACGAGCTCTTGAAGCTCTTCGGCGAGATCAACGCCTCTGGCCAGACCATCGTGATGGTCACGCACTCTGTGCGCGCGGCGAGCTGCGCCTCGCGCGTGCTGTTCCTGCGCGACGGCGAGGTCTCGCTCGAGTTAAAGCGCGGCAAGGACACGGATTCCCAGTTCTACCAGCGTATCACCGATGCGCTCACGCAGCAGCAGACGGGAGGCGAATGCGCATGAAGCCCACCTTTTACCCCCGCCTTGCGTGGATGGGTATCAAAAAGAACGCAAGGCTCTATGTGCCCTATCTTCTCTCCTGCGCGTTCATGGCAGCGATGCTGTATGTCATTGCGTACCTCGCCGTCACCCCCGCGCTCTATACGGTCAATGGCAAGGTGAACGGCTCCGGCACCTCTGCGGTCGCGATGACGATGAGCCTCGGCTCGTTCGTCGTATCGGTGTTCATCGCGCTGTTTCTCTTCTACACGAACAGCTTTCTCCTGCGTCGCCGCAAGAAGGAATTCGGCCTTTACAGCGTGCTCGGCATGGACCGCGGCGCACTCAGCGCCATTCTCTTCTGGGAGACACTTCTGGCCGCGGCGTTCACGCTGATCGTGGGGCTTGGCCTCGGCCTGCTGCTCTCCTATGTCTCGCAGTCCGCACTGCTGCGGCTTTTATCTCTCCCCGCCGCGGCTTTCACCGTGAGCCTTGCCGCCATCAAGCAGTGCGCCATCACGTTCATCGCCATCTTCGCGCTGCTCTATGTGCGCGGTGTGCTGTCGCTGCGCCACGCACAGGGCGCGGCGCTTTTGAAGAGCGAAAACGTCGGCGAAAAGCCGCCGAAGTCGCAATGGCTGCTCGTCATCCCCGGCCTTGCGCTGCTGCTCGGCGCGTACTACATCGCCGCGACCATCAACGACCCCATACAGGCGATGCTGTTCTTCTTCCTCGCGGTCATCATGGTCATTCTATCGACGTATCTTCTCTTCATCTCCGGCAGCGTGACGCTCTGCAAAACACTCCAGAAGGATGAAAAATTCTACTACAAAAAGCGCAACTTTGTTTCCCTCTCGTCGCTCACCTACCGCATGAAGCGAAACGGCGCGGGCCTCGCTTCCATTTGCATTCTCTCGACGATGGTGCTGGTGATGCTTGCCTCGACGGCGAGCCTCTATTTTGGCGCGGAGGACGCGATCAACACGCTTGCCGTCCAGAATCACTGGCATCCCACGGAAATGGCGGACGTCCGTGCGGAGTTCTTCTCGCTCTACGGCAGTCTCTTTTTCCTCGGCATTCTTTTAAGCGTGCTGTTCCTGTTCGCAACGCTCCTGATGCTCTACTACAAACAGGTCGTGGAGGGGTATGAGGATGCCTCGCGCTTTGCCATCATGCAGCGCGTGGGTATGACCAAGCGCGACATCCGTGAGAGCGTGAACGCGCAAATGCTGCTCATTTTTCTGCTGCCGCTTGCCGCGGCGGCGCTGCACCTCGCCTTCGCCCAGCCGATGGTCTGGCAGATCATGCAGCTGTTCGGCATCCAGAACCTCACGCTGTTTCTCGGCGTGACCGGCGCGGCGCTGCTTCTTTTCGCGCTGCTCTACTGCGCGATGTACCGTCTGACGTCGAATGCGTATTTCCGCATCGTCAGCACTGGCGGCGCCGCGGCGTGACGCGCTTTACTATATAGAGAACGGGACGGAAATGTTCATTTCCGTCCCGTTCTTCTTTTTCTCTTTTTACACCAGCAGACCGTATTTTTCGACCAGCGGCGCAAGGGCATCTTCGGTGAGATTTCCCTCGTACAAGGCTCTTCCCTGATAGGCGCGCAGGCCTGCTTCCAAAAGCTCCGCGTCGTCGCAGATAAGGCACAGCGGCTTTCTAAGCATGTACTGGTAGTCCGCCAACGCGTCGACGTCCGCCCAGGACGCGAGCTTCAGCGCGACCATCGGCCATTCGTCATCCATCGCGTCGGAGAGCTTGTCCTCCAAATCGCCGTCCGCGGTCAGCACCGCGCCGTGCGTCGCATCGGCGGGCAGGAAGAAGGCTTCCTTCTCCGTTGCCGCGGGAAGAAGGCCGAGGCATTCCGGTGCGGGGCGAACGTATTCCGCGTCCTTGAGCGCTGCTTTCAGCGCGGCGATGTGCTCCTCCGTCGTGCCGCAGCAGCCGCCGAAGAGGGCCACACCTGCCTTGAGCATCTCGGGCACCAGCGCGGCAAATTCCTCCGGCGGGCAGTTGTACACGGCCTCGCCGTTCACGATCTCCGGCATGCCGGCGTTGGGCTTGGCGATCAGCGGCACGCGCGCGTATTTATGCAGACGTTGGAGCTGCGGCAACATCTGCTCGGGGCCTGCCGAGCAGTTCAGGCCGAATGCGCTTACGCCCATGCCCTCCATCACGGAAAGCGCCGCGACCACGTCCGTACCGGAGAGGATCTTGCCGCTCTCATCGCAGGTAAAGGACACAAGGATGGGCTTTTTGCTCATGCTGCGGATCGCCAGAACCGCCGCACGCGCATCGGTCAGCGTCATCATCGTCTCAATGACGTAGAGGTCGACGCCCGCCTGCTCAAGGCCCGCCGCCTGCTCGGTGTAAATGTCGACGAGCTCTTCAAACGACGCATCGCCGAGGGGGGCTAAAAAGCGGCCCGTGGGCGCGATATCGCCCGCGACCCATGCTTTTCCGTCCGCCGCCTGCTTTGAGAGCTGCACGAGCGCTTTGTTCATCTCCTCCGTGCGGTTGAAGATGCCGCGCTCTTCGAGCTTCTGGCGGTTGCCGCCGAACGTCGGCGCGTAGAGCACATTCGAGCCGCTCGCCACATACTTGCGCTGAATTTCAAGGATGCTCTCGGGATGTTCGAGCACCCACTGCTCGGCGCTCATGTCGCCGGTGAAACCGCGCTTTTGGAGCTCGGTGCCGGTCGCGCCGTCCAAAATCACGGGAAACTGCATTTCCATAGGGTTTTCCTCCATTAAAAATTCCTGTTCGGAACGATTTTCAAAATGTCAAACTGTCGGTGAACGCGCGGGAAAAGTCGTCGCGCCCGGAAAGCTCGAGATAGCGGCACTTTTCGGGAATCTCCGCGAGCTTTCGCCAGTTTTCACCGTCAAGCGCCAGCATCGAAGCGCCCGCGAGCGCCGCGTTGCCAAGGGGTCTGATTTTACTAAGGCACGCGCGCGGCAGCATGCCGATGCGCACTACATTCTCGGGCGAGAGATAGTTGCCGAACCCGCCCGCGAGCTCCACACTCGCAATGTCGTCCGCCGTCACGCCGCGCTGCTCGAGCAGCACCCGAATACCGCCTGCCACCGCCGCCTTGGCAAGCTGCAGGTTGCGCACGTCGCGCGCCGTCAGGCTAACGGCCTTCGTCAGGTGGAAGACGCCGTTGCCCTGGCCATCCCCGGTCAGATAGCGGCGCATGTCCTCCGGCGCGTCCTGCGGCGGCAGCAGCCGCCCGCTTTCGTCGATCACGCCTCGCTCCAAAAGCACGGCGACGAGGTCGACCAGTCCCGAGCCGCAGATGCCCTTTGCCTCTCCCCCGCCGACAATGTCGCAGAGGAAGCCCCTATCATAGCTCACATGGCTCACCGCGCCCGTGATGCCCGGCATGCCGCAGCTGATGCCCGCGCCCTCAAACGCTGGGCCCGAGGCGACCGCGCAGCAGAGCGCGCCACTCTCATTTCCCAGCGCCATTTCGCCGTTCGTGCCGATATCGAGAAACAGCCGCAATTCCGGCTGCACAAAAAAGCCGTCTGCCAACAGTCCCGCCGTGATATCGCCGCCGACATAGCCCGCGACGCACGGGGCAAATTGCACGGGAATGCCCGAAAGCGGCTCGCCCGTGCCGTCTTCAAACAGCGTCTCCGGCTGAAACGGCGCGCGGGCGATGGACGCGACCTCGCGCCCGTCGAAAAGGTGCTGCATCACGGTATTGCCCGCAATGATGAGCTCCTTGACCTCATCCGTCTTCCGTCCGGTGGCGGAAAGTGTCTGTCCTAAAAGCGTCTCGGTCTGCGCGCGGATACAGCGCGACAGCTCGCCGAGCCCGTCGGACGCTTCCATCGTGTGCTGGATGCGGCTGATAACGTCCGCGCCGTAGGGCGCCTGCGCGTTCCAGTCCTGAGCCTGCGCGAGCAGCTTTCCGTCTGCGCGGTCGAAGAGCCGCAGCGCCACCGTCGTCGTACCGAGGTCGACTGCCGCGCCAAGGCCCGAGCGGCCCGCCTGCGCCTTCGGCAGTGTGAGCGTGTCCGTCAGGATGACGCCGCGCATCGTCTCGGGCAGGTCGATCCAATCGCCGTCCTGCGCTTTCGTCTTGCAGGCAAGGCGCGGCACACCGTTCACCTTCACGCGGCATTTGCCGCAGCGGCCCTTGCCGCCGCAGGCTGCGGGGATGGAATATCCCGCCCGCCGCAGCGCGGAGAGCAGCGTCTCCCCTGCTTCGAACGGGACCGGCGTGATTTTCGCCCCCTGCTGAACTTGAATGCTTGACACGAGCTTCCCCCACCCATATAATAGATAAATAATGTATAAATAGTATTTTATGCAGAAATAAATTCCATTGTCAAGAGGCATTGCTTATGGCAGACCTTCTCACCCTCACCCACGAGGTCGGCTTCTCCCAGTGCGCACCGGTGAATATGGATGCACTTGATCCGCTCGAAGCCGTTCGCGACATGTGCAAAGCTGACCGCTGCGGCCGCTACGGCAAAAGCTGGAGCTGCCCGCCCGCCTGCAGCACACTCGAGCAGGCAAGGGCGCAAATCAAGCGCTATTCACAAGGGATTTTGGTGCAGAGCACCGCGCAGCTCGAGGATGAATTTGATTACACTGGTATGACGTCGCTCTTGGAGGCGCATAAAAAGCGCTTTTCGACCTTCGCCCGCCAGGCGCGGCTCTTATATCCCCACTGCCTGCCGCTGACGGCGGGCACCTGCACGCTCTGCCATACCTGCACCTATCCGGACCGTCCCTGTCGACATCCCAAGCAGCGGCTTTCCTCGATGGAGGCCTACGGACTGTTCGTCAGTGACGTCTGCGTCCGCTCAAACCTCGCCTACAACTATGGTCCCCGCACTTTGACCTACACAGCCTGCGTGCTGTATTGACAAAGGAGATCTTCCCCGTGTCTACCCCGAAAGGAATTTTTCTTGAACTCATCAAGCCCGACGGCCAGCCCGAGCGTCAGCTCTGCCAGTATGAAGCGCTGCACATGTGCCTCACGGACCCCATCAACACCTATCTTCGCGGCAACCGCAAGCGCGGCACCGTGAGCAAGGACCGCTGGGGCACGACCATCAGCTTCCCCGAAGATGCGCCCGGCCCCATCCCCGTCCACACACCGGAGCTGACGGTCTGTCCCGATGTGACACACTGGAAGGACACCGTCCACGTCCCCGATCTGAGCGTCTGCTCCGAGGGCTGGGAGGAGTGCCGCACGCGCTCGCGCGCCGCCGCGGACGCCGAGGGCAAGCTCCTCGCCGGCTTCATGGGCACAGGCATTTTTGAGCAGTGCCACTTCCTCATGGGCTTTGAAGATACGCTGACCGCGCTCTACGAGCATCCCGACGAGATGCACGCGCTCATCGAGACGATCACGCAGTACCGTCTCGACTATGTCCGCCGTCTGATCGACGGCTTGCAGCCCGATGTCATCTTCTCCCACGATGACTGGGGCACGAAAAATGCCCTCTTTATGAAGCCCGACATGTGGCGCGATTTTTTCAAGGAGCCCTACCGCCGCTTTTATGGCTACATCCGCTCGCGCGGCGTCATCGCCATCCACCACGCCGACTCGTACCTCGTCCCCATCGTGGACGACATGGCCGAGATCGGCATTCAGGTCTGGCAGGGTACACTGCCGGAAAACGACATTCCCGCCCTCCAGCGCCACTTAAGCGGCAAGCTCACGCTCATAGGTGGCTTTGGCGCGGCCATCGACCGTGCGGACGCGCAGCCCGATGAAATTCTCGCCTACGCAAGGGACGCGCTCGCGCGCTATTGCCCCGGCGGGCACTTCATTCCCTCGATCACCTACGGCCTTGCCGGTACGGTCTTCCCGCACGTGGATCAGTACCTCGATCAGGCCGTGAACGAGTACAACGCGGGGCTGCACATTCCCGTCACGCCGCTCCCCGCCGTGCCGAAGCGTGAGATCGGTGCCGCAAAGGCCGAGGTGGTGCAGACCGCAGCCTCCGCGCAGGAGTCCGCCGATGTGTTCGGGAACATCGCCCGCGCGCTCGAGCGCGGCCAGCAGAAAAAGCTGCTCACCCTCTGCCAGCAGGCACTCGACGAAGGCCACGATCCGGGCGACATTCTCTCACGAGGGATGATCGTCGGCATGAACCGCCTCGGCGAGGCGTTCTCCGCCAACCGCGCGTTCGTTCCCGAAATGCTCATGGCCGCGCGCTGCATGTCCGCCGCCACGGAGCTTCTGAAGCCCCTGATGGTCGGCAAGGGCACCGAGCCCGTCGGCCGCGTGTGCCTCGGCACCGTGAAGGGCGACATGCACGACATCGGCAAGAATCTCGTCCGCATCATGATGGAGGGCAGCGGCATCGAGGTCTTTGACCTCGGCGTAGACACGTCGGCGGAGCAGTTCGTCAGCACCGCCGTGGAGAATCACTGCGGCGTGATTGCCTGCTCGTCGCTGCTGACCACCACGATGGAGGAAATGCGCGAGGTCGTCAAGCTCGTCCACGAGCGCGGCCTGCAGGACCAGATCAAGGTCATGGTCGGCGGCGCGCCCATCAGCCAGAGCTTCTGCGACGAGATCGGCGCAGATTACTACGCCGAAGACGCCGGTGCCGCCGCCCGCGAAGCCGTCGCCATCCTAAAAGCACAGAAGGCGTCATAAACAATTACAATACATCAAAAAGGTCCCGTCCGAAGACGGGACCTTTTTTCTATGCATTCTGTTGTACGGTACGTGTCCTTACTTGCCCGCGTACTCGACCAGCATCTCGAAGAAGTTCAGGCAGGTCTCATAGTCGCACAGGGCCTTTTCGGGGGTCTTGGTGTAGAGCACGAACTTGCAGTCATTCTCGGGGTGGAACTGCACGCCGAGGCAGAACGTCTTATCCTGACGCTCGACCGCCTCGATGATCTCCACACCGTCGATCGTCGCCGTGCTGACGACGGTGAGGTTCGTGCCCTCAACGCCGCCGACCGCCTGGTGGTGCCAGGAGGAAACGTTCTTCAGCTCCGTGGAGCCGACGATCTTATAGAGCCACTTGGAGGCGTCCTTATTGATGACCACATCGTGGCGGGCATAGGTGCGGTTCGGCGCGTCGGCCGGCATTCTGTGCGTATCGTTGTAGGTCTTCCCCTGCTCCTTATAGTAGTTGGGGATATCCTGGATGAACGTGCAGCCGGAGACGATGGACATCACCTGCTCACCGCGGCAGACCGCGAACGTCGGCACGTCCTTTTCAAGGCAGTAGGCCATGAGCATGTAGTCGGAGATATCGCGCGTGGCGTTGATCTCTTCGCCCTCGTTCTTTTCCTTCTCGGGGACCTTGAACAGGGACGGGCTCACATCCTCGCCGCCGGTGAAGAAGACGCCGTCGATGGCCTGCATCGCAGCGCCGACGTTGCTGGCCGTGAGATCCTTTTCCTTCACCTTGTCGGCGTATTCCTGCTTGAGCATGCCGCTCTCTTCGAGATACGCGGACTCGATCTTACCCTCGGCATCGTACTTCACGGCCGTGCTCGTCACCTGATCGAGCTCGACGGGGATAGCGCCGACAGTCTTGAAGATCGTCTTGTGGGAGTCGTAATTCTGTCCATTATAGGACCAGCTGATGCCGATGACCGGCTTGTCCGCGATCGCCGCGGCATTCTTGAGCATCTGCTCGAGCATCGCCGTCGTCACGGGCTTGGACGCCTCGTAGGTCAGGCCGTCCATCAGGCCGGACCAGACGGCCATATCGTCATAGTCCGCGGGCCAATCCTTCAGCAGTGCCTTGTCCAGACCGGTGCTGCGCAGGATCATCGCGGCCGCTTCCAACTGCGTAACGGCTGCGTCGGGCGCAAATGCGTCCTTGTTGACGCCGTTGACAATGCCCTTGGAGTAGGCGAGGTTGATCGCGCCTTCAAACTTGCTGCCCTCGGCAACATCCTTGAATGCGCTCGCATCCTTGGCGCTCGCTTCCGCCTGTGCGGCGAGGCCCATGTTCTTGATGACCTCCTGCGTCACTTCGGCGCGGGTCATCGAAGCGGCGTTATCATCTGCAAAGGCGGTGACGGAGAGACTGAGCGCGAGAACAAGTGCCAGGATCAGGGACGTTGCTTTCAGAGACAATCTTTTCATACAAATTCTCCTTCGTTCGATATTTGGCGGCACGCGCATGCCGCTCTACCGCCATGATAGCGGGGCAAAGTGAAAATAGCAAGTTAAAGTTTAAACAAACTGCATTTTTAGCCACTGTATACAACATATCGACTCCTTTCCCCGTACGACATGCACAATCGCTTTTGCGTTCCTGCAATTTTCACTTTTCACCCAGGCAATGTATGATTTCTCCCCTGCCCTTGTTTTTACGAGTCAATCACGGTATACTATAAAGTAAGCATTGTCCCATTTCATCAGGAAGGAAATATTCTATGGACATTAAATTTTCCGGCTCGGACGCCGGCGGCTTTCAGTTCGACCCGAACTCCGCGCCCAAGCCCAAACGCGAGCGCAAGCCCCGCAAGTCGATCGGCAGCAAGGGCGGCCGCATCGCGGTCAACACGCTCGTCACGCTGCTTGTCGGCGCAGTCTTCTTCTACGTGCAGATGCCCGCCATCAACCTGCATGCCGAAGAGTTCTACGGTTTCGTGCTGCTGCTTTGCGTCACGTACTGCATCTGCGCGCTCTTCACCTCCGGCTTTCAGGGCACGGGGGCCAAGGGCTACTTCACGTTCGTCAAAAAGCAGTGCACGGTGCCCTTTATCGTCATGGCGCTGATGATCGTCACGGCGCTCGTCGGCGCGCTGACATCGTGGGTCGTGCTGCGGGCCAAGGACTATCAAGCGCTGCTGCCGATCGACAGCGGCAGCTTTGCAAGCGAAATTGAAGAGGTCTCGTATGACCGCATCCCGATGCTCGACCGCGACAGCGCCGAAAAGCTCGGCGACCGCAAGCTCGGCGAGCTGGCCGACATGGTCTCGCAGTTCGAGGTCGCGGAAAACTACACGCAGATCAACTACCATGGCCGCCCCGTGCGCGTCACGCCGCTGCGCTACGGCGACATCATCAAGTGGTTCAACAACCGCTCGGAGGGGCTGCCCGCCTACCTTATCATCGACATGGTCACGCAGAACGTCGAGGTCGTGCGCCTTGACGAGGGCATGAAGTACACGACCGCCGAGCACTTCTCCCGCAACCTCTACCGTCATCTGCGCTTCGCGTACCCGACCTATATGTTTGAAGAACCGGTCTTCGAGATCAACGAGGACGGCACGCCCTACTGGGTCTGCGCCAAGAAGGAAAAGACCATCGGCCTGTTCGGCGGCACGGACAACCACGGCGCGGTGCTCGTCAACGCCATCACGGGCGAGAGCGAATACTATGAAGAGCCGCCCGCGTGGGTCGACCACGTCTACTCCGCCGAGCTCATCATCGAGCAGTATGACTACTATGGCCAGTATCACAATGGCTTCTGGAATTCGATCTTCGGCCAGCGCGACGTGACCGTCACGACCGACGGCTACAACTACCTTGCCGAGGGCGACGACGTCTATCTCTACACGGGTGTCACGAGCGTCGGCGGCGACGAGAGCAACATCGGCTTCCTGCTCTCCAACCAGCGCACAAAGGAGACAAAGTACTATCCCTGCGCAGGCGCGACAGAGTACAGCGCCATGGACAGCGCCGAGGGTCAGGTGCAGAACCTGCGCTACAACGCGACGTTCCCGCTACTGCTGAACATCGCCGAGCAGCCGACGTACTTCATGGCGCTCAAGGACGCGAGCGAGCTCGTCAAGATGTACGCGATGGTCAATGTCAACCAGTACCAGATCGTCGCCATCGGCGCGACGGTCGCCGACTGCGAGGCGAACTACCGTCAAATGCTGCTCAAAAATAACCTCATCTCCGACGATCAGGGCTCCATCGACGTCACGCCGAGCGATTATAAGAGCGTCGAGGGCACGATCGCCGAGATCCGCACGGCGGTCGTAGATGGCAACAGCATCTACTTCCTGCGCTTTGACGGCGAGAGCGCCTTCTCCGTGCGCATGAGCGCGGCTGAGGTCGCCTATGCGCCGCTGCTGAACGTCGGCGACCGCGTGTGCGTCTACTACCGCGACGGCTACGTCACGGAAAACTGGATCGAAGCGTCCGACGTCGAGCTGCTGGATGGCAGCGCCCAGAGCGCACCGCCCGTAGAAACGAGCGTTTCGACTGAGGACAGCGCGGATCCCGTCGAAAACGCACAGGAAATGCCGTAAAGCGGCGGCAAAGCACTTTCTATTACAAATTTTGATAGGGGTGGCGACACCCCTATTTCTTTTTGGAATGCATTGCACAAAAATGCAAGATTATGAGCAGTTTTCCTCAATAAAGTAACCACTTTGAAAGTTGACTTGCATCAATCTAATATGTTTTATTAAAAAAGTTAAAGTTTTTTGCCAAATTTTCTGCCAAATGCACAAAAAGTCAGAAAGAATTTCTTGCACAGCGCCAATAGCGTTTTGCTTGAGAATTTTTTCCTTTGGTGATAAACTCATAGACAAGATGGCTGAACCATCAAGCCCTGATTTTCAGGGTAATTTTAGAGGAGGCTACTTATCATGAACGCTTACATTGAGAGAGTTCTTGCCGAGACCAAGGCCAAGAACGCGAATGAGCCCGAATTCCTGCAGACCGTCGAAGAAGTCCTGTCTTCCCTCGAGCCGGTCATCAACGCCCACCCCGAGTACGAGAAGGCCTGCCTGCTTGAACGCATGGTCGAGCCCGAGCGCACCATCGAGTTCCGTGTTGTCTGGATGGACGATAACCTTCAGTATCACGTCAACCGTGGTTACCGCGTGCAGTACAACGCGGCCCTCGGCCCCTACAAGGGCGGCCTGCGTTTCGCTTCCAACGTTAACCTTTCCATCATCAAGTTCCTCGGCTTCGAGCAGACCTTCAAGGATGCTCTGACCTGCCTGCCCATCGGCGGTGCCAAGGGCGGTTCCGACTTCTCCCCCATCGGCCGCAGCGACGGCGAAGTCATGCGCTTCTGCCAGGCTTTCATGACCGAGTTCCATCGTCACATCGGTCAGGACATCGACTGCCCCGCTGGTGACGTTGGTGTCGGCGGCCGCGAGGTCGGTTATCTGTACGGCCAGTATCGCCGCATCGTCGGCGCTGCCGAGTTCGGTGCTATGTCCGGTAAGGCTGTCTGCACCGGCGGTTCCATCCTCCGTCCCGAGGCTACCGGTTTCGGCGCTGTCTATTATCTGCGCGAAGTCCTGAAGCACGACGGCAAGGGCATTGAGGGCCTGCGCGTCGCTATGTCCGGCTACGGCAACGTGGGCTGGGGCATCATGAAGAAGATCGACGAGCTCGGCGGTAAGGTCACCTACTTCGCCGGCCCCGACGGCTATATCCACGATCCGGATGGCGTCTGCGGCGAAGAGAAGCTCAACTTCATCCTCGAGA
>ERZ857521.1687-NODE-1687-length-24441-cov-23.461576_pt1 | contig 24441 bp, 18 predicted proteins | sample MGYA00519701_ERZ857521 | MGnify/ENA primary metagenome ERZ857521 (study PRJEB31778, sample SAMEA3449346) | human gut metagenome | biome: human gut; feature: human-associated habitat; material: faeces | place: United Kingdom | collected 2010/2012 ...
CCGGGGCTTTTTGATTAATTGTTTAACTCGTCCCATTTTAACGGGACACTAATGTAAGGGAATGTTAAATTAAACGTTATAGAGGCCATTTAGAACCATATCGTATTATCTTATACCCCATACAGTAGTCCGGAATACTTTATATGACGTTCTGATTATGCCCGTTTCATGATCTGTTTACGCCCAGATTATGGCATGATTTGGTGCTTTTTAAGTCCTGAAATGGGCTTTATCGTATTCCCAAATGGTGTTTATTGTACTACGATGATGTTGCCTTTATACATAAATCATTGATATTCAATATTTTGCATAAACCCATTATATTCCGTGTATTTATGCCAGAATGAGAGCCGGTCCGCAAATACGCGCTTATTTTTCGGGGTAGAACTGGAAACTCTGATTAAAAAACAAATAATACTGAAAATATGAAAGTATCTTATGTTATTTTCATTTCAACAGAAGACGATTACGCTTATTTGGAATTGATGCAGTAGTTTTTTATAAATAATCCGCATTTAATTCTTATGGAGCAATCTTATGCAATTATCAAATTAAATTTCATAATTATATATAACAAATTAGGACTGACCTTATTTGGTCAGCCCTAACGTTGTATATTCAATTTTGTATATGTAAATCATATACGTTTTGAGTTATTCCTCAGGTGTTATCAATTTATATCCTTTTCCGTGGATATTAATGATTTCAATCTGATCATCGTCTTTCAAATGCTTGCGCAATTTTGTTATATACACATCCATTGAACGAGCATTGAAATAGTTATCATCTATCCATATAGTTTTCAGAGCAAAATCACGTTGAAGAATTTCATTTGCATGACTGCATAACAGAGCCAACAACTCGTTCTCCTTAGTTGTCAATTTTGTCTGTTTCTCTCCAATTGTAAGCAATTGTTTCTGCGTATCAAACGTGAACTGTCCGATATGATAAATCGTGCTCTCTTTATTTTTCTTGCCACGTACACGTCTTAGGATAGCCTCTATTCTGAAAACAAGCTCTTCCATTGAGAATGGTTTTGTGATATAGTCATCCGCACCTATCTTAAATCCTTCCAGAATATCTTCCTTCAATGTCTTGGCTGTAAGGAAAATGATAGGAATTTCAGAATTGGCCTGACGTATCTCTTGTGCAAGAGTGAAGCCGTCCTTTTTAGGCATCATAACATCAAGGACACAGATATCAAATTTTGTTTTCATGAATGCCTTATATCCAACCTCGCCATCGGGACATAACTCAGCCATATAACCCTTTGCCTGAAGGTACTCACGAAGAAGCATACCTAAGTTTTCGTCATCTTCGCATAATAAAATTTTAAGTTTCTCGTCCATAATCCTTTAGCTTTTTATAATTGGTAATTTAATTGTAAATGTTGTTCCCTTTCCAAATTCACTGTCAACAGATATGTCTCCGTTATGTAACATGACAATCTTCTTGACATATGCGAGTCCTAATCCGAATCCCTTTACATCGTGAACGTTTCCGGTGTGGACACGATAGAACTTATCAAATATCTTTTTAATATCCTCTTTCTTCAATCCTAATCCAGTATCCTTTATTGAAAGATACAAATGCTCATCATCATTCCATGTCTTTATATATATGTTTATTGGCTGATCCGGTTTGCGGTATTTTACCGCATTGTCCAACAAATTATTTATCACATTCTGGAAATGCACTTCATCAACGTATATTGTGGGACGCTCTGCCTTGATATCTGTGTATATCTTTCCACCGGTGTGCTCCACACGCAACGTAAATGAATGGGTGATGTTCTCTACCATGTCATTCAAGTTGAGCTTCTTTTTCTTAAATACAGCTTTCTTCCTATCAAACATGGACATCTGCAATACTTTCTCTACCAGAAACCTTAAACGTTTCGATTCGTCATTTATGACACCACCAAGATGCTTCATCATAGTCGGGCTCTTTGTCACCGTCTCATCGTTAAGCATCTGTGCTGCAAGCGATATGCTGGCTATTGGAGTTTTCAGTTCATGTGTCATGTTATTGATAAAGTCGTTCTTTATCTCTGTATATCTCTTCTGACGGAACACAATCACTATCGTAAAGATAAAGGTTATGATCAGAACCATTGTGAATGCAATCGACGGAATCATGAATCTTACAGAAGAAAAGATATATGAGTCCATATCAGGGAAATGTATTTTCACAACTCCCATCTTTGCCTGAGGATCGTTTCTGAACAATAACTGTGAATATGTGTATTCGTCTCCTTCATCCGTAAAATCAGGACATCTGTACACCTCTCTACCATCTTGTGTCGAAACAGTAAAATGATATGGAATATTTATTCCGTTATTCATCAGCTCGGCCTTCAGGTCTTGATCAAGCAATTTGAAATTAATGCGTTCTTTCAAAGGCTTGTCCGATGCCGAATACAGAATTGAGTATACCACTTCATCCAGTAATGCCTTCTGATAGATATATCGGTTTTTTACTATTTCCTGTAATGATTTTGTTGCCTCAGACAGCGTACTTTTATCACTGTTCAATATCATGCCTTTAGGCATCTGAGAGGGTTTTACGGTAATGGTCTTCAATTCGAAAGAAGAATATATAGTTCCATCTTTTCCCGTAACATAATATTGGTGTGATTGCTGTATCGTTCCATCCGGACGACGAGAACGTGTTCCAATAGAGTCACGTTTAAATGCACGACGCTCAGTCTCATTTACATCCTTTTCAAGATATCTAAGTGTCTCATTAAGCTCCAGATTTCTTGAAGCCTGATACAGGGCCCTGTTGACGGATTCATCAAACTGCTCTTTCTTCATGTCTACCATTTCTTGAATGTAATTCAATTGCATATACAGCAGCGCCAAGAAAGAAAAGCCCATTATGATGGCAATTATCCAAATCGTTCTTTTTTTCATATGCACAAAGATATATGAATCCTTAATTTGTTAACAATACAAAGTTAATTTATTGTACCAATTTTAACATAATTAACCTATATGGCGATAATTAGTTGAGAATACACAATTATAACTAATATAATATGTCCGTTTGATTTTCAGATTATCGTACATTATCGTTTACATTATAAATACGGCTGAATATCAATATTTACATTATAAAATATTGTTTTACGAAATATCTTTATTAAAAAGATTACATATGTCAAATATTTTTACTTTATTTGTAAAGTGAATAATAAAACTTACTGAAAACTTATTAATTAAAAACTTATTGCAAATGACAAAGCTAAATGAAGTTTACCATTGTGCTGTTTGTGGTAACATTGTAGAAGTCGTGCATATGGCAGCAGGCACACTGTCATGTTGCGGGCAACCTATGAATCTATTAACAGAAAATTCTGTTGATGCGTCGCAAGAAAAACATGTACCAATCATTGAGCCGGTAGATGGTGGTTACAGGGTTAAGGTTGGAAGTGTAGAACATCCGATGTTAGAAAAACATTATATAGAATGGATTGAACTAATTGAAGAAAATAAGGTTCAACGTGTACATTTACATCCTGGCGACAAACCTGAAGCTATTTTCTATACAGACAGTAAGAACGTCTATGCACGTGGATACTGTAATCTGCATGGTCTTTGGATTTCGAAAAAAGACGAATAAATTTTCGTTTAACCACAGATATTAAACGTCTAACATGTAACAAAAATGATAAGAGGCTGTAGGTCGCGCATGGTCTACGGTCCTTTATTTAATGCGGGTTCGCCGAATTATAAGTGGCTGTAAATTATGTAATAAGCGAAACATGTCGGTATCTTTATAGTACCGAGGATCAAAGAGAAGCAAACAATAATCGCTGTGATTATCGAGAATATGGTTATAGATTTATTTTGTATGGCAGTTGATTTGATGCAATTATATCAAAATATACGCTAAAACCTGTTATAACGTACTCATATAATCGTGCCTTAACCATATCAATGGTTGAAATAATGCTTATAATGATACCTTTCCATGATTCCGGCTACCGTTGTCTGAGACATTTCTATTTAGATAAGGTTTGCAGGCATATGCATCTTAAAGGTGGTTTCTCATAATTGTTTTGTAGAATTTAGAAAAGGTCGTCATTCCGTTGATTCTGTTCATCAAGAAAGTATTTTTGAATAAATGTAGTGGAAGACAGACGAGTAAATGTAGCAGATGACAGGTTAATTATATAAAGGTGACATTTTCGTTGCCTCAACTCCTTTACGGGTATGCAGGAATAGGAAAATCTATATTTATAAGACGTTCAATGGAATAACATAAATTGATAAATGCTCTATGGGTTGGTTCTTCAGTTTCAAGTTACATGAAAGGGTAGTTGATGTCACTCTCAGACATATATCCGGAATGCATAGAACTCATGTTAAATCGCAACGAGTCTTTATTTTATTTATGAAAAAGACATATTACTTACTTCAAATTGTTACACGTGTGTTTTAACTTATTCATAACAATGTGACATTAATCTCGTTTGTTTTTATTATATTTGTACAGAAATATTATAATGTCGTTTAATTTATAATTCAGTACATAACTTTATTCTTTTACATAAAATTATGCAGATGATAATAACAATAATAATTCTTGTGGTATCAGCTATATTGTTTGCCATAGGCAAAGTACGTTCAGATCTTGTGGCATTAGGCGGCCTTGTTTTATTATTGATTTTCGGTATCCTCACTCCAGAAGAAGCATTGGCTGGTTTTTCAAATCCCGTCGTTATAATGATGGTAGGATTGTTTGTAGTTGGTGGAGCGGTGTTGCAGACAGGTCTTGCCCAAAAGCTCGGCAGTAGTATCGTCCGTTTCGCCGGCACGAATGAGACGCGCCTGTTTATTACGGTTATGGTTGTAACGTCTGTGATAGGTGCATTTGTCAGCAATACCGGTACTGTCGCTCTCATGATGCCTGTTGTTGTGAGTCTTGCGACAAGAGCGAAGATAAAAGCCAGCCGTTTACTTATGCCGGTGGCATTTGCAAGCAGTATCGGTGGTATGCTCACGCTTATCGGTACACCGCCTAACCTTGTCATTCAGGGCGTACTGACAAATGCAGGTTATGCTCCGTTGTCATTCTTTTCTTTTTCATCGGTAGGAATTGTATGTATAATAGCAGGAATAGTCATATTGTTGCCTTTAAGTAAGATGTTCTTATCAAGGAGCAGAGATAAGTCTGGACGCAACAAAAAGAATGGTAAAACGTTGGAGGAGCTTGTAAAAGAGTATCACCTGTCAGACAATATATCGGTGTTCAGAATAACGCCGGATTCAGCATTGAACGGTAAGACTATTTCAGAACTCGACATACATAACAATTACGGACTTACGGTTTTTGAGGTAAGAAGCGAGAACCGTTATCATAACGGGATATTGAAAAATGTAGTTCAGAAGTCTGCCGGGCCGGAAACGGTATTGGAGGAAAATGATATAATTTATATAATAGGAGGTAAGGAACAATGCCTGTGCTTTGCCGAAGAATATAAATTAGAGGAATATCGCGGTCAGGAAAATTCAGAAACACTGGCATTCTATGACATCGGTATTGCTGAGATTGTTCTTATGCCTAACTCGAAACTGGTAAATGTTTTGCTGAAAAACTCGGGATTCAGAGATAAATACAGAATTAATGTTGTAGGGATACGTCGCAATGGTGAGTACATTATGGATAATTTGCCGGAAATAAGACTGCACTCCGGCGATGTACTGTTAATACAAGGAACATGGAGCAATATATCTAAACTGAATAACGAAGAAGACAACTGGGTGTTGCTTGGCCAACCTCTTGAGGAAGCGGAAAAGGTGACACTTGATTATAAAGCCCCTCTCGCAGCAATTATAATGCTGTTGATGATCATGCTTATGGTATTTGACTTTATTCCCGTTGCCCCTGTTACAGCTGTCATGATAGCCGGCTTGTTGATGGTAATTTGCGGATGTTTTAGAAATGTTGAAGCTGCGTATAAAACAATAAATTGGGAAAGTGTTGTACTGATTGCGGCAATGATGCCTTTGTCTGTGGCATTGGAGAAGACAGGAGCTTCGTCATGGCTTTCACACTCACTTGTAAACGCCTTGGGTGAATCTGGCCCGATGATGCTTCTTGCCGGCATATATTTCACTACATCCATTATGACATTATTCATAAGTAATACGGCAACAGCCGTACTTATGGCTCCGATCGCGCTTTCGTCAGCGACTGAGATGGGACTGAGTCCTTATCCGTTTTTATTAGGAGTGACACTTGGGGCAAGTATGTGTTTTGCGTCTCCGTTTTCAACGCCGCCTAACGCTCTGGTAATGCAGGCAGGAGGATACAGATTCATAGATTATGTCAAGGTTGGTCTGCCATTACAGATTCTCATAGGAATCATTATGGTATTTGTATTACCACTGATATTCCCTTTCTGAAAATAAGTGATTGAGGGCTCATTTTTGCTTTTGCATTATGAGCCCGTCACCACAGTCAATGGCCTGATTCATAAAATCAAGTCGATAGATAAATACTGAATTATCGGCAAATTTGCATATAAGTTTTCCTTTCTTATATGTGAATATGCCTTTTGATACGTGGCCGTTTTCTCTTTCTATGATTCTGTTACCGTCGATGTCTATTATTATATCATAGAACTCTGCATGGAACATCCATCGTCCTTGAATCCATTCAGGTGCCTGACTACCATCATCTTCTATCGCATGACCGGTAGCTTCCTGAGTGTATGACATGTCAATATTATCGTTGTATGAGGAAATCGATGTCACATCATCTTTATGGCAAGAAAATATTATTGTAATAATAATTACTGCAATAACGGTAAATGTGATGCCGGCAGACGTTATTATCAATAATTTTTTATTCAGCTGCCATTTCTTTTGTGTATCAGGATTTAACCCTGTAGTCTGCCATTTTGTGTATATGGGTTGTCTTTGTGCAGTGTGTAGCTCTGCATTTTTATTTTCATAGTCTTCCTTTGGGACGTTTTTTATATTTAAAGATTCATCGTTCTTGTTATCACGTACAGAATCATTGTCCTCTTTTGGTTTATCCTGTGTATCAGCTTTTTCACCGGTCACTTCTCTTGTATATACAAAAGGAGTTCCGCAGCGCGGACATACACAGGACGCTTCATTAATGAAATCTGCGATGTCTTCTTCAAAACGAAATCTGCATTTAGGACATTTAATTTCCATACTTTAGAATTGCTTTCGCAGTTTTATTTATCCAATTTTATGACTGCTTTTTGTTCCACCTTCCATTTTTCTCCATCAAATGTAGCGGTTCCTTTTTCCAATGTGACAATATGATTTGGAATACCGTTTGTTGAGGAAACTATCTTGCATGCAGGTTTAAGAAATTGCGTTGTAGATATTATTGCGGTAGCAATGGCGTCTTTACTCTCAATAACAGAGAACGAACCACTATTGTTGTTATCGGTTTTGAGCACATAAATAGATTTGCCAATTTGTATCTCCTCTGCAAAATCATTAAATACACCTTCAGGGGTAGGGGCAGACAGATATATGGTTGTCTGCTCCATCCGTTTAGGTGTGTCCTCAACATCCTGTTTGGTTGGATTCTCCTGTTGTTCCTCAGATACAGAAGTTTCATTCAGATGCTCTTGTTGAATGAGGTTCTTGAGCATCTCAACTTCTGTCTCTAATTTTTTTATTCTTTTAGAAAGTATCCGTATTTCGTCAATCAACCCTTTGTTAGGATCATTTTCCTCAGACGTTTTCTCTTTCTTCATTAATTGTTGAAATGGATTTTTAATCATGCAGATTTTCTATAAGATTATTTCGGATTATACCAATGATAGGATAAAAGAATACAGTATCTTCTATTAGATCATCATCATTCTTCTCTTCCACATTCTTATTCATGTAAATCCATCCGTTTGCAAGATGGTGTTCTATATTCTTGTTTACCACATCTTTGAATAATTGCATTGACTTCTTGTCAACCAGGAATAGGTCGTTTACATGAATATGATCACACAATGAAATAAAAAATTCATTATATCTCTTCACACTTTCTATAATCTCATTATGAATATCAGCATTGTTCATGTCATTATATGTCAGACATTCTTTTGATATCATAGAATAATTATATTTCATCGGCGTATCCAGATTTGACATGAGTCTGTTGAGTTCATAAACATTTTCACATCCCGTGTTATCGCGTACCTGCATAAGCGCTCCACGACATGTTATCTGTTTGGGTTCGTCATGCTCTATAATAACAGATAAACCATCAGCATCATATTTTTCATTATATATCATTTCGAAAATAGTCTGTGTTATGAGATTCAGATCCTCCTTATTTCCGACGATATCCAGTACTTTAGATCCTGTTCCGCTAAACATGACACTTCTTGGTTTGTGCAGATGACGGTGAACCATAGTCTTTGCCACATAGTATATTATAGTAGCATAGAAATAAATGAATATTATCTTTCTTGTATAATCCTCATTCAATCTCAGATTGTAAGAGAATGTGTCGTTGTTTTTTACTATTTTGTTTTGTTCTATGGAAAAGAAAAATGCATTGATATCCTCAGATTTACGTTTCTCCATTATATCATCGAGGATGCCATTGAGCTCTCCGTATTTATCATCATCATTATTGAACAAGTCCTTAAAATACTTTGCGTACTTTATAATCATAGGATTTGTGTCGCCATGAGGTATTTCTGAAAATCCGTCACCAAACAACACATTTGCCGCAAAGCGAAAAGAAGACAACATTATGGGTTGTTTGGAACTTGGTTCAAATACAGCTAAGTCGCTGGAACCACCTCCAATATCAATGCTTACAACGTTGGATGCGGCACCATGGAATTTGTCGGAACATTTATAATAGTAATATGGAGCAACAGATTCCGGCATTTTTATTATGTTTGTGTTGTCAGCCTTGATGCCAAACACTTCCTGGAACGTCTTAGCCCATATTTCTTCCATTTTGCGTATCTTACCTATTTTCATACTCAATGGGTAGAACCATACAAGGCGGGTCTTGTTAAGGTCTCCATTTTCAAGTATTATCTTTGTACGCATGAGTAGTGCCAGTTCTGTTATATACGCCCGGATACGTTTGCTCGAAGCTGTATCAGCCGACCATTTAAGATCTGGTATGATTCTGTTGCCATATCCAATAGATTCTTTTTCATAAATGAACGGTATGTTCACATCACCGAGCGCAATAATGTCGTCTGCGTTTCTTGCATCCAGATGTTCACTTTCAGAAAGCACGGTACGCTGTGGGAAACCATAAGTCTCATCGATACATTTAGGTAGGAACTCTTGTCTCATTATTGCATCATAGAGAATGCTTTCGCCATTATATAAAGTTGCGAGAAATCTTTCGTGTGCTATGGAATCAATCTTGAGTGGTTCCGGCATGTTGTTTTCTCTCATATATTCAATATGAGTGTTTGTCGTGCCGAGATCTACAGCAAACGTGTAGGCTTCATGACCTCTTATGTTTTGAGTCCATTTAGGACATATCACGCCTTCAATATAACTGTTTGCTCCATCACCCTTTATTGCGACTTTGATATAGTCGAACATATCTGTTACCTTGTAGTAACTTGATCCTACCCGTTTTTCTGCTTTAATGCTTCTGTTACGAATGGTGACATTATCAGCAGAAAGAATATTATTGTCTCCGTCTTTATAAAAAGAAAGAGTCATGTCGTGCTGTTCGAGCTGTCCTAAAGCACGGTCAATGAGTTGTACATTGTATTGTTTCAGCAGTGGACTCTTTACGAATGGGAATATAGATACGGCAAATGGAATTGTTACAAAATGTCCGCAATCGTTCTGTCTGTTGTAACTTAAATCTCCATTGTTTGATTTGACGTATGTCCGTGTAAGTGTTATGAATTTGGTCCCATTGCTCACCGGAATTCTAAGTATGGCTTTTACAATTTCAGATGAACCATCCTTTGTATGGCGCAAATCGAATCGTTTGTGACCATTAATCATTCCCCATAAGTCACTAACTTTAAAATACTTAAAGTATGTAGGCTTTAGTGGTAATACAAAGTCGTTGTTATCTGTCTCTGTTGTCCCTGCCGATATGTTTCCGTCAAAGAAACAATCATGATTCGACGTATAGTCAAGTTTAATTAAAGCAGGCTGTAAGAAGTCGTCATCAGTCAGCCAAGGATATTGATGACATGTTGCAGGAAGAATTCGTTTTTCCGGTGACATTGAATAGTCTTCCGGTTTTATACAGATGCTGTCGTCCCAATCACGCGTAATATATCTGAAACTGTCTGATTTTGTCGCGTTCAAATTGTTCTGCAATACCAATGGTAGAGTTTCATTAACATCCAATGACGGACATATGACGAAATCGCTTTTGCTTATTTCTTTTTTTATGTCAACAGGTCTTGTATAATAAAACGGTACATCAAGAGCTTGTATTCCTTCTTCCATAACATCATAATTAGAGGAAAGAAATACTTTTGCCTTATCTTTGTTTTCCAGATCCAGGGCCTCAGGATTACCTATTTCCTTGATTATTTCTTCTCGTGTAGCGCTGTCAAGCAAAGAGAAATCACGTATTATATAATTGTTGACCTCTCCACATAGTTTCTTCAGTTCCGGATATGCCGTAAACATTGCATATATATACTTTACAAAAGCTTTCTCTCTTACATGCAACGGACGACATTCTGCAAATAACTTTATGTTTTCCTCAATAGAAATATCATATGGATAATTGCCGGCATCAGGTGAGGCCATAAAAAGTGTAATGGGAGAGGTTCCACCTATTACATTATTACCATATGTGATAAAATATAACTTCTCAAGCTTATCAAAGTTGAAAGCCTCGGCATCCTGTTGTAGGAACATTTCTATTGTCTCACCGAGAAGTTTATGCTGTCCGTCTGTTTTCAGACGTTCTATCTGAGTGCGCTTGTTCCATTCTATTATATGAAACAAACTGTTATATTCTCTGTAATTGAACAACAACTGAGCAACGTCCAAGGCATTTGATACAAGCTTTTTATCCATTGCCTCACCATTAAGGTCTTTATGTAAAGACAGTCGTTGGAAGGCATTCTTTACCAATTCCATCTGTGCGAAAGGACTTGGAATTGCTGTACGTGGCGTCTGTAACATTCCTCCGTCAGGGTCGGATATCATTTCTATCTCGTCAGCATTATACTGATCGTTAAGTTGTATCCAGCCTTCACCGGTTGTTTTTTTATTATATGATAATATATTGCTCATTGTGTCCAAATTGTTAAATAACGGAAATATACTTTTCTTCTATAAGTTTGTCAAGTGTCTCATTCAAGAGGCAGAACAGCTTTTTCGGTACATCATTGGCTCCGAAACGTGAGGACTTTACTGCTTTTTGCGAAGCCGCGTTCATTGCAGATGTTATCTTCTTATAATCCAGAGGCGATTTCAGAAATCCGCTTTGCGGTTTTACGTCTGTTATACAATCCTTCAGATTGTCTGTATTGAGATTGAACGGTACAAAACTACGTTGATTTCCTTTCAGTTCTTTCAGCCATTGATTGTATGCGACATAGAAGTTTGCCGTAACAGTTGTGTAGAACGAAGTTGACAGAAAACCATTGGTAATCTCAGGTTTGTCAAGTGTATATCCGTGACCGATGTCTTTTTTTAAGTGGTTTGTAATATACATATATGCCAGATGAAACTTAATCATCTGTTTATTTATAAGATGTCGAGACTGAATACCAAGATCCATCAGACTAATTTGTTTCTTGTCATAAGCCAGTCCGTATTCTTTATATATCGGATTTATTGCCTTTCCTCCAGTCGTTACAAGCTGATCGTCGGGTATCTGCATGAAATCAAGAATTGATAATGCACCGATAAACTCAACAATATGCGCATCATTCCTCTGACCGTTATTTCCCGGATCATTGAAATATGGCGTTGACGGGATTTCATCGCCAAGATAATAGCAGGCATTTATTTTGGATTCCTGTATATCCGTGCCGTTGTGTTTTATTCCGGTCAGATTGTCATGATAATAATATAAGGCCGATTTTGTCTTCGAGATGAAGTCTGCCCGTGAGATAGGACTGTTCTCATCCTGCTGTACATTGAAGTAGGGGAGGACGGTCAAGGCACCTATCTTTGCATCGGCAAGGTCGCCTCTGTTAGCCTGACTGCTGTTTCTGGCATTGCGTATATTATTGACTATAATAGGGTAACCAGCCGCACCCGTTCCACCAAATATTGAACTTACTATAAAGATTCTGTCGTTTTGTTGAAACACACTCGCGAATTGTCTGAATTCTTCGCTATCCTTAATCTTATTCAGAGCTACGCTACCAATGTTAGGATTACCTACAAATCCGATATTCATCTTTGTTTCCAATTGTGCTTTTGAAAACAACATAGAGCATAAAGCCTGGTTAGCGGAGTCGAGTGTATTATATGATATGAACTCCTGAAATGTCTTTGAACCTACAGCATCTATATTAAATAGAAATGTATCTGACAGATTCGGGCTGTTTGGAACAAGATCCTTTAATGATGATATTTTTACAGAGAAAAAGCCTTGTCCGGCATCTGTGGCATCGCCGTACAGGGTCTTGCGAATCTGTCTGTACCATTTCAGTAGATTCTCCGTGCGTTTCAAGTCTTCGTTTGATCTGTGCGGATCGATTATTATTGGAACTATTTCGGTTGCAACTGGTAATCCTGATTCATTCAACGGTGTTACACCAGCAGCAAACTGCATTACAAGCGGACGCATTACGCGCGAACCGGTACCTCCGACTAAGAAAAGAAAAAGTCTCACTTCCTTTATAATGATTATTATTAAATACTATTAACTTGAACTACTCTGGTATAGGTGTGTGTCTGCAGTTTGTGCTCCACCAACGCATTGAAAACGAGGCAATGATGTAGAGCAGACTTTCTATTATGATATTTACAGACGCAAAGGCTGCCAGTTGTTTGGAAAAGTCAATGCCATTGTCTGAAAACACACTCTCTAAGTAGGGTATATTTATTGCAACCACAATAATACAGGCAACGATAAGTACTATAAGCCAGTGATACCATCTTGAGAATGAAACCGAATTTATGCCGTAATAGAATATTGCCGCACATACCCATGCAACAATCACCGTAGAAAGGGAGGCAATGAAGTACAGCCCGTTATTATACATCTCGTTTGAGAATTGCATCTCATAATAGAACATCTCAAACGTATTGGTTGCGAAAACAAGAAATAATACAGTGAGAATTATTCCGGTGAATAAAGTTATCTGATGTTTCATTATTATTTATTGAAATTTAATTTAAGTGTAAAATAGTATGGTCCTTCCTCTGCATTTTTACTGTATGACTCGTATATTCCCTTCATAAGATATTTAAATCCGAAAGTTGTGTTGGCAAATGTAGGGCTATCGAGATTGGAGTCGTTGTCGCTTGAGGATTGTTCAACCCATTGTGGCAGATTGTTTTTCAGTCGTATGCGCACGTCCTGATCGTTAGCTATTTTCTTGGCTTCGAGTACAATCACGTGCGTCGCACTCCCTGCATATTTCTTTTCGGCAGGAGTAATATATTGTCTGTCAATCTTTTTTATAGCTTTTATCTTTATGTCATCGTCCGATTCAACAATATAATTTTGTTTATTCTCCAGATAGCTGTTATCGATGAACATTCCGTCAAGATCAACCGCCACAGCCAACTGCACCGTCGAGGCACCGTTTTCTGTTTCTATATCCTCTATTTCCGTAATCTGACTTGTCTGACCTTTTTCCGGTCTGAACCTTGCCTTGATGTCAGGATAGCTCATCAGAAGAGAATAGTGCGGACTATATACCTCGGATGTCTCGAAAAGATATTCATTTTCATATCCGTCCATGTCCTTAAACTTGCAGAAAGTTGAATAACTGCTGTCGTGTGTAAGACGTGCGATATTATCTTTATTGCTTACTATTATTATATAGTACGGGCGTTGTCCGTCGTATCTTTTACCGGATGGTGCATCATAAGAATAATACAGTCCGCTGAAGCTGCTGTTCATCTTTATAATCAGCATCGCCTTGTCTTTTACATTCTTCTTGAAAACAGAATTTATCATTCCCTGTGCTTCTGCAAAAACTTTCTGAGGATTTATTCCCTTCATGTTTTTTGTGGAATATATCATATCTGTCACAAGAATACTTATTTCGTTTCCCGCAGTATTGTCAAGTATGTCTCTTAATATAGCAGCAAAGTCTGTGTAGCTTGCGTCTCCAATAGACCGCGTGGCTTCAAATATATTATTGTCAGACAGGAATTTCCTAACTCCCTGTGGATATTCGTTTATAGAGCTGTTTACCACATATATCTTGTTGTTGTCTTCGTTCGGCAGATTATTCAACATTCTTACTATTGCTGCCTTAAAGCGTCCGTCACCGTTGGCAGCATCATAAGGTACCATACTGCCTGAGCGTTCAAGATAAAATTTGGCTGTCAGATAGCTGCTCGTACCAATGCCTACAAACGATATATCTGTTGCCGGACGTCTGTTCTTAAAAAAGTCAGTGATGTATGTTTTCACTTCCTCGGCATCAATATTATTGTCTTTATAAAAGTCATCAAATTTCTGCTTATTGGAAGTAATAAACGATTCTATTTTTTTCCAGTCTTCATTGTCTATTGTGTGATCTTCCTCTGCAAGTGTCAGCAACAGCCGGTTGAATTCTTTCTTGTCACTGTTGCCACATCCCGCAACAGACATTATACATGCAATCAACAATATATATATAACCGGATTAATGATATATTTCATACCTTGTTATGACGTATTAATAATAAATATAGTTGCAAAAATAAGAAAAAACGCGGATATTACGGAGCTATATTCGTTTTTTAGTGTTAAATGTTATGTGATGTTATTATTTTAATATGTGATAAATTTGTATCATTAACTTGAATTCAACTATAATTATGATGTTACTATTTATAAATTTTTTATTAAAACGGTTTTTAAGTTTCGTTTTTATATAGTATCTTTGCAGGTAAATTGAAAGCAAATTAAGAATATGGCACGAAATATCTTCAAAGGTTTGGGAGTAGCCTTAATAACACCTTTTACAAAAAATGGCGAAGTTGATTACAGTTCTTTAAAAAGGTTAGTGGAGTATCAGATCCAAAACGGAGCTGATTTTCTTTGCATTCTTGCTACCACAAGTGAGGCTCCCTGCTTGTCGAAGGAAGAAAAACAGAAGATAAAAGCCCTCATTGTAGAGATAAACAGTAAACGTATTCCCTTATTGATGGGATGTGGGGGAAATAATACAAAAGCTGTGATTGAAGATCTTCAGACTTTGGATCTTACAGGGATTGATGGAGTCTTGAGCGTGTGTCCATATTATAACAAGCCGTCACAGGAAGGTCTTTATCGTCATTTCATGGCCATCTCGGAAGCAAGTCCGTTACCGGTAGTCTTGTATAATGTTCCGGGACGTACAGGTGTGAATCTGAAACCTGAGACTACGGTAAGACTTGCTAATGACAGCAAGAATATAGTTGCTGTCAAGGAAGCATCAGGAAGTCTGGAACAAGTGGATGAGATAATAAAGAATAAACCGGCTGATTTTGATGTCCTCAGTGGTGACGATGCTCTTACATTCTCTATGGTGGCAAGTGGTGCGGCTGGTGCTATATCTGTTATTGGTAATGCTTTGCCTAAAGAATTCTCAAGAATGATAAGACTGGAGTTCAAAGGTGAATATGAACCGGCTCGTAAGATACACCACAGTTTTACTGAATTGTATTCTCTGCTTTTTGTCGATGGAAATCCGGCAGGAGTAAAGGCACTCCTTTATGAGATGGGATTCATTGAGAATGTACTCAGACTGCCACTTGTACCAACACGCCTTACCACTTTACAAAAGATAACGAATATATTGAAAGCATTGAAGATATGAGATGTTATTCGATGACATATGTTATCGCTATAATGTTGTTGGTAATAATATAGAAACTAATGTTTGCATACAGATGAAAGATGACATTCCTCTTATGTTAATTCATATCCTTTCGACACTTTGACGTAGAAGTATTGATATGAAAGGAAATAATCTGTGGATTCTTTTATTGGTTGCAGGCATAATTATAATGCTTGTTTTAAATCTCCTCATAGGTTCTGTGAACATTCCTTTAAAAGATGTTCTTGATATAATAAGTGGACGGGGAGATGTAAAGTCAAGTTGGCGGTTTATTGTTCTCGGTTCTCGACTTCCTCAGGCTCTTACCGCGATATTATGTGGCGCGGCACTTTCGTTGAGCGGATTGTTGCTCCAGACTATATTCCGTAATCCCTTGGCAGATCCTTCTGTTTTTGGAATAAGCAGCGGAGCCGGATTAGGCGTTGCCGTTGTAATGCTCTTTTTCGGTGGCAGCATCGTAACATCCTCATTTAGTATTTCGGGAGTTATAGCGATATTCTCTGCTTCATTTATAGGTGCCATGATTATGACTCTTTTGATATTGTTTGTTTCAACAAGAGTAAAAAGCAATATAATGCTTATTATAATCGGTATAATGATAGGCTACATTGCATCTTCAGCCATTACAATACTTAATTTCTTTGCTACGGAAGAAGGTGTTAAGTCGTACGTTGTATGGGGAATGGGAAATTTTGGTAGTGTTTCGGCTGTCTATCTGCCACTTTTTATTTCAATTGTCTTATTGGCTGTCGTTGCGGCTGTGCTATTGGTGAAGCCTCTTAATATATTTCTTCTTGGTGATGCTTATGCGGAAAACCTTGGTGTAAACACCATAGGATTACGTAATGCCGTATTGTTTATTACCGGAATACTCGTTGCTGTTGCCACTGCTTTTTGTGGCCCGATAGCCTTTATTGGATTATCTGTACCCCACATTTCACGTATGCTCGTACACACAGATGATTATAGAAAAATACTTCCATCCACGGTGCTGACGGGAAGTATCGTAGCACTTGTGTGCAATCTTATATGCAATCTGCCCGGTAACAAGGGTGTTATACCGCTTAATGCCGTGACGCCACTTATCGGTGCACCTGTTATAATATATGTCATTACGCGTAAGACAAAATTTAATATACATCAAAATATATATTGATAAAATTAAAATAAATATATGAGTGAGATATTTATAATTATCGGACTGATTATCCTAAACGGTATATTTGCAATGTCGGAGATTGCACTTATATCGGCCCGTAAGTCAAAACTCGGATCAGATTCAAAAAAGGGTAACCGTTCGGCTGAGACAGCTTTAAAACTTGCAGAACAGCCCGACAGGTTCCTATCCACCATTCAAATAGGTATAACTCTTATCGGCATCCTGACAGGTATCTACTCAGGCAACCAGATTGCACAGATTGTGAAAGATTTATTTATATCTGTAGGAATGTCTCCTGTCTATGCTCCTGCTGCCGCACAAATTATAATTGTCATTTTAGTGACGTATCTGACACTTATTTTCGGAGAGCTTTTGCCGAAGCGTATAGGATTATGTATGTCTGAAAGTGTGGCAAAATTTGTTGCACGTCCTATGTATATGCTTTCCCGTGTGGCATCCCCGTTCGTTTGGTTACTTTCCGGAAGCACTGCATTTCTTTTTCGTATTTTAGGTCTGAAAGATAAGGAATCCAAGGTTACAGAAGAAGAAATCAAGTCTATAGTGAAAGAAGGAACTGAAGACGGAGAGGTACAGCCGGTTGAACATGATATAGTACAAAGGGTGTTCTTGCTTGGAGATCTTGAAGTGGACGCCATTATGACTCCAAGAAACGACATGGTATGGCTGAATAATACGATGACAGCCAAAGAGGTGAAGGAGATAATAGCCGAAGATATGTTTGCTGTATATCCGGTCGCAGATGGTGATTTGGATCATGTAAAAGGCATTGTATCCTTGAAAAATCTGTTCTTTGCACTTGATAAGACAGATTTCTGTTTAGACAATATTGTGGAAGAGCCAACGTTTATATATGAAAATATGGATGTATATAAGGCTTTGGAATTGATGAAGTCGCAACACACCGGGTTCTCACTTGTATGTGACGAATTTGGCTCGTGCGTGGGTATTGTTACGTTGAAAGATATTCTTGAAGGTCTGGTAGGTAATATGCCTGGTGAACATGACGGTGAGCAACAGATCGTCCCACGTTCAAATGGTGACGGCTGGCTTGTTGACGGACAATGTCCTATGTTCGATTTCCTTAAATATTTCAATGAAGAGGAATTGTATGAGAATGAGGATTATAACACCGTGGCCGGTTTGTGCATAAACACATTGGAGCATATTCCTGTATGTGGAGAACATTTTGAGTGGAAGATATTTAGTTTTGAGATAGTTGATATGGATGGTGCCCGTATTGACAAATTCCTTGTTAAAAAGAAGTAATGATATGAATGAGAAAGAGAGAATTGAAGAGCTTCGACGCTTACTTCATGAATATAATATCAGATATTATATACAGAATGATCCTGTAATAAGCGATCAGGAATTTGATGCGCTAATGAGTGAACTGCAACAACTTGAACAGCGTCATCCTGAATTATACGATGCAAACTCACCTACGCAACGTGTTGGAAGTGATTTGAATGGTAATTTCAAACAGGTGGAGCATAAATATCCGATGCTGTCATTGTCAAATACTTATAATGAGCAGGATGTTGCATCATGGTATGATAGTGTCAGTCGTGGATTGAACGGTGAGAAATTTGAAGTATGTTGCGAGATGAAGTTTGACGGACTTTCAATTTCTCTTATTTATATTGATGGAAAGCTCGTAAGAGGCGTAACACGTGGCGATGGTATTCATGGCGATGACGTTACGGCAAATGTTCGGACAATACGTAGTATACCATTGGTATTGCAACCCGGAGATTATCCGAAAGAATTCGAAATACGTGGTGAGGTCCTCATGCCGTGGACTGTGTTTGAACGTCTTAACAAAGAACGTGATCTGGCAGAGGAACCGTTATTTGCCAATCCACGTAACGCAGCGAGTGGTACGTTGAAAAGCCTTAGCTCTAAATTAGTTGCGAGTCGTCATCTTGACAGCTATCTATATTATTTGCTTGGAGATGACGTTCCGTATGATGGCCAATATGAAAGTATGCAAAAAGCGGCAGAGTGGGGGTTTAAGATCAGCCATGCTATGCGCAAAGTGAGTTCTTTGGATGAAATATATGATTATATAAAATATTGGGACGTTGAGCGTAAGAATCTGCCTGTAGCAACAGACGGTATTGTGTTGAAAGTCAATTCTTTCAGACAACAGCGATTGCTGGGATATACAGCAAAAAGTCCGAGGTGGGCAATCGCATATAAATTTAAGGCTGAACGTGCATGTACAAAACTTATTGATATAAAATATCAGGTCGGCCGTACTGGACAAATCACTCCTGTAGCATGTCTGGATGAAGTTCAAATATCCGGTACTTCAGTCAGACGGGCAACATTGAATAACGAAGATTTTATAAAGAAGCTTGATTTGCATATAGGAGATTATGTATATGTGGAAAAGGGCGGTGAGATTATACCAAAGATTGTCGGCGTTGCCTATGACAAGCGCGACGCTAATGTTATTCCTGCCACGTTTATTACACATTGTCCGGAGTGCGGTACTGAACTTGTCAGATATGAAGGAGAAGCCGCGCATTATTGTCCAAATGATACGGGCTGCCCTCCTCAAATAAAAGGTCGTATCGAGCATTTCATTGCACGCAGAGCTATGAATATTGATTCCATTGGCCCGGAAACAGTAGATGAATATTACAGGCAGGGACTCATAAGAAATTTTGCAGATTTATATGATATAAAGGTGGAAGACATTAATGGTGACGGAAGCCGTGAGCGTTCTGCAAGAAAAGTGATTAATGGCATAAATGCATCAAAGTCTGTTCCATTCGAAAGGGTTGTTTTTGCTCTTGGAATAAGATTTGTCGGTGAGACATCAGCAAGATTACTTGCCCGTCATTTCAGAAATATTGATGCATTAATGGGAGCAACCAAAGAAGAACTCAAAGAGGTTGACGGGATAGGCGATGTAATGGCCCAGAGTGTTATTGATTATTTTGCTTCGCAAGAAAATAAAAAAATCATAGGACGTCTGAAGGGCTATGGATTGCAAATGAGTATAAAAGAGGATCCTGAACAACAGAGAACAGACAAACTTGCAGGTATGAATATTGTAATAAGTGGAGTATTCTCTAACCATACCCGTGACGAGTATAAAGCTATGATTGAAAACAATGGCGGTAAGAATGTATCGTCTGTAAGTTCGAAAACGACATTCCTGCTTGCAGGAGACAAAATTGGACCTTCAAAACTACAGAAAGCTGAAAAACTTGGAGTAAAAATAATTAATGAGGAAAAATTTCTCGAAATGCTGAGTTGAATAATTTATTCATAGGTATGAAAATAATTGTATCGGAGGAAATAAAGGATATATGCCCTGTTTTTGTGGGAGCATGTATTGAGGCAAATGTATGTAATACACAATATTGTGACGCATTATGGACTGAGATAAACGAAATGTGTGGTTTTATTAGGGAGCGGTTCACAACAGAAACATTGAAATCAGTGCCGGCGATAGCTGCAACACGTAAGATTTATAAAATGTGCGGCAAGGATCCTTCAAGATACAGACCGGCAGCGGAAGCTCTTGTGCGCAGAGTTCTCCAAGGCAAGACTCTGTATCAGAAGGATACAATTGTGGATTTAACAAATATGGCAAGTATGTTATCCGGATACAGTTTAGGAGCATTTGATTCAGACAAGTTCTGTGGAGATACACTAATATTGGGGATAGGACGTGATGGAGAACCATATGAAGGTATTGGCCGTGGGATGATAAATATTGCAGGATTACCGGTCTATCGTGATAGTGATGGTGGAGTCGGAACTCCGACAAGTGACAATGAAAGGACAAAGATTGAGCTTGACACGCAACATCTGACTGTGCTTGTAAATGGGTATGACGGAAATGAGCAAAACGTATCGAAAACTTCAGAGCTGATAATCAGGTTGCTCAAGCAATATTGTAATGCTGACAATACAAGTTATTTTATATATAAATGATACTTATTTGATTGTTGAAAAATAATATATATAATATGAAAATTGTTATTGGAATTGATGTTGGAATAAGCACGACAAAGATTATTGGTATAAATGAAGAGGGACGGGTGCTGTCTCCTATACGGATTAGGGCTACCGATCCTGTAACATCACTTTATGGAGCTTTCGGAAAATATCTGTATGATAATAAAATACAGTTGGATGATGTAGAGAAAGTAATGCTTACTGGTGTCGGAGCGGCATATATCGATAAGGCAGTTTATGGATTACCTACAGGAAAGTCTGAAGAGTTCATTGCCAATGGTTTGGGAGCCAGGTATGAAACAGACCAGAAACGTATGATGGTTGTCAGTATGGGTACAGGTACATCGATCGTGAAATGCGATCAGGACAGCATTATGCATGTAGGTGGTATAGGTATTGGTGGCGGCACATTACAAGGTTTGTCGAGATTGCTTTTGAATACAGACGACATAAAACAAGTGGCAGCGCTTGCTGAGCATGGTGATCTGTCACATATAAATGTTTTAATCAGTGATATCAGTCTGAACCCATTACCAGGATTACCAATGGATGCGATAGCTTCTTTGTTCGGAAATGCGAAAAGCGATGCCTCACGAGAGGATCTTGCACTTGGATTAATATGGATGGTATTGCAGTCTATTTGCAGTGCTTCCATATTGTCTTCCCTGGGCAGCGGAATAAAAGAATTTGTCATGATAGGCCATCTTACATTACTTCCACAATGTAAATTAGTATTTCCCGCTACAGAAAGGTTGTATGGTGTTAATTTCAGAATCCCCAAGTATTCCGAATTCTGTACTGCCATAGGTGCAGCATTGAATTATCTTAATGATGAGAAGAAAATATTAGTCTGAGCTGCAGATTGCAAACAATAAACGCCACATAAGATTTTCCTTATGTGGCGTTTATTATTAATATGCCTACAAATTATGTATTACAAAATATGGGATATTCCCAGGATATAAAGCATTATATATCCTAAAACCAGACCAATCATACCAATTGTAAGTCCTATTTTCATCATTTCATTTTGTTTAACCAATCCGGTAGAGTGGGCAATCGCATTTGGTGGCGTGCTTATAGGAAGAGTCATGGCCATTGATGCAGCGATAGCAATGCCAATAAGTACAGTCGGAGTTCCTCCGATGCTATCAAGAGCAGAGCCCATACCTTTACATACTACAGCAAGAATAGGAACAAGAAGAGCTGCTGTGGCTGTGTTTGATATGAAGTTAGACAATATATAGCAGATAATTCCGGATATTATCAATATGGCTACAGCAGACCATGAACCAAATGGAATGCTTTTAATAACATTTTCTGCCAATCCTGATTCATTAAGAGCCAAACCGAGAGCAAATCCTCCGGCAACCATCCAAATGACACTCCAGTTGATCTCCTGCAGATCCCGTGCCTTTACAACTCCAGTGAATGCAAATATAGCGATTGGAACCATTGCTACTGTATTTGCTCCAACACCGGTCCATCTGTCAAGAATCCATAATGCCACAGTTAGGATAAACGTAATTGCAACAACGTTTGTTCGCCAATTGTGTTTTACTTCTCCTTCTATTTCAAGATGAATAGTTTTTTTCTTAAATGGGAAGAATGTTTTTAGGAGATACCAGCCTATTATTAAAAGAACAAGTGCAAACGGTGTCATGAAAAGCATCCATTCTCCAAAGCCTAATTGCATGTTCAGACCATTGGGATCATTAAGGTATTTTATAGCAATTGCGTTCGGAGGTGTTCCAATTATTGTACCCATTCCACCGATATTGGCCGCTACCGGAATAGCCAGTGTCAAAGCTACACGTCCTTTACCTTCAGGTGGCAGGGCTTTAAATACCGGAGTCAGGAATGTAAGCATCATGGCAGCTGTAGCAGTGTTGCTTACGAACATTGAAAAAACACCAGTTATCAGAATGAAACCTAACAGAACATTTTCGCTTTTCGTACCAAAAGGCTTCAATAGCGTACGGGCCAATAGAACGTCAAGTCCTGATTTTGTGGCAGCAATGGCTAAAATGAATCCTCCTAGAAAAAGTATAATTATCGGATCTGCAAATGTAGCCATAAGTGCTTCATGGTCCAACAGCTGACTTTTGTCTATATCAGATACAAGAAACTTGAATGCATTATCTGAAGTTGAAAGTAAAAGTATTCCTATCAAAGACACTGATGTCGCCCATGGAGATATGGCCTCGGTAACCCACATTATGGTCGCAAATGCGAATATTGCTATTATTCTTCGTTGAATAACGGTTAAGCCGTCGATGCCAAAAGCATCAAGGGGCATATTCCATAGAATTAACATTACTATTACGGCAATAGCAAACATCACCGCCTTTTTAACTACAAAACTCCCGTCGAGAGTGTATCTTTTTTCTACAGCCATATTGTTTGGGTTTTAATTAGGTTTATTATTTTATTGATTTACGGATACACAAAGATATGAAAAAACTGATTACAACAAATGTTTTTGTTTTATTTTTTAGTGTACTGTGGATTATTTTTTACCATAACTATTTAGATTTAGTGAGTTCAACATGCAGATACAAATTTATATTATAATTCTTAGTTAATATTCAGCAGTCGACTTAAATCAGAGCCTATTTTAGATTTTATACATTTTTTAATATGAGTGCGACGAATCCAGAATTAATGACGGCAGCGCGTCAATATTTCTTATATTATTGACTTACGCTTTATTTATAAAAAGTATGTCGTGGTACTACTCGAGAGGTTGATAATAAAATTAACGCTGATATTGTGTCATAGCATTAGTTTTATTTGGTAAGTATTATAAATTTTATTCCATATAGGCTACAGTAACTTTAGTGCAATTGTCGCACATGCTTCAGCATCGGCAAGTGCATGGTGATGATTCTTAAGATCATATCCACAATATTTTGCAACTGTTTGCAGCTGATGATTAGGAAGCACATTGCGCAATGCACGTCTTGAAGCTCTACATGTACAGTAAAATTTATAATTCGGATAGTCCATTCCATATTCACAGAAAACCGCCTTCAAACATCCTTCATCGAAAGGACTATTATGAGCAACCAAAGGAAGTCCGTCTATCATAGGTGCTATCTCTGCCCAAACGTCTGGAAATAACGGCGCATTTTCTGTATCATCAGCGGTCAATCCGTGTATTTTCGTATTCCAATACAAATAATAATCAGGAACAGGGTGAATAAGTCTGTAAATAACGTGAGTTCGACGAATTGTAAGTGTTTGTAAATTTGGTGATTAGCGAAAATTGTTGTAACTTTATAGTGCTGAATTACAAAGAATTACAAACAATAATCGCTATGATCACCGAAAG